>Ga0114969_10001438_pt1 | contig 20263 bp, 11 predicted proteins | sample M_130807_MF_Meta_FD_87316 | JGI IMG/M metagenome (GOLD analysis project Ga0114969, IMG submission 87316) | Freshwater microbial communities from Lake Montjoie, Canada to study carbon cycling - M_130807_MF_MetaG | ecosystem: Environmental > Aquatic > Freshwater > Lake | place: Lake Montjoie...
ATTTAAACTTTTAATGTGGTCATCATATAATTCATATAATTTATCACTATGAATTAAACAATTTATGTTGTATTCTACCAGTATTGATACGATTGTCGCACAAACCATTTGACCACTAATATGCGTAATCCAATCACATTCATCGGTTAAAATATCAATAGAAACATTGTATTTTTCTAAAAGTTCTTCTTCTGTTATATTTAATTTTCCCATAATACTTCAAAGGTACTGATTTTTTTTAATAAAAACAAATTATTTTAATATTTTATCATATTTATAGATAAAGAAATTAATTTTTTACGAAATAAAATAAATCTTATCATATTTATATAGAAATAAGAATAAACTTTAAAAACAAATAGAACATGGCTGATTTATTAATGAAAATGCCCCTACCTTACGAGCCTAAGAAAAAGAATCGTTGGTTAATTACATTCCCAGCAGATTTGGGTATTCAACAATGGTGGTTATCATCTGCATCAAGACCTTCAATCACACAAAGTGAAGTAGAGATTCCTTTCCTAAACACATCTACATGGGTAATCGGTAGATTTACTTGGGAATCAATCGATGTAACTTTCCGTGACCCGATTGGTCCATCTGCTGCACAAGCAATAATGGAGTGGGTACGTCTTCACTCTGAATCAATCACTGGTCGTCAAGGTTACGCAGCTGGTTACAAACGTCCAGTTGAACTTGAGATGCTTGACCCAACGGGTGTTGTTATCGAGAAATGGTTATTGGATGGAACAATGTTAACAAACGTTGGATTCGGTGACTTATCAATGGATGATGATGGTATCGCTGAGATTACTGCAACATTACGTTTCGATAGAGCAATCTTATTATTCTAATAAAACTAAAATACTAACAAAGAACCTAGATTATTCTAGGTTTTTTTGTTTTATTTAAACTATTTATAATAAAAAATATTATGAGAAAATCAGATAAAAAGAAAAATTTTTTAAAAGTTAATTTATTAGCTGAACAAAGATATTTACAATCAAAAGGTTTAATAAGTGAAAGTTACTTTGCTGACCCTATATCTAAAGGTGCTAAAATTAAATTTAATGGTAGAGATGCTGAAATAATCTCTTTTGAAGCTAATCCACGCCAAGAAGTGTCTTACACTATTCAATATGATGATAATGGTGAACAAGAGCAAATTACTGGTGGTGATAAAAGAATCGAAGTATTAAATGAGGGTGTTCAAAAAAATGACTCTGATATAGATGATTTAGCCAAAGAAATAATAAAAATGTCTAGTGGTGATTCCGAAAAAGAAAATGACTATATAGTTAAAACAGCCAAAGGAGATGAAGATATACAACGTAGATTAACAAATAGAGTCTCAAAATTAAAATTAGGATAAAATTAAAAACCACTTTAAAATAGTGGTTTTTTTATTTTATATAATTTCTATTTACAAAAAAACTTATTCATCTATATTTATTTTTAGAGTTATAACAAATAAAAATAAGTTTTAATATGGATAAAAAACCAAATGTTTTCCCTAAACAAGAAACACAAACACCAGTTACTTTAACTGAAGAACAAAGAATTGCAAAATTTGAAGCTGAGAAAAAAGAAGTTACAAATTATATTTACGAACAATCTAAAACACCACCACCGTCTCAAAATGAAGCACCAGAAAACTATAATGTTAATGGTCACGCAAATGCTGTTGAAATGATGAGAAATAGAACTCAACAACAATTGAGTAATTTAGAGTATGGTAATATGGTTGTTGAACCTAATTTAGCTGAAAAACAAACAACTAGAGTTGTTACTCAAAATTCAACACAAAAATCAAATGAAGAACAAATGAGACTTCGTGATGAGCAAATTAGAATCAATAACGAAAATATTCAAAGATATCAATATCAAGCTAACGAAGCTTCTGCTAGAAATAATAATAACCCAGAGACTCAAAATGGGTTATACACTCCTAACGAAACATATAATATGAATCAAAACACGCAAGGTGCACCAAATAATTATAACAACAACAACAATAATTATGTACCACCAACACCACCATCACAACCACCAGTAAACAATACTATGGATTATGGTCAAAACCCTTCAAATATAAACCCTTATATTTTGGAGTTAAGTCAACCTAATTATAATGCACCATTTGATGTAATTCCGTTGCCTTCAAAAGGTAAATTATACAGAAATAAAAAAGCAAATATTAGATTGGCTTATATGACAACAGCTGATGAGAATATTCTTACTAGTCCAAACTTATTGGAAAGTGGTGAGTTTTTGGAGATTATAATCAATAGAAAAATTCTAGAACCAGATTTAAGATATAAAGACTTAACAGTTGGTGATAGAAATGCTATTATGATTTGGTTAAGAGCAACAGCTTATGGTGAAATGTATCCAGTAACTCTATTGGATGAAAATGAAGTACCATTTGATACTGATATTAATTTGAATGAATTAAAGAATATTGAATTGGGTGCTGAACCAGATTCTGATGGTTATTTTGATTTTAAATTACCAATTTCAAAACTTGATATTAAATTTAGAATGTTAACAGTTGGTGATGTAGATGTTTTGGAAGAATTAGTTGAAAAGGATAAGTTAAATAAAGTACCAGTTAATAATACATCAACGTATCGAATGGAAAGACAATTGGTAGAAGTTAACGGAAATAGAGATAAAAATTACCTTAAAGATTTTTCAAATTCTATGAGAATTGGTGATGCAAGAGCATTGAATGATTATATTGAAAAGATAGAGAGTGGCATCGACTTAAACATAGAGGTGACGACCCCTGGAGGTGGGTCTATTGCCACCTTTCTTCCTCTTAACATCAGCTTTTTTTGGCCTAACTTCAGAGTATAAGGTACCTTTATTAGAAGAAATATATCTTTGCACTCAATACTTGAAAGGTATGACTTATAATGATATTTTAAGTATGCCAACATATGAGAGAAGATTTTTCTTAGGTATGTTAACTAATCAAGCTAGAGAAAAACAAGAAGAAGCAGAAAAACTTAAAGAAGAAATGCAAAATAAAGCCAAAAATTCTAAGGGCCAAAGGTCTACTAGAATATCTGGTGAATCATTAAAAAATAAAATGAAAACTGGTGAAATACCTACAACATAATTAAATACCCACAATTAAACGTGGGTATTTTTGTTTTACCAGATATTTATAATAAAACACTTTGTATGAATAAAAAATTAATCATAACTGAAGAACAGTATAAAAATTTAAAATTCTTTCTATTAGAATCAACTTTTGATGAAATGGCTAAAAAAGTCATAAAAAATGGTGATACAATAACAATTACAACACAAGGTAAAAAATTTAATTTTACAGTTGTCAATAATACTAGTGGTCAAATTTTAATGGATGTTAGTGATAAAAATAGTGATTATTTTGATAGAAGAGCTTTTTTAACATTTAATTCATTTAACGATAATTTATTAACATTAAATTTAGCAAGTGATAAACAAAAAGAAGAACAACCACCACAAGTTAAAACATGGGCTAAATGGACATTGAAAGATGTTGAACAGATAGATGTTTCTAGAGGTGGGAAGATAATAGATGGTACAAATTACGATGCTAAAAAAGCAGACGATAGTAAACGTAAATCTAGGTTTATTGAAGCAATTTCAACACTTAATGATGGAGATGCTATTAGTTTGGAAACAAACGGTAAAATTGGTGGTATAGTTTTAAATTTCATGAGTAAATCAAGCGGTTTCGTTCATTTTGAATTAGCAGATGATACAAAAGATGCTTTGGGTAATCCTAATATAACTGGTGTCGATATATCTTTGGATGAAAGTCATATTGAAGAAACACAAAATGGTTTATTAACTGTTGATATAGTTACATACGAAACAAAAGATGGTAATGTTGATAAGAGTCAATCAAAAATTCAAAACATTGCAGATTTTACTATTACTAACGCTGAAGATGATGAAGAAGAAGATGGAGAAGATAATAGTAAACTTAAATCTAGGTTTATTGAAACTGTAGCAACACTTGGAGAAGGAGATGCTTTAGATTTAGCGATAGATGGTAAAGAAGAATCAATTATTTTAAATTTCATGAGTAAATCTAGTGGATTTGTTCATTTTGAATTAGCAGAAGAAACTAAAGATGCTTTGGGTAATCCTAATATAACTGGTGTTGATATATCTTTGGATGAAAATAAAGTAGAAGTTACAAAAGAAGGTAATCTAAATGTTGATATCATTACATATGAAACAAAAGGTGCTGATATTGAAAAAAAGAATTCAAAGATTCAAAATATTAAAGATGTTAATGTAACTAACGCTGAAGATGAAGATGATGATGAAGAAGAATTAAATGGTCAAGAAATATACAATATTATTACTGGTGATACTCAGTTAAGAAATGCTTTTTATAAAAGACCTAGTTTTTGGAAATCATTTGTTGGTGAATTAAAAGGTGAAAAACCAAAAACAACTGGTTATGTTGTTGTTCAAAATTTGATTGATAGATATATGGATGATGAAGCTGAAAAAAAATTAGGTAAAAATTTCATAAAAGAGCTTGACATTAAGTTTAGACCATTGGAAAATATATTAATTAGATATGGTGCAAACGGTGATTATCGATTAGCCACAAATCAAGAAGTTACTAATATGAGATATATTGGTTCTAAACCTTCAGATGGTGAATATGGTATACTTTTAAGTAATCCAGATATTGATATCATAGTTAAAGAAAAAACAGATAAGGAAAATGTTTATGTTTGTGATGTAATTAAAAAATACACAGAAAAAGTTCAAGGTGATGATGGTAAAGAAAAAACAATCACTAAAGAATCAAAACCAGCAAAAGACATAACTATAGAATTTATTGATTCACGTGGATATAGAGTTGATAAGGGAATTAAAAAATAATAGATAATGGCAAAAAAATCACCAGCACAACAAGCAGCTGAAGCAAAAGAAGCAGCACAAGAAGCTCTTAAATTAGTTGAACAAGAGGCGAAGTTAAGGGAGCGTATGAATAGAGGTTACGATAGTTATATCGAAGCTGTTAAGGAAGCACATGCACTACAAGAAACACTTATAGCAAATAAAAAAATAGAAGACGAAGTTCAAAAAACTATTAATTCTGGTAAGCGTAATGGTGTTAAATTATCTAAAGATGAATTAGCCGCTGAAGAAGAAAAATTAAAAATTTTACAAAAGCAAAACGGTTTAATTGAAAAACAAGTTGTTCTCTATAAACAAGCAGCTAAAGAAGCAAATGTAGGTGCTATGGCATTGGGTAAATCTTTAAAAGGATTGAAAGATGTCACTATGAAATTACCTGGACTTGTTAAAAGTGTTGGTAATGAAATAAAAGGTTTAGGTATATTCGAAATGGATAAAGCAATGAAACAAGCTGCTTTATCTATGGGTGTTTTAGGTAAAGAAAGTGGTGGTATGAGAACTACCATTACTAACGTTGCAAAACAAACAACAATGATTGGCGTTAATTTAGCTAAAGTTGCTAAATTACAAGAAGATTATAGTTACAATATAGGTAGAACAGTTTTATTAAACGAGAAAGGTTTAAAAGCCATGGCTAAAATGTCTGTAGTTACTGGGTTAGGTGCTGAAGGTACTGCTCAAATGGCTGCTGATATGGAATTACAAGGACTTTCAGCTGAACGTACTGGTGAATTTGTTGAACAGACTTTAAAAAGTTCACACAAAATGGGTGTAAACGCTTCAAAGGTAATGAAAAACATTGCTGGTAATTTTAAAATGTTAAATAAATATCATTTTAAAGATGGTGTTAAAGGTTTAGCTAAAATGGCTGAGTTGGTTACAAAATTAGGTGTTGATATGGAAGCAACATCTAGTATGGCTGATAAACTATGGAACATTGAAGGTGCTGTTGAGATGTCCGCTCAATTAAATGTAATGGGTGGTGCTTGGGCTCAAATGGCTGACCCTTTCCATTTGATGTATATGGCTCGTAATGATATGGCTGGGTTAACAGAAGAGATAGCCAATGCAGCAAAACAAACTGTTAGTTTCAACAAAGAGACTGGAGAGTTTGATATGACTGCCGAGGGTATGCATAAATTAAAAATCATTGCTGAACAAACTGGTATGGCTTATGAAGATTTGGTTACCATGGGTAAAAATGCTAAAAAATTCGAAAAAATTGAGACGCAGATTACTTTTGGTGTCGGTGGTGGAAAAGAAGGCAAAGAAATTAAAGATTACATAACTAGTAAATCATTTTTAGATAAAGATGGTAATGCAACTATTATGCTTAATGGTGCACCTAAGTTGGTGAAAACACTTAATGAAAGTGATAAAACTCTGATTAAAGCTCAAATAAAGCAAGATGAAGACATGCAAAAAAGAGCTGAAGAAGCTAGAACTTTTGATGAACAACTAGGTTACTTTATTGACCAATTGAAAGTTTATTTACTACCAATGTTAACTGGTATCAACAAAATGATGCCTAAATTAGATAGTTTGGTTGATAAATTTAATGCCAAAGGTGGATGGGGTGAAAAGTTAGAAGCTTTCGCTAAAACTATTGGTGAACTTATTGGTGCTGTTGGTGGTTGGATTATCGAACACCCTAAAATGACTGCTGCTATTATTGGGTTCACAAAAGCTATGCCTCTTATAATGGGTGGTCTTAAACTATTGGGTGGTATTTGGGATATGGCTAAATGGTTTATGAATGGTGTTTCATTAGGTAAAGGATTTAATACTACTGCTTCTGTTAGTGGTAGTGGAGGTGCTGGTGATTTAATGGATATGATTCCTGGTGGTAAGAGAGGTCATGGGTTCGGTTCTAAATTAGCAAAAGGTGCTAGTAAAGTATTTGGTGGTAAGAGTACTATGGCTGGTAGAGCTCTTAGAAACGTATCAGCTAAAAGTGCTGGTGCAACTGGTAAGTTAATGGGTAAAGTTGCACCTAAAGTTGGTGGTATGGGAATGAAAGGTCTTAAATTTGCCGCTAAAGGTTTAGGAAAAGTAGCTGGTGAATTTGCAGCACCTCTAGAGGTACTGAAAGACCAATTTGATTTCTTTACCGATGAAAAAACAAGAGGTACTGGTGCTGGTGGTTGGTTGGAATCTTTGGGTGGTTCTGGTATGAGTTTAATTGATTGGATTCCAGGAATTAATCAATTGACTGAAGCTACTGGTATTGGTGTTAATAACATGGAAACAGATAACTTATCAAATGCTAGAGCGATATATAGAAAAAATCATCCAAGTGCACCAACAGTCTTACCTAATGCTACATTGTTAGGTGATATTAGAAAAAACCCACAACTTTATACTGAAGCTATTGTTGAAGATGCTTCTGACGTAACAGCACAAGATGTTCAAGATGGTATTGCAAAACCTGGACGTGGGCCGTTTACAATTACTGATAAATATGGTAAAATGGCTAAAACACACGCAAAAGATGGACTAGAAGTTGGTCCACACATTGGTGCTAGTGGTGGTGGTGGACATGCTGGACGAGTTAAACATGAATTTGGTGAAATTCGTATCTCTGGAAGTATTAGAGTAGATATGCCAGGAAATAATCTTAGCGTTGAATTAGCAAATAATCAAAGTTTCAGAAGAAATGTCAACAGAATGGTTCAAGAAGAAGCTGTTAAACAGATGGGAATGGGAAAACCTAAAGGTTAATAACTTATTGAAAATGAATATAATAAAAAATATTTTAATTTATTTTTAAAAAACATTGCTTTTTTAATATTTAAACTGTATATTTGCATTATAATATTAAATAATATATAAATAATAATTAAAATAATAAATAAAAAAAAACTATAACTATGTCTTTTAAAAAACAACCAATTCCAAATTTGTTAAAAAGTTTCTTTACAGATAAAGATTTATTTGAATCTTTTTACAATAAAATCACAAATAATCTAACTCCAACGTTAGGTGAAACTAAAACTGAAAATGGTACAAATGAAGATGGTACTAAATGGTATAAAACAACATTTACATCACATGATGGTTCTTATTCAACTTCATCTTATTCAACTTCATCTTATGTTACATCAACTAAATTTGATAATAATTGGACTTCTACATCAACTAATAACGTTGTAACACCTACAGAGTTACAACAATTAAAAAATTATTTAGAAGAAGCTATATCAACTCAAAACTTTGAAGAAGCTGTTAAATATAGAGATTTAATTAAAAATTACGAAAAAGATTCTGAAAAATTAGTTGATTTAAAATCTAAATTAGAAGAAGCAATCTCAACTCAAAATTTTGAATATGCAATTAAATTTAGAGATTCAATTAAAAAATTAGAATCTAAATAATTTAAAAACTTTCACATAAAATTTAAAGGTACTCAATTTGGGTACCTTTTTTATTTTACATCAATCAAGTATAAACATTTATTTTGGTAAAAAGTTTATTATTATAGTATTTATATATAAATTAAATAAGTTATGCCATATTATAATACAGCACCGCCAACTTCGACATCTAAGAACACTATCAATAGTATAATGTCTACGTTACCTAATATACGTGATTTTTTATTATTAAAAAATTTAACACCAACTGGTGAATATCTTTTTAAATTAGGTGGTTCTCCAAGTGTTAAAATTGGAGAACCAATAACCGATACAATGGGTGGTAGTGGGTCTGTGCTCGTACCTAATGGATTACCTTTAGAAACTGAAGGTATTTTATGGAAAGAAGAAAATATATTACCTAACATGTTTAAAAACGTTAGTAGTACAGCTAATGCTTTAATGTCTATAGATTATATACCAGATATTCCATATGCTCTATTTGGTTCAGCTGAATGGCCTCAAGGTATTCAAACTTATCCAACTGGTGCTAATGACCAAGTTAAAGCGTATGGTATATATGGTAAAACAGTAAATGCTAAATTTAAAAAAGATAATATAACTAAAAACTTATATTTAGATTCGGCAAAAGCAAAAGACGCTTCAGATTTTATTAATTTACAAGTATTAGATGTTACTAAACAAATAGGTGGTTATTTAGATGAATACGGTGCTTTAAATCTAGGTGGTAGTGCTGGTATTCAAGCTGCAAACATAGTTGGTAGTATAACTAGTGGTCAAGGTTTAGGTTTTGCTAAAGGTGGTATTGTTCCTAATTTTGATGTTAGGTCTTCGTTGGCTGGTAGAGTATTGGGTGCGGCTGGTTTAATCAATGATACTAAATTAGGTATGATTGGTGGTCAACAGTTGGCATTGGCTTTGGCTAACAACGCTGCATTCAATTTACAACAAGAGATATTGGGTGCTTTGAATATCCAAGACAACGTTTTAAGTTTAGTTAAAGGACAAGGTACTGCTGGATTCCCAAGACCTAATTATAATATTACTGTACCAAAAAGTGGTGCTGGTAAAATAGCTGATTTCACTAGTAAATTATTAGGTTTTACTATTCCTAGAAGTTATGTTACTGATGAAGGTTCAATTTTTCAATCAGAAAGTGGTGAGGTTACAAACATAGCTAGAGCAAATGAATTGATTATGACAACTGGTAAAGGTCAATTAAAAGCATTGATAGAGAATGTTAATGCTAGTATGATTGGTATATCACCAGATGGATATGATAACCCTAGTAATTCACCTTTTAGAAGTGGTTATGTAGCTGGATATAAAAATAGTAATAAAGCGAAAAATAAAGATACTTTAACCGCAAATATGTATGCCTTCCAAGACGGAAACGAAATGTTTAATCTTTTCAATAGAGAAGATGGAGTTATACCAGATTTAAGTTATTTAAGAATGCAAAAAGTAGCTGGGTATGGGTTCCAAGACCCAACTCAGTTAGATAATGTTGGTCACAATAGTAATAGAAGTTATGATGAAAGAAAAATAAGTGATATTGCATTTTCATGGGGTTCTTACGATGGTGGTAAAGGTGGTAAAACGAATTCTAATGATAACTATAGTGATTTAACTGGTAACATAAAAAGTTTATTGGTAAAAACACAGAAAATTTTTAATAGTACTGGTATGTTAAATATTGTAACAGCAAAAGGTACTACACCAATGAATAAACAATCATCTCAACTTACTCAAGCAAACGGTTATGGTTATTCAAAAGGTAACGCAGTTATGACCAAAGATATGTTTGGATATCCAGACCCTACTGACCCTACTAAAAAAAGAATGTTACCAGGAGAATGGAATAGAATTGCAAAAACAGCTGATGAAACATACTGTAGAAGTTGGACAACATTAAGTAGATATGATAGTATTGCTGGTGGTGTTGATGGAGATAGGTCTGGTTTAGTTAGAAATGATGGGTTATATACAAAAGATAGTGGTAAGGTACCATTTAGATTCAATACTGAAAATTCAGTTTTGGAAGATACTGGTTTTGTACATATAGCACCTTATACAAATGATTTTTTAAATCCAGACGTTAAAAGAAATGTTAAAAACTATATGTTATCTATTGAGAATTTAGCATGGCATGATAGAAACTCAATGTTACCAAAAGGTGAACTTGGTCCTGGAGACCCGTTGACTGGTAAAAAAGGTAGAATAATGTGGTTTCCACCGTATGATATTCAATTTAGTGAATCAGTAAGTATTGATTGGGAAGCTCACAAATTTATCGGTAGAGGTGAAAACATGTATACGTATAACAATACAGAAAGAAGTGGACAACTTTCGTTTAAAATAATTGTTGACCATTCAACATACACAAATACTTTTAGGGGTAATGATGGTCCAGATGACCATTATGTTGCATCATTTATGGCTGGTTGTATTGAACCAGATAGTATATGGACTGATAAATTTACTTCACAGCAAATAACTGAAATTATACCTAAAATAATAAAAAAACCACAAGAAAAAGTACCACCACCAGAAGAAACTCCACCAGGTGATATTTATGTTTTCTTCCCTAATGACCAAGCAGTTCCAAGTGTTTTTTATGAAAGTGGTGTTAGTGGATTGACATCAGAAAGTGGACCAGATTTTAATCAATATATTGATTATTCTGTTTATAATAGTCCTACATATAGTGGTCCACATTATGGTTTAGGTTCGTATCCTAGTAATTTTACATATAAAACTACTTGTGCTAATAATAATGGTGTTCATAAAGAATGGCCAGATAGACATAATTATGGTTTAAATTTTAGTTATAGTGCTGGAACTGGTGCTGCACCAAAAACAACGGTTGGTGATACTTATTTTAAAGGATTTTTTGATTTCCAATGTGCTAATTTGATTACTAAATATATAACAGAAAAATGTCCTCACTGTGTTATTGAAGTAACTGGTTTTGCTAGTCCACAAGGTAGAGCAGCTTGTAACCAACAATTAGCCGATGCTAGAGCTAATAATATTGTTAATCAATTAAAAAATCAATGGGCTATATCTATTGGTTGGACAGAACAACAAGCCAAAGATAGAATAATAAAAATGCCTAGTGCTCCTATTCCAAAAAGTGCTTCTAAATGTAAAGTATGTCCTAGCAGTGTATCAGAAAAACAAAGAGCGATTGATTGTCCACCAGATACTTTAGGGTGTAAAATTGATAGAAAAGTTAAAATACATTTTAGATATGACCCAGCTTTAGCGTTGGCTGACGTTTCTCAACCAAAAGATTGTATTGAAACTGTTACTGAACAAATTGATACAAAAATAACTCAGCAATTTTATAATGAAACTATGTTTTTTGATAAATTGAAAAAAACAGATAAATTTATCTTTGATAGATTTAGGGAAAAAATTAGGTATTTTCACCCAGCGTTCCATTCAACGACTCCAGAAGGTTTAAATTCTAGATTAACATTTTTACATCAATGTACTAGACAAGGACCTACTGATACAAAGAACACGAATAACTTAGCATTTGGTAGACCACCAGTTTGTATATTAAGAGTTGGTGATTTTTATAATACCAAAATTATTATTGATAGTTTAAGTCTTGATTATGAACCATTGGTATGGGATTTAAACCCAGAAGGTATTGGTGTACAACCGATGATTGCTAATGTTAGTTTATCATTTAAGTTTATTGGTGCTGAATCATTACAAGGTCCAATCAATAAACTACAAAATGCGTTATCATTTAACTATTATGCTAATACACAAGTATATGAAGCTAGAGCTGATTTTATTTCAGAACAAAAACCAACTATTGAAACACCAGATACAAGTACTGGTTTGTATTTGAATAATGGTGTTCCGTCAACAAAAGATGACCCTAAAATTGAGGTATTCCCAGGTATAGAACTTTCTAGAACAACAGATTGTGATGAAAACCAAGTAAAAGGTAATGAAAAACCAGCTAGTGTTCAAACAACACCAGAAGAGAAAAAAACTGAACCAAAAATAACTGGTGTTGATAGTATATCAATAATTTCATCACCAAGTCTTTTTGGTGTTGGTAATGATTTAACGGATAGAGGTGTAGCGGTAACTTTAACAAGTGAAGGTATTCAAACAATGAATGATGATGGTACTTTTAATAAATTAATAACAGATGATGAATTAAAAACTTTTTTAAGTAAAAATTTAAAAATAACAGTTGAAAAAACACCAACACCTTCAAGTACATCTCGTGTTGAAGAACTAATTCCATTTGATATTACTACTTTTGGTAAAAATTCATGGGATTTATTTGGTGGTGTGTATTGGTTGGGTAGTAAATTCAGACCAGAAGAATACCCTACAGTTAACACTATGCCAGATGAAGGTAATTATTCAATTACTATTGCATATGATGGTAAAACGGTTCAAACTATTATGGGTGTAGCTTCAAATACCGTTGATTTTGATAGTAGAGTTAGTTAAAATAATAATTAAAATAAAAATTTAAAAATATGGCTGGGTACGTAGATAGATATTCACAATTTAGAGTTAACGGTGGAATGAAACCACTTCCAGGAATAACAATACCAGAATCTTCTACTGATTTAAGTTATGTTTACAAACAAGGTGTCGGTAGACTTGACAAAATCAGTAACATGTATTATAATAATGCATGGAGTGGATGGTTAATTATGGCTGCAAACCCTCAATTTGGAGGTTTGGAGTTTAATATACCAGATATGACATTAATTAGAGTACCGTACCCATTTGATAGTGCGGTTGAAAGATATACATCAGAAATAAGAAATCATAAAGCGTTATATGGAGAATAAAAATACAATAGGTTGCAGAGCTGGTAGGGCAAAAATAATTGACCCAAACGATTTTGACGGTTTTAAATCAGCAGATAATGTTCCAGTTCAATTAGAAGATTTGAACATATCTGTAAAATTAACTAGTTTTAGAAAAGCTAGAACATTATTAACTACTGAAAAAGAAGGTGGTATCAAACAAAATGTATCTCAAATATCTGTAAATTTTATAGAAGGTATTGAGTTAGGTGGTGGTGAGAAAAAAGTATTAACAACTAGTTATACTGATTTAACAACAACTTTTGATAGTGATATAGTTAATGATGAAACATTAGGTATTACTAATATCGATATAGAATTTAACGCTTCAATGGCACCTATGATAACAATCAACTTTATTGATGTTAGAGGTAGTTCTATTTTCCAAAATGAAGAAAATATATTAAACAATAAAGGGAATAAATATACAACGTTTTTCCAATTACCATACCCTATATTTGAATTAGAGATAAAAGGATATTATGGTTTTCCAGTTAAATATTGTTTACACATGTTGAAATTTAATTCTAAATTCAACTCACAAACTGGTAATTTTGAAATTACTGCAAACTTTATTGGTTATACATTTGCTTTGATGTCAGATATGTTGATTGGTTATTTAAAAGCAATACCTTTTACAACAATAGGTGGTGAAAGAATGACGAATTATAACAGTACCTTTACAAATGGAAAAACTGTACCAACTTTAAGTGAATTATCAGTCGCAATTAGTAAATTAAATAGTACTATTGACCGAGAAGCAAGTGAAAACCCAGCATCACAAATAATAAATGCTGTTGAAACATCAACTGGACAATTAGATGGTATATTAAATCAAATTAACATTTTGGGTCAAAATATAGATTTAAACCCAGATAAAGATGAATATCAATACATAGTTTTTAACAGTGTTGACCCATATACTTCTTCACAACAAAACGCTAAAGACTTATATAACCGTGAAGTTAAAAAATTAATTGGTGAATTTAATGAATTAAACGCTAATAACAAACTCGAAGAAAATCAATTTATTGGTATTGAGGTTTCAACAAATACAGATGGAGGTAAAAAATATAAAAATATAACAATCGAAGGTTTAGGACCTACATCTAATGACGCAACTATAAAATTAAGTTTAGGTAACCCAGCTGATGTAACAGCTGTTAAAGCAAAAATTCTTAACTATATAAACACCTATAATAAAACCCCAGAAATTGGTGTGAAAGCTAATATTGACATACTTGATATGACATTATTATTTGAAAAAATAGGAAAAACTAAAAAGGATTTAGAGGTTAGTGGTAAAGAAGCTAAAACAACGTTAGCAAAAGCTTTTGAATCAGAAGTTAGAAAAGTGTTGGGTTTTGACCCAACTGCTAGAAGTATTATAGAATCTTATACAGCTGCAATTGAAGTATTTGTAGAAACAATATTTTTAGTTTCTGAAGCTGCATCTAAACATGCTGAAAGAACGACAGAATTAGCTAAAAAATTTAAAAATGATGATGAAGCTAATAAAATTACAGATATCGGTAATGAAAATATTGCAAAAGAAGAATTTTATCCATGGCCAGATTATAGAGAATTTGATGCTGAAAAAAAAGCATATGTTGATAAATATTTAGGTGCCGCTGGAGTTTTAGAAGTTCCTGGAAATGTTGATGAATTAGTTTTTATTGATGATTTATTATTAGCGTTTAGAAAAGCAGCAAAAGCAGAACAAGAAGCATTAGCCAACGCAGAAGTACTTGAAACAACGTGGAATTCAGTGAATCCATATGATACATTTCTGTTTTCAGATGTTGAACCATATGAAAGAGCTGGTGATTTAACAACAACAGCAGACGTTGCAAGACTTATGGTAATTAGAGCCATGATATTTTTAGGTTATTCAAATGATTCATCAATTTTATCGGGTGAAGAAATTATTGGTATGGCTGTTGCTGAAGTTAATAATATGTTAAGAAGCGTTAAAGATGCTGTTCTTAGACAAGCATTAACACAAATAGACGCACCATTTTTTAAAGGTGTCGGTGGATTCATTAATGGTACAGATAGAAAAGTACTAGGTGAAGACGGTTCAAATTTATATTATAATTATATTTACCAAACTGGTGGTAAAGCTGGTTTTAAAGTATTACCATTAAATAAAAAGTTTGGTATCCCAAATAATAAAGATACATGGGGTGACCCAGCCAATGACGCAACAGTAATAAAAACTTTATTTAACGAGAGAGAGGATGAAGATAATTATTTTTTAACAAATTATAGTGATGCTTATAAAGATGCTACAACTGGTAATGTTTTTCCTAAACCAGATGATGGTGGTTTATATGTTCGAATTTTAGGTGCTCTTCCAGACACAAAAACTTTAGCTACAGTACCAGAAGGTGTTCCAACTGAAACAAAAATGATATTAAGTGAATTGAGTGTAAAAACTCCACCAACTATTGCAGCTGGATATAATTCATTTAACCCTAATTATGGTGTTCAAGAATATAAAGATATGGATTGGGGTAATAAAGATTTAGATGGTTTACCTCTTATGTATGTTTTTTATAGAAATTGTGATAGTGGATTAGCTTTAACTAGAGCGATATCTAAAAATGAACAAGGATTAAAATTTGATACTACATCACCATTTATGTATAATGTTTATCCAACTATTGAATGGCCAGGTTATAAAACAGAGTCTTATGGAACTGGTAGAATTCTAAACGGTGATAGAGAAATGACTGGTCATGAAATGCATAGTAAATTAGGTACAAATAGAGAATTATTTAATGCTTTATTAAATGGTGGGAGTGGTTCTAGTATAACTTATCCATATATTGAACTAAAATATGATTATTGGGATGGACTTTTTGGTACAGATGATGAACCTAGAAAACCTTATACTGATTTTAGTTTTAGTCTTTTTGGTAGTAGGTTATATTATGAACAAAGTTATGCTGAAATAACTAAAAATGATAACACTAAAATATCATGTTCTAATTATACAAAAGCTCTATTATTTTTAAATACATTACCATTTAGTGTAAATCAAAGTACGGCAGACCCTTTTACTAACGGTCAAATAAAACATTTATTTGATATGAAAGCTGGTATAATACACGCACCTAGACTTTGGTGTGCATATATTGGTAGTATATTATGGAGATTAAATACAAATGACCCAGTTATTGATGGTGATGGGAAAATAACTGGTGGTGGTAGTGGTAAAAAGGACCCAATTGTTTGGAGTTACGATTACGCTAATGGTGATATAAATAATCTAAATGAGGATGCTAGTGTTTGGGATATACCAGTGATAAAACAAAGTGGTAAAAAAGACCAATTTTTTCCTTCTGTATTAGATGTGGATGGTTCAGCAAATAATTTATTTTATACAGAACATGAAATAAATAATTTAAGTCCTATTAAAACTTTACCAAAACAAGTCAAAGATGAATTTAAAAAAATATTTTTTGAATTTGTTAACGGTGAAGGGGGTAAAGTTACTTGGAATGATTTAGCTAGTAAATTAGAAATATTTGATACAACATCAAAAACTTCTGGTTATTCTTTTACTAAATATTTAGCAGCTGTTAGAGCTTTAGATACTAGTAAAACTGACACAAATAAAATCATATCTGGTTTTAATGGGTTGTATGGTGTAAAATCAAATAATATTAAAACTTATTATGATATTATAACACCAATAAACGCTTCAAAAAGTGATTTTTACCTTTTCTTAGAATTAAGAGATGGTTATGGTACAAATCCAGCCGTTACATCAATTATTGATGCGATGAGTGAAGAAATTTTTATAATAAATAACAGTCCTATAATTTGGAAAGGTGGTGAGTCACTTATAACAACTGAAAGAGCAGAAGTTAGTGTTGATAGTAAATTTTTTGATATTTATTTTTCAGCTGTAACAGAAACTTTAAAAAGTAAAGCTGATGAATACAATATTTCAAAACAAAATGAGAATATAGACATATCATTATTTGGGACAGCAAATAAAGATATCATCAAACTTCAGTTATATAGAAACTGTAAAAATATTTATGATAAATGGTTAGGTGGTGCTGAAGATGTTGACCATCTAGTATTCCAATGTGGTGACTCTAGAAGTAGTGTTGATAAAGAATTGGCAACAAAATATGGTAATGATAAAGTTAGAATGATTGATAGTTTTAGGTTTGTGAGTAGAAATTTTAAAGATATTGGTGATTCATTGTATATAAACCCTATTCCTATTAATAATATGTTAATTGGAAATCCAAATAGTGCTGCATACGATGGTATTTCTCAAATATTAGGAGCTAACAATTTTAATTTCCAAGCGTTACCTAACTTTATTAATTTTCATGATGATAAAGTTTTAGAATCAATATTTAAACCATATAATTATGGTGAAACGATATCTAGTGGTTCTTGTGGACCAGCATTTGTTTGTGTTTACGCTGGTCAAGGTTCAAAACATTTAGATGTAAAAGATGGTAATTACCCTAATGATGGTTTTGATTTAAGATGTATGACTGGTGACCAAACTAAAGGTAGTATGGATGTTACTGTTCCACCAGATTTTACTGATGAAGAAGCAGCTAAATATGAAGACCCTATTAGTACGTTTACAGTTAAATATAGTCAACAAAATCAAAGTATATTTAAAGATATTAATTTAGACCAAAGTGAATTTAGTGAAACGGATGAATCAATTCAAATTCAAGATGAAATATCACAAAAAGGTTCTGAAAACAATAGAAGTATTGTTGGTCAAAATATTTACAATGTATATGCTGTTAGAAGTTATACTGCAAATATTGAAATGATGGGTAATGCCATGATTCAACCAATGATGTATTTCCAATTGGATAATATACCTATGTTCCATGGTGCTTATTTGATTACAAAAGTATCACATTCAATTAGACCAAATAGTATGTCAACTAATTTTTCTGGTACTAGAATTAGATATCCAGAAACACCGTTGATTTCAGCATATGAAGTTTATATGGATTTATTAGAAACATTAGATTTAAGTGAAGCTGGTACTGCTGGTGGAACTAGTGGAACTGGTGGTGGCGGTGGCGGTAGCGTAAACGGTAAATTTGCACCTATTATTGGTACAATTGTAGATAATGGTGGGTTTAATGGTAAAATTGTCGCTGGTAATATCAAAACAAAACCTTTACCTAAAATTGAAGGTCTTGCAAATGCAAAATTAGATAATAAAGCTGAAAACCAATTATTAGCTGAAGCTGTTGACCCATTTGTTAAAATGATGAAAGAATATGTTACATGGTTAAAAGCTGAAGGGTTTGTTGGTCACCAAGGTTATCAAATTGATATTACCAGTATGTTTAGAGATTATGCAAAACAAGTTGCAATTAAAGCTCAATATGGTAGTGCTGCTGCAACTCCAGGTTCATCTAATCATGGTTGGGGTATAGCGATAGATTTACAATTTTATAATAAACAAGGTGGTCAAATTAAAAACTCTAAAAATACAACGGCTTCTTTTAAATTTACAAATAACCCAGCAATAAAATGGTTATATGATAATTCTTATAGATTTGGTTGGGTATTCCCAGTTTCATTAAGGGATGGTAATCCACTAGAAGAACATTGGCATATTGAATACCATGGTACTGCTGGTAAATGTATAATGGAAAAGAATCCTACTATTTATGGGTATACGGTTAAAGTAGATAAAGCTATTGACTCATCAGTTAAAAACCCACAAACACCAGATGGTAAAGAAGCTGTATATACAAAATGTGATTTTGTTTATAAGAAAAAAGAAGCTGATGGTGCTGATGGTAATGATGGTGTTGATAACAATAAAGGTACTGTACAAACAACGGATGCTGAATCTGAAGAATATTTCAAATTATTATTGAAAAAATTAGGGGCTCCATCAACAGAAGGTAATTTAATATGGTTTAAAGCGTGGAGACAAATGGAAGGTGCTAAAGCTACTTGGAATGCATTCAACTCAACTCAAAAAATAAATGGTTCTACTAGATATAATAGTGTTGGTGTTCAAAACTATAAAACTATGGAAGATGGTGTTACTGCAACATATAATACACTTACAAATGGTAAATATCCAAATATTGTTAGTGCATTAAAAACTGGTATTGTTAATAAAGCTGCTGCTCTTACTTTAGCTATTGCACTTCAAAAAACTGGTAAAGATTTATGTATTTGGGTTAAAGGACCTAAAGGTTGTGCATCACAAGGTGGTATTCCAGCTAGTGAATATTTAGCTTCATGTTTAAAATACAAAGTATCTGGTAATAACGTTTATAAACCAAAATAATTAAAAAGTTTTGTTTTTATAAATTAATTTAGTACATTTGCAATATGAAAGTTGCCAACATAGTTTCAAGTAATAATATAAACGTTTCAGAAGAATTTAACGTAGTTCAATCCATGGATGAAATAATCCATGGGTTACCTACATTAATTGTTGGTTTTGACTATGTAAACAAACACTATCCAGATTTTAATATTTTAGATATTGAACTGGAACCAAACCTATATTGGACTGTAAAGAAAACAGAAAGAAGAGATAAACACGCAGAAGATTTAACTTGGTTCATAAACAAAGTTTACAATGATTTAACAAAAGATATAAAATATGTTTTTATTGACCCATTGCAATACAAATCAAAAAGTCTTTGGAAAATTATCAGAAAATTATACTCAATTAAAAATTTAGTTACATTTGTAAATGGTGATATGATATACATTTATGGTGATAAATTTATTTTTGGGGTTGATTTAAAGTTAATGTCATATATTGGTATTAAAAAAGATAAGATTAAAAACAAAATTAAATCAAAAAGCCCAGTCTTTTTGGAGGAAAACGATATACTTATAGAGTACAAGAATTACATTGAAGAACTTGGTTATCAAATCAAATATTTACCTTATTTATACTCTATCAGAAATGAACAAAACAATATTATTAGCAACTTTTATATTCCCAGAGAGAGTTGAATGGTTTTTAAATTATTTAGAAACCAAATTTAGTATTGGTAAAAATAAAGTTTTCTGTTATAAAAATCTAGATGATGAATCTAAAGTTATAATGAC
>Ga0114969_10001439_pt1 | contig 20254 bp, 20 predicted proteins | sample M_130807_MF_Meta_FD_87316 | JGI IMG/M metagenome (GOLD analysis project Ga0114969, IMG submission 87316) | Freshwater microbial communities from Lake Montjoie, Canada to study carbon cycling - M_130807_MF_MetaG | ecosystem: Environmental > Aquatic > Freshwater > Lake | place: Lake Montjoie...
TGGAATATTCACAGCATCATTAAAACAAATAAGCGCTGTTGATGAAAATGTTCAAGAATCACTTAAAATCATTATTGATGGTGCAATAAATTCAAGATTAATATCTGAAGAAAATAATTTTGATGCGGCATGTTTTATATCGTCCGATAAATCAAGAGCGGCAACAACATTATATGGGTCAATGAAATTTGTTGCGGGTGAAAGTTTTATAGTAAACTCAGAAAAATCAAATGTAAAATTATCAACAGCAATATATGGTAATGTATTAAACTCAACAGGAAGTATAATTCCATTAATTTGGGACTCAATTAATAATGGTTATTCTTTGGAATTATATGATGAAAACATGACTAGATTTATGATTGAAATAAGTGAGGCTATGGATTTGGTTGAAAAATCTCTTGATGTTAATGGGTATAATGTTATACCTAATTTAAAATCATTTAGGGTAAAAGATTTATTTGAAATATATTGTGATTTATTTGGTTTAAAGTATAAAATAACTGAACCAAGAATTTCTGAAAAAATACATGAAATGATGATTTCCAAAGAAGAAAAAAATAGAACTTATTTTGACTCCAAAAAAAATACTTATTTTATGCATTATAAAAACCAATTTAATTCTAAATTTGAATGGGATGAATTCACAAGTGATTATACTATTTGTACAAAAGAAGAATTGAATAAAATATTAAAAAAACACAATTATTTTAAAAAATGAAAATATTAATTTTAGGACATAATGGAATGTTAGGACATATGGTTTACAAAGTTCTTTCAAATAAAACTAATTTTGAATTAGTTACAACTGAACTTAGATGGCCAAATAAAGATTTTAAAGAGTTTATTGAAAACTTTGATGGTGAATTTATTATAAATTGTATTGGTGCTATACATCAAAGAACTAATCAATTTGATGTAAATTGGGAGTTACCAATATTTTTAACATCAGTTAAAGATAAAAAAATCATACATCCTGGTACTGACTGTGAAATTGATAACGATGACTACGGTACTTCAAAAAGAAAAGCATCAAATTATATAAAAGAATATTCAACAAATACTAAAATAATAAAGACTTCTATTTTAGGTCCCGAAAAAAATACAAGAGCTAGTTTAATGGAATGGTTTATTAACACAGAATTAAATCAAGTTAATGGGTATTCCCAATATTATTGGAATGGAAATACCACTTTGACATGGTCAAAATATTGTATAGAATTAATAAACAATTGGGAAATGTTTGGAACTGAAATGATATTAGAATCCGATTGTATTTCAAAAATGGAAATTTTAAAACACTTAAATGATGTTTTTTCATTAAATAAAATAATAATACCTGTAAATGAACCATCAGTTAATAAATGTTTATATAATGGTATTAAAACACCAAATATTAAAAATCAGATTCAAGAATTAAAACAATTTTATTATGATATTAAATCAACCATCTAAAATTGCAATTTGTTTATTCGCGGTTGAAGATGAAAAAACCAAAGAACAATTTGATAAAATTAAATTGTTTGATTTACCCCACGAACTTGAATTTTGGTTAAGAAATAAAAAAAATCCAAATTCGTACAATTCATTTTCTCAAATGGTAAATGAGGCTATTGATGATACTGATTCAGAATTTATGATTTTTATAAACCCAAAAACTATTTTTGAGAAAGAAGATTTTTTGGATATAATATTAAAATTGTGTTCAGGATATTGTTTTGTATCAATAGTTGGATTAGGGTTATTTGGTAGTACTAAAGAATTATTCCGTAATATAGGAATGATGGATGAAAGATACATAGGCTCAACAATGGAGGACGATGATTTATGTCTTAGATTAAATTTATTAAATAAAGCGGTTTATTATGGATATAATAAAGATAAATATGAAAATATTACATCATACAATCCATTAATTAGAGGTACCAGCACATTAATTTTTATAAAAAAATGGAATTATGATGAAGATAATGTTGATTGTTACATACAAAAAAAAGATTTAATTAATAAAAAAATATCTAAAAAACATAACTCAAAAAAAAATAAAATTTATAATTCTTGGATGAATAAAGAAAATTCATTTGTCCAAAGTCATGTTGGTGCTAAAATTAGTGATAAAAAAATAAAAATTATTGAAAATTTACAAGAAATAAAAGAATTAACCCAATGTAATATTTTAATCAAACGAACTAAAAATAATTTTTTTATAGATTATAAAAATAAAAATATTAATACATATCCAATATTAATTTCAGTATATAAAAATAACGGTGGAAATTATTTATCATTATCAGGTAGGATTTGTAAGCCTAATTTTTGGTATTCTTTTGACCCTTTTTTTGAATCACGTAGTGACTATGAGGAAGACGCTATTTATCAAATTGGAATTTATAGTGAAGATTCAATTGTTTATGTAAATAATTTTGAAGGAGATTTTGAAGAAAAAATTACATTAAATTTAGATAAAATAATTAAAACAATTTAATCTAAATTCCATTTTTTTATTTTTTTTGTAATTAAAATTAAACTATTTAAAAAATTAATTGACTCTATTTGTGAACCCCAATTTATTTTATTTTCGTCTTTTAATTGTTGTATATGTAAATCATCTCTTCTAGCTTCAACATTATAAAAATTGTTTAAAAATTGACCGTTAAAATTTACATCATCTATTATTTTTTTAAAAAATTCCATTGTTGAATCCGGTTTTAATAAACCACCACCAAAAAAACCCCAATATGATGTGCAAGAATCTTCAACAATATATAATCCCTTATTTGATAAATTTTTAAACATCATGTTAAATGTTGTTATAACATCATAATTCATGTGTGAACCATCATCAATAATTAAATCAAAAGGCCCATATTTTTTAGATATTTCAGATAAAAAATGTTCGTTTGTTTGGTCACCAATTTCAACAAATATTCTTTCTTCTTCATAATTTTTACATTCAGTTCTAATATCTATACCTAAAATAGTTGAATTGATAAAATAATCTTTCCACATTTTAAGTGATTTGCCTTCAGCAATACCAATTTCTAAAATTTTAATATTATCATTCCTATCAAAATTTATATATTTTTCATATTTATTTAAATAATCATGAAAATCTGATGATTTATCAGTACCATATTCTAATCCAATTTTGTCTAAATTTTTCATTTTTTTAAATTCCATTTATAAACTAATTTTTCATAGTCATTTTTATTTTTTTCTGAATTACTTATAAACCCATTCTCAACAGTTTGTGAAATTAAATGTGTTGCGATTGAATCTCTTACTACTGCGTGTTTTATATTGTTATGTTTTATAGTTTCACAGTAATCATTATCTTGGTAGTATAAATCAAAATTTTCATCCCAAGGATATACGATATCCCACACCCGTTTTTTCATGATTATAGACCAACCCATCAACCCTTCACTAACTTTATAATTTTCCCAATAATCTTCATCCGTATTTTTAAAATGACATTTAAAATGTTGGGAATATAAACATGGGTCTTTAGGTGAGAAAGACTCAATATCAGGTCTTTGTTTATGAACATTATATATTTTACTAAACCAACCACGTTCATAAAAAACATCATTGTTTGTGATTATAACCCAATCTGATGATAAATATGAGTTTGCTTTATTTAAAAAAAGATTGTAATTAAATGATTCTTCAGGTGTTATTTCATTAACAACAACATCGTCATATTTAAATTTAGTATCTAAATTTTTTTCTTTACAAGACTCAATTAAATGAACATTAAATTTAAAATCTTTTTCAGAATCATGTATTGAATGTAAAGTAAGTTTTGTTAACTCTCTTAATGTTTCATTTTTAGAATTGGCCAAACAAATAACATCAATATTCATAAATTATTATATAATTTCAAATTTAGGACAAGGAACAATAAATTTACCACCACCAATTAAAAAATCTTTTTCTCGTTCAACAAACTCACTAATAAAATGCCACGGTAAAACTAAAAGATAATCAGGTTTTTGTTTTCTCATTTCTTCTTCAGAATATATTGGTATATTGGTTCCCACTGTTTTAAGACCCCATTTATAAACACTTCTTTCAGCGATGCCATCAATTAACGTGTGGTCCAAACCAAAATATTGTAAAAGAGTATTACCTTTTGTTGAGGCACCATAACCCCAAATCTTTTTACCTTTTTCTTTTTCTGATTTAATAAATGAAACCGTTTGTTCTTTTAAATCCAAAATACGATTATAAAAATCTACCCAAGTATCAACTGAATCAAGTTTTAACTTTTCTTCCAAAGTTAATAAAGATTGGATTCTAAAGCTACAAACATCTCTATGTGGTTGAGTTGCAAACTTTGTAATGTCAGCATTTTCTTTCATTACATAAAGTCTAAATGAACCACCATTAGTATCATTTAACTGACAATCAACAACTTTAAATCCATTTTTTTCCATTAATTTTTTAAGATTAAATAATGAATAATAATAGATATGTTCATGACAGATATTGTCAAATGCTAATTGTTCTATCATTAATGGTGTATAGCTTAATTGTAATACCCACAGTCCATCATCATCTAATATTTGACCAACATCTTGAATAAATGTGTCAGGATTTTCTAAATCATAAAACATCGCTATAGATGTTACAACTTTTGCTTTTTGTGTTCCAAATTTTGACTTTTTATAAACATCTGCACTAAAATAATCTTGAATAATTAAATTTGATTTTTTTTCTGATTCATTCTTATATGAATTATCAACTGGGTCAATACCTATTTTAATAATATTATTTGGTATAAAATCAAACATGGTTCCATCGTTACATGCAATATCAACCCAAATATCATTTTCTTTTAATGGTTTAACATCCAAAATTGAAGTAACAATTCTTTGTAATTCATTTTTCATACTTTGGTTAATACCTGAGCGGTACCAATACTTACCATACATTACATCTAATGGTGCTGTTTTTTCTAACCTAACATTACCTGTAGTTTCATCAAGCATCATTTTCATTTCTACTTTACCACCACGTGGTTCATCACTTTCATTTAAAAAATCAGAGACATATAACTCTCCTAAATTGAATAATTCTTTCATTTTATTTTATCATTAATCATTATTTTTATAATATCATCAATATTTTTAGTTGTTTTCCATCCTAAATTATTTTTAATTTTAGTGATATCAGATACAAGTATAATATCATTTTTAGTTCTTATAAAGTCTTTGTCTTGCTCTATATGGTTTTTATAGTCTAAACCAACGTAATTAAAAGACTTCTCAATAAATTCACGTATTGATGTTAATTTTTCACTTCCTAAAACATAGTCGGTTGGGTTATTAGATTCCATTATTAATTTAACGGCATCCATAAAATCACCAGCATAACTAATATCTCTATGGACATCAATATTACCAAGTTTTATAGTATTTGTTTTTTTATTTAAAATATCTTTAATACCTAAAATTATTTTTTGTGTTAAAAATTTATCACCTCTTTTTTCGGAATCATGATTAAAAAAAATTCCTGAACTACAAAATAAATCAAACTCTTCACGATATTCTTTTATTAAATTATGTGAATATAGTTTTGTAATACCATATGGATATATTGGTGATGTGGGTGTTTCTTCATTAATTTTATTAATTGTACTTCTACCATACATTAAAGAAGAGGATGATTGAAAAAATCTAATTGTTTTATCAATCTTTAATATTGAATTTAAAAAATTTTGAGGTATTAAACAATTTTGTTGGTAAGAAAATTCTAAATTGTCATATGGATTAAAAACATCAGATACACCAGCAAAATTAAAAATGTGTGTTGGTTTAACTTTTGAAATTATAAATTCCACATTTTTTATATCTGTCAAATCTAATGATATTGTATTTTTTTGTAATGAGTTCGTATTTGGTTTTATAATACCAAATACTTCATACCCATCTAACAATAATTTCTCACTTAAAAATTGACCATCTTGACCTTTTGAACCAAGAATTAACGCTCTTTTCATAAAGAAATAAATTTTTCAATACCGTCAATTTTAGATTTTTTAATTGTTTTTATATCTTTATACGTTGGATTAAAGTCATAATCACATACATAAAAAAAATCTTCAAAACGTTCTTCATCCTTTAAATATGTATTAATACTTCCTGATGCTAATTCTAAAAATCTTGGTTTACAAATTGACTGAGCCATAGCAGTTGGACCCGTTAAATTACCAACATAAAATTTACAAGAATTGAGAGCTGAATAGTAATCTGAAAATTTATCAAATCTTACATATTCTACATGATTTTTAAATGGAAATTCTTGCCATTCAACATGAGTTGTGTCAAAACCAACAAACACACAATTATTTTTTGATACAACATCTTCCCAAGGAAAAGTGTTATGAGTATTTTTAAAACTTCTGTGAATTATAACTTTATCTTTAAAAAAATTATTTTCTTGGTCATGAAAAATCCATTTGTTAACTTTTGATTGCGTTGGTAAACCGTAAAAATTGCAAAGTAAATCAGTCCAACTAACCGTCAATGTTTCATTTTCTAAACCCCATCTCCAAGTACTTAAATTAATCACGTTTTTAAAATTTGGGTCATGAATTTCAAATTTATTAATATATGGTTGAGATGAAATTAAATCGTATAAATCATCATATACTAATTTAATATCTCTATAAAAAGTATGTCCAAATAACTGATTGTCACTTAGATATAAATTTTGTTTATATCCCGTTATGTCATGAATTGTTTTAAGAACAAAAAGTTGATGTATGATATCTCCAATTTTACCTACAGTAACAAAATCATGTGTTTTATGATATGGTATTGAAAACATAATATTATTTTTTTATTCCCCAAAAATATAAATCGTGTGAGTTCGGTTCATATTCAAAATTAAAATCTATAAAAGTGTTATTTACATCAATAACCGCTCTAATATCATCTTCAGTTAAGTTTTTATAATAGTTAGCCCATTTTTCATCAACACCCAACAAAAGAGGTGCATCATGAGGATTAGAACGTAAAGTACCATGTTCAGGACGACCTGTAGAAGCACAAGTAAATAATACTAAACCATTAGGTCTAGTTAATTCTATCATATTTTTAAGTGTTCTTGCATAATACATATCATGTTCAAAACATTCAGTTGAAACTGTTACATCAAATAAAAATCCTGAATCATATAAGTGACCTGGACATATTACATCAACATTGGGACCTGGACCTAAATCTAAACCAATATAATAAAAGGGGTATGAGAATACAAACCTATTATTTCCATTTATGTCCAATGAACCAATATCTAATATTTTTACGTCTGTAAAATATTTTGGATATTTATTTTTAACTCTTTCTAAAAAATTTCTTTGTAAATCGTGTGCCATTTTAATTATAATCTATGTATGCTTTAGTTTTATAGAACTCTTTCAAATCCTCGGACATTTTATATGTCTTGCTTACTTCAAGTATATTGTCTTCTGAGAATATATCAACCTTAATTATTGAATCGTCATAATTAAGTTTATCTAAAAACCAAGATTTAAACTTTAAATCAAATGTTTTATAAAGTTCATTATTTTTATAGACATAGACTTTTTTTATACCAGAATTAAAATCTTCATTAAATAAAAATAATTGAGGTTCAGATTCAATAACTTTGTTATATACAATAACACCATCAACTAATCTATATCTAAACTTATTTATATCACTTGTGTTAAAAATATTAACACAGTGTTCAGGTATTACTAAATATTGTGACTCATAAGGACTAAATTGTTCATAAAAAGATAATTCCAATGTATAACCCATATTTACTCTTATCCATTCATTAAAATTACGAGGGGGTTGAAATTTATCTAAAAAAAACTTTGGACAACCACCAAACATTAGAGTTTCATAAACATATGAATCACACTCTCTAAATGTTTCAGGTCTAAAAAATAACAATTCTTGATTGTTATCAATCATTTGTTTTCTAAATGAATCTAATTTTAACAAGTCATTTTCAGAAAACAAATTATCAAATTCTAAAAAAAAGAAAAAATCATAATAATTATCCTCAACAAATTTTATTGAATTAAACATGTTCCTACATATTGGTAAAGTATGACCACCATTTAGAATACTAAGTTTAAGATTGTCACTAATGTTAAACCAACTAAATGGTGTAAAAGTTGGAGGTAAAAACGTATTGTCTTTATCATATATGTAGTAATCAACCATTTCTTGTATTTCGGTTTTAATTGCTGCATGAGACGTTAATAAAATATCCCAATTTAAAAATTTTAATCTTTTAATACACTCAATTAAAATTTCTTCTTGTTTTGGAGATACAGGGTAAGTATCAATTATAAAAATATTTTTCATTTTTTTCTAAAAATTTTGTTTTCTTTATCTAAGAATGAAACACCATCATATTGTGTTGTAATTCTATCTTTTAGTATACCTAATGTTTTGTTATTATCAACAAAAATAGTATTAAAATATATGTCAGCTGCATCCCATTTATGTTTTAATAGTTGGTCAAATAAGAATTCTTTTATATGTATAGGAAACATTATACACTGTAAACCAATTATTTTATTGGTAATAAATAACCAATCTTCATTAGGTATTGTTTTTACAACTTGTGATTGTAACCAACCGTGGTCTAAAGTTGCTGTATCACCAAATGAAAAATAATCAATTTTTTCATTTTTTACAATTTGTGTTGCTCTGTACACTTTATCAACAAATTCGTCATAAGGTACTTCTATAATACAATCACCTTCACATACAATTAAGAAATCAATGTCACTATTAAATTCACTTAAAATTCCATTCTTGAATGATTCATAACACCCATAATGTGCTGGTGTTAAAGCTGTCTCTCCACGTGATGAAATGGCACCATCAAATAAATCTACAGAGACACAGTTTGGTCTCATACAATTAAATTGTGGTGGTAAATCACCGTATGGTACATTTTGATGTAATTTATATTCAAAACCGTAATTAACTAATGGTTGTAATGATTCACGAGATTTTTGTTCTCTTTCATCATTTCTATTTGTTTGTAAGTGTACAATTTTAATTTTTGGTTTTATTTCAGGTTTTTTCCATTTAAAGAATCCTGTTTGTCTAAATTTACCAATAGTATCATTATTTATTGTGTAAATTTCATTTTTAACATTTTCATTACCATCCCAATAACCAATTTCAATATCTAATGGTTTTCCAGTATATGTTATTTTTTTTCTATGAAAATTAGATTGAGAAATGTAATACTCATTTGTAAAAAATGATGTACCATTTTCTTTTAACTTTAACACTATTTTTCTATCATCTTTGTTGTGTGTAAAAAAATAAAACATAAATTCATTTTCATTACCAACAACTGGTAAAATAGAACAATATTCAGAATTAGACGATACTCCAACACCCGAGTGTTTTAACAAAGTTCTTTCATCATTGGTTTCAATAAGAATTTCATTTCTACCATTTAATTTTTTCATAAAAAAATCTTCTAAGAAATTTTGAGATTTTAATTCTTCACATTTTCTATTGTAAATTGATGGTTCACGAATATCTTCAAATATTGACATAAAATAATCAACATCCCAACCCATAGAAGTGGTTTCAATACCTTTTTCAAAAGGTGTTGGTAAAGTTGCTACATAACCACCATATGATTTAATTTTTTCAAAAATATCATCAACTTTAGGTAAGTCTAATTCATTCAAAATAACGTCATATGTCATATATAGTATTTTACTATAACCATAACGTTTTGCTTCACGCATACCATTATTAATGTTAGTTAACACGGTTAATGATTGATTTGAATTACGTAAACCATTAATGTTTATATCAACATCAAAATCTGGCATATAATGATAAAATCTTGTGTAGTACGAATGGTGAGTAGTTGGATTATGAGAGTCATAAACATAATAATCAACCATCTTTTGTATTTCATCAGATACAGGATAATGAGAAACTAACATAATTTTTCTTCCCGTTGGCCTTAAACTATTAATACAATCAATAGTTAATTGTTTTCTTTTAATTGTATTCGGATAAGTCCCAATAATAATTAATTCTTCAGCAACATTTACTTTAGTTGGGTTAATTAATTTTATTAAATTTTCTGAGTCAGTATCAATATCACCAGTTAAAAAACTAATGTTTGATTCGTTATCATATTTACCAACATACACATCTAAATTATACATCATCATTGGTAAATCATATTCTAAGGCTTCTTTTAAAGCAATAGGATTTAATTCTTTGTTATTTTTTTCACCTTTAGAACCAAAGAAAAATAAATCAGATGCATTTAAAAAAGTATCAACATCATCTCTTTCGCCCCAAACAACACAATTTTCAGGTTTATTATCCATTAATGGTTTCCAATAACCTTCAAAATTACCAGCCTGATTACCAATAAAATGAAATTTTATTTTATGGTCTTTTAATTTTTCGGCAATTTCAAAAAGATACTTTTGATTTTTTCTTGGGGTAAATAAACCAACATTAACAATATGTTTCCAAGATGGGTCTAATCCTAAAATAGATAAACTTTCTTTTTTATTCTGTTCTTTTTTATCTATTGGATACTCAACAATTTCATAAGGAATATCATACATTGAATATCTAAAAGCATTAAATGCACTTACAAATATAAATTTGTCAGGAAACCATCTTTTATTTTGTACAGGAAATGATGAATCGTGTGTTGTTTCAAATAAAGAATAAGTTCTATCAGAATTGTAAAGTTTACTAGCAATTTCATCACTCATAAAATATTCAGGAATTTCTTCTAAAGAAATAATATCAGGATTAAAATTGTTTATGACATCAAATAATTCTTGTTTATCACTACCTAATACTTTGAGTCTATCCTCACCAATACTTTTTATTATTCTATTTTTTTGAACTACAAAACTCCAAGCAATACAGTCATATTCAACACATAAAATATTGTATTCGTTTTTTAAAAGTTCAATTTTATTTGCAACAACTTGTGGACATCCACCAGTTGATAAGTGTGGGGTTATAATTAATAAATTTTTCATTTTAAACTAATAATAAAGTCTTCTGTTATAATATAATCAACACAATTATCAAATAAATGTTTCATAACTTGATGTGGGTAATTATTAATTGGTTCACCATGTGCATTAAATGATGTGTTTAATACCAAAGGTATTCCTGATATTTGTCTATAAGAATCAATAATGTTATAATAAATTTCATTAGTATTTTTATAAACAAGTTGAGGTCTTGCTGTACCATCAACCTCATGTACAACCGCAGGTATTCTATCTAACCAATGTGGTTTAGTATTATAACATAATGTCATAAATTCTGCAGTATGTTTTGATTTGTGAGTGTCAAATATTGAATCTGAATAATCTTCTAATACTGAAGGTGCAAATGGCATTATTTCAGTTCTATGAAGTTTTTCATTTAATTTTTTATGTGTTTCTTTATCAGTTGGTTTAACAACAATGCTTCTTGCACCTAAAGCCCTTGGGCCATATTCAGTTTTCCCAATAAACAAACCAACAACATTTCCATCATTTATTAAATTACCTATTTTAGTATAGTCAAATTCTTCAATTAAAATGTTATCATAATTATTCAATTCAGATTCCCATTCTTCTCTTGAAAAATTTTGACCCAAAAATGCGTTATCAAATTTAAAAGGTCTTACTATTTCACCTAATTCATTAGCTTTTAATATTGCGGACGCTAATGCTAATCCAGCATCTCCCATAGCAGGGTGTACATAGATTTCCTCAAAAAAATCTAATTCATTGATAACTTGATTTAATTTAACATTTGAAAACAATCCACCTGACAATGTTATTTTTTTATAATCAGGATATAATTTGTGTAAATCTGTTAGATACTTTACAATTTCTTCCTCAGTGATTAATTGTAAATTAAACGCTAAATCATCACGATTTTCTTTCAAATCAAAAAAACCTTCTTTTCTAAGATTTTTTTCAAAAATAAATTCATACATATTATCTGTATTGATTGGGCCAAATAATAAATCGTCTGTATAGTGAAAACATTTTTTTAATAAATCATAGATTCGTTGATTAAATTTACCATGTCCTGCTAATCCAACAACTTTACCTTCATCTTTAAATGTTGTCCATCCCAAAGATGTTGTGATAATTCCCCATAATCCAGCAAGAGATGAACTTAGTGCAATTGAATGTGAATGAACTTGTTCATATTTTCCATTTTCACAAAGATAAACTTTACCTCTACTTCTATTACCTCTACCATCCAAACTAATAGCCATAACTTTACCGTCCATACCAGATGTAAAGTATGACCCTAATGCGTGACATTTATGGTGAGAATATGAAAATAATTTATTCCATAATTTAAATTTCTCCATAAAAAATTTTTGATTTCTTGGTAAAGACATTGTAACATAATCACAATTTTCTAATGTGACCCCATATACATTTTCAATATATTCAAGACATTTAGTTGGCTCTCTCCAAAACTCATAACAGGATTTAACACCTACCATTTTTTCTTCTTCTAACGCACACATTACTTGACCGTCAATAATAAGACTGACACCCGTATCGTGTATAAAATTATTTATACCAATTATTTTACTCATAAGTTCATTATATCATTAAAAAGTTCTTCAGACGTTAGTGGGTACCAATCATTAGGATGGTCAAAAGACATTTTGGGTCTTGTTTGATTTGGATTCATAAAACCACTTCCCCATTCATGATTTGGATGATGAGGTATGTTATACCTACCAATATGGTATGTTGCGTAAATATTATTATCGTTAGAATCATTTAAAAACAATATTTGTTTATCACCAAATAAAGAAATTAGTCTATCTGAAAACTCACTACTTATTATTACTTTACACGCAAAATCATCTTGAAATTTCTTACTTAAATTATACCAAATAATGTGTTCTTTAAAATTGTCAGAATCAAATACAATTTTAATTTGTTTATTTTTCTCATCATATGTGTGTTCTAAAAGTTGTGTAGGTTCATCATTAACCCAACCCCATACTTTTATTTTCCATTGATTTCTATAACGAGTACCATTATTTAAAAAAAAATGGTTGGGGTACAATGGCATATACACATTCTGTACACCCCAACCACCTTCAACCGATTCATAAAATTCTACCATATATTCAGGACACATAAAATCCCATATATCTATTCTAGGACCATAGTTAAATGAAATCCCATGTGATATTTGACTAAAATCATTCATTTGTTAAAGTATAAGTTCATTTTTTATTTTTTCAAGAACCATTTTTGGTGAAATCTTTCTACTACATTCCCAATTTTTATTTTCAGGACATAATTTTGTGTTAAAAACCACAAATTTATCGGCATGTTCTGGACGGTTCCAACAACCATAACAAGCATTTTCATTATAAATTCTTACACAATCAGTAATAAATTCATTTGAAGGTAATGTAACACCTGATATCATAACAACCTTTTTACCACAACCCCAAGCTAACCAAGCTAAACCAGAACTTACACCTATAAAAAATTCACAATGTTTTAAATACCAAATACGGTCATTTAATGAAAAATCTCCATTACGTTTTGTAATTCTTTTTAAACTACTTTTTTCTTTTGAAATTGAAACAATTTCATATCCCATTTTAAAAAGTTCATCAACTATAGTTTGCCAACCAATTTGGTTATTCCATTCTTTAATTTTACCTGATGCAAATTCAGAAATACAAATATATTTTTTTTGAATTGGTCTTTCATTATTTTCACAAATTAAATTTGGTCTTTTTTCTTTCCATTCTAAACCTAATACATTGGTTGCAAATTTTTGGAGAGGTTCTAAAGTAGCGTTAAAAGGTGTTTCGTTTTTATTCCACATACTTAAATTAGGAATAAAATCTAATTTTTTTCTAATTAACTCATCATGTAATTTTGTTGTTAAAGTTTTAGCAAAACCAACACTTAATTTATAACTAGCATAAAACTTGGGGTCATTAAAATTATGTGTGAATTGTTTTACAATATTTAATTGTGGATATGATTCCTCAAATAAAGATTTAAAAAACGTTTGAAATGTCACAATACAATTATGTTGTTTCATAAACTCAGATATGTACTCAACCCAGGCAATATTATCACCTAATGGTGTATTTTCAATAATAATTAAAACTTCTTTATTTTCTAAGTTTAATATTTCCTCATAAACTTTACCAACACCATTTTCCATTACAATTATTTTCCATTCAATAAAATACTCAATTGATGGTTTGGCCCAATAACCCGATTTAATAGTATCAGAATGAATTAAGTTATTTGTTTTATTGTCAATAAAAAAAACTTCAAATTCTGAGGTAGTAGTACCTGATATTTCTACTTTCGCTCCTTTATAGAAATCAACATTTATTGTATAATCATCGGTTATGTATGTCATATTATTTTATAATTGAATAAATTTTTGATGGTGTAATTAAATAATCAATAATGTTATTTTTTAAATGAACAAATGCTTCTTCAGGTTTATTAACAATAGGTTCATTATGTATGTTAAATGAGGTGTTTACTAAACAACCAAATCCTTTTTCTTTTTTATATTCTTTTAAAATCTTATAAAATAAAAAATTATTCTCTTTGGTTACATATTGGATACGAGCTGTTTTATCTATTGGATGAACAACTGTTGGTAATTTTTCTTGCCATTCAGGTCTTGTGTTATAACACATTGTCATAAATTGTGCGGTATGTTTTGATTTATTAACATCAAACAAAATATCAGCATCTTCATCTAAAACAGCTGGTGCAAATGGCATAAAATCATTTCTTTGAAGTTTGTTATTTAATTCCGAGTAAGTATCAGGATTAGTTGCTTCACAAATTATACTTCTATTACCTAATGCTCTTGGACCATATTCTGATTTTCCTTGATACAGTCCTAAAATTTTACCATCAATTAATAATTTTGAAACTAATTTTTCATCAAAATAATGTGTATGATAATTTTCACCTAATATTAATTTTGCGGCATCATCAATTTGAGATTCTGAATATTCGGCACCAAGATAAACATTTTTAACTTTAAATGTTTCTATTTCTTGATGTAAATCTTTCATTAATAACAATGAAGAACCTAATGTCAATCCTTCGTCACCCATAGGTGGTGCAACAAAAACTTCATCAACCCACTCTAAATTATTAATTAACATATTAGTTTTAACATTTGAAAAACAACCACCCGCTAAACAAATATTTTTAATGTTGGGGTAACGTTCATGTAATTGATTTATAATTTTTAATATTGTGTCATCAAATACTTTTTGTCCCGTTGCTGCAATATCCTTAGTTGATTTTGGACCTCTCCAATACTTATCACCAATCACATCAAAAAAAACTCTATTAACTTTTTGATATATTTCTGAAAATCCATTAACTGATACATTTGTTTTTAAGTCATTTATTTCTAATATCTTAGACCATTCTTCATATAATTTGTGATTAACTGAACCATGACCTGCTAAACCAACAACTTTACCTTCATCTTTAAGTCTTTTAAAACCAAGTAATTCTGTTATAGAGGCATAAAAATGACCTAAAGAATGTCTATTCATATCAATACCATCAATATACGTTAAATTTGAATTAGACCCTAAATAATATTTAGATGAATGTTCATCACCACTAGCATCAACACTAATTACAAATGTGTCTTTTTTAAATCCTGATAAATAATATGCTGTTGCACAATGAGAATGATGGTGTTCATATCTTTTAAATTTTTCTTCTGGTAAATTAAAGTCAGAAATTGATGATAACATCATTCGTATATGTTCATAACTTAAAAAACTAACAAAATAATCAATTTCTTCTAAATTAATACCAGTAACGTTTTTTAGGTATTCTAATGATTGAACAGGATATCTAAAAAAACTCCTTTCAAAATCAGATTGAACTTTTATTCTTGTAAATCTTTCTTCTTCTAAACAATATTTTATTTCACCATTCTCAATGTAAGTTAAACCACAAGAATGTTCTCCACCTATAATACCTAAAATTTTGTATTGTGAAATTGGGTTTATAATTATTTTGCTCATATGTTATTATTATTTAAGTAATTTTTATAATCGGTCATTCCTTTTTCTAAGTTCCATTTTGGATTCCAATTCGGCATCCATTTTCTATGGTTACTTTCTGTGAAAAATTGATATCCGTTGGGTATTTGTTGTTTTGTTAAGTATTGAAATTTAATATCCACTAAAGACAAAACATCTTCAAAGGTTCTTGCATTTCCTGAACCAACTTCATAAAATTTTCCTTTTAAAACATTGTAATTATCCATAGCAAAAATATTTGCCGATACAATATCTTTTACATATACAAAATCACGTTTTGGTTTGTTTGGAAATAAAAAAACATCTATTTGATTTTTCATTTTTATAAATGATTGGTATGCAACTGATGACATAATACCTTTATGTTCTTCACCTGGACCATAAACATTAAAGTATCGTAATGCAATTCCTTTCTTTAATGTTACAAAATCTTCCGCAACATACTTACTCCATCCGTATAGGTTAGATGGGTATTCATTATTTACCCCATAATTGGCTGCTGAAGATGAATATATTAAAGGAACTTTTTTTGTATCACAAAGTAATGTTAAATGTTTGGTAAATTCATAGTTTACCAACATCATGTAGTTTACGTTGGTTTCTAATGTGTTTGAACAAGCTCCAACGTGAAAAACACAATGAATGTCAGTCCAAAAATGTTTACTTACATCATCTTTCCAATTTGTTGAAACAAAAATATCTTCATTTATTTCAATAATGTTATAATCAGACTGTAATTCTTTTTTTAAATTTGAACCAATAAAACCTTTAGTCCCTGTAATGATAATTGTTTTCATTATATTATGTTAATAACTTTGTTGTAAATTTTATCTAAAGTAGGGTGACACTCAAATGTAGGTTTATTTTCTAAACAACCAATTAGTGGTGCAACACCTTGTACATCACCCCATTCTTCAACACCATATTTCATATCTGAACCACAAAATATATTGCAAGTTCCACCAACATAATGATGTTTATAGGTTTGACTATTTTTTCTATATGGAATACGAAATTCTGGTATTAATGCACTTCCAAGATGAATAATTTCGGCATCTGTAGTACCTGCTAAGTGTAATAATCCTGAATCCATTGTTATAAAACAAGAAGATTTATTTATTAAATGCCAAGCTTGAGATATTGAGGTTTTATTCATTAAATTTAAACCATTATTAATCTCAAAGTTAAATGTCGGTTTTTGAATGTTAAAAAAACCAACTTCACTTGAATCTTTACCGATTGAAACTACAGAAATTCCATTATCATTTAATTTTTTTGTTAACATCATCCAATTTTCTGCAGACCAAGTTCTATTAGGCCAAGTTTGTACTGGATGTATTAATACGTATTTTTCAGGTAAACCATCAATAGGTACAAATTCATCAGGTGTATATAGACATTCCATTTCGTCACTTGACAACATGAAACCTAACATCACAGCATGAAACTGTCTAATGTCAATTCTATTATGTTTATACTCAACACCAAATTCATTCTTTTTACCTATGTTATAAAAACTATTATGTGTAGTATAAACCGTTTTAACAAAATCTATATCTATGTTTTTAGCATTGTATGTTTTGTCAACATATGGATTTTTTTTGAATATTTCAGGAAAATTAGATACTACAGTAATTTTTTTATTATAGGCATCATATAACTTTTTTAAAGTTGGTGTTGCGCAAATTGTATCACCCAATGAAGGACAGGTTGATAAATCAAGACAAATTGGTTTATTCATATGTGAAAATATATAAAAAATCAATAAGAATGTGAAGGTATATTAATCTTTTTTATATTTATTAATATATGCCAAACCCATTAGCATACAATTCATCCACAACTCCTACAGGAACTTTTAAAAGAAGTAATATTTCTTATGGTTTAATGCCAACAAATTATGGTATTGGGTATGGTAGTTTAAGTTGGTACAATTCTTTGGATACAACATCAAAATATGTTATTGTTTCGGACACATACACATTAGGTTTTTCAACACAAGGAAACGCCAAACCTGTTATGTGGTCAACTGGAAATACTTCTAATCAAAATTTAATCAATTTAATAAATGGAATGCCTGGTAATACAACGAATTTTACGGATTATTATGATGCGGTTAATTGGTTACAAGGAACAAACAAATTTCTTTTATTAAATAATGGTTATGAAAATATTGTTACTAATGGATTAGTATTAAATTTAGATGCTGCTTGGTGGAATTCATACCCAACATCTGCAACAACTTGGACTGATTTAACTGGTAACTATCTTGGAACATTAACTAATGGTCCGACATTTAATAGTGATAATGGTGGTAGTATTGTATTTGATGGTAGTGATGATTGTGTTGAATTAAATAGTAAAGTTTTAGGTGCGAGCATACCTTCAAATATTAATTTTAGAATTGGTAGTGATGTTAATGGATTTGGTGAACAATTAACTGGAAATCTATACGTTCTAAGAGTATATAATAGAGAACTTTCTGCATCAGAAGTTTTACAGAACTATAACGCACAAAAATCAAGATTCGGACTATAATGCCAAACGCAATAAAATATAACACAAGTGCTGAAACATTAGCATTAAAGAAAGGAAACTTTTATATTGGAACTGGTGATGTTGGAAAAGGACCAACATCAAGCACTGGTTTTTATAATGGAATTACACCACCATCAGGAGGATATACAATATATCTTAATAAAGCAACGGGTGGACCATCAATATATGTTGCATCAAGTGATGCTCAATTAATAACATTAACAAATCAAATTGCCGGAGCTTCATATACAACAGTAAATGAATGTTTTAATTACTTTAATGAGCAATCAGATAAAATGGTTGTTCAAAGGGATTACGAGGGGGTTATTACCAATGGTTTAGTCATGAACTTTGATGCGGGATATGTACCTTCATATCCTCAAAATGGAAATACTTGGTATGACTTAAGCGGAAATGGAAATAGTGCTTCATTAATTAATGGACTTCAATTTAATAATACTAATGGTGGTGAGATTTATATGGATGGTGGCGATGAATATATACGGGTTCCACCATCTACAAACGTACAATCTTATTTTTCAAACAATAGTTTTACTATAACTGTAATAGTAAAATCAGATAATGTTGTTTATCCTAGAAGTAGATGTCCCATATATGTTAATTCTACTGTAACAAGCTCAACTCAAAAAGGGTGGTCAGCTGGTCATGGAGCATCATCATCTAGTATGCAGATTAGGGTTGGTGATGGAACTAATCTCTCAACAACCGATATTTCTCATGTTGTATCCGAATCAACCATTTATCTAAGAACATTTACAGTTGATAGAACTAATGGTGTTTTAACTAAATATTATGTAAACGGGTCTTACATTGGTCAACATAATGCTACTAATGTTACCGGTTCTATTTATGATGGAATTGATACTGATTTTGTAACTGGATTTGTTTTTGGTTATGTGTGGGGTTGGAGATTTATAGGTGGAATATATAACATTATGGTTTACAACCGAGCGCTCTCAGCCTCAGAAGTCCTACAAAACTTTAACATTCAAAAAGGAAGATTCGGACTTTAACAATATTTATTAATATGTCAGACCCATACGTAGATAGAGAATTTATGATATTCAATGTTTCAGAGTTGAATACTATTAACTTTAATGAAGTTTTAGAAACTTCAGAAGATACTGTTAGAAAATCAGTTGATTTAACAAAAACATTCGTTAAGTGGAATGGTTCAACACCACCATGTGTTCAGAGTTTAACAACAAGTGAAGGACCTTATACTTACAATGAAATATTAAACATTTTGGCGACACCAGAATGGACTGACCCAAATACAATAGGTGTGATTTAATATTAATTTCGTTTGTTAATCTGATGAAAAGTTCTCATCAATTTTAAACTGTCCTTGTAGTTCTTTTCAAGACGGTCCAATTCCTTTTCATCAACAACAGATTCCAATGCTTTATTATAAGCATCCTCAGATTCCCTTATTAATTTTTCTATTGTCTTAAGTAATTTCATTTACTATAAATATTTCCATATAAATATAAAGTACAAACAATTCTTTATATTCACTTCATTATACAAAATCTTATATTCTTTTATAAACGGAATTATTATAATGAAACCA
>Ga0114969_10001440_pt1 | contig 20241 bp, 5 predicted proteins | sample M_130807_MF_Meta_FD_87316 | JGI IMG/M metagenome (GOLD analysis project Ga0114969, IMG submission 87316) | Freshwater microbial communities from Lake Montjoie, Canada to study carbon cycling - M_130807_MF_MetaG | ecosystem: Environmental > Aquatic > Freshwater > Lake | place: Lake Montjoie...
CCAAACTATCGTAAAGACGTAGATCAATATCCGTTGGACGGAGTTGCCGAACACGAAGTTGTAGATGCGGTAAGTAAAGACTTACTCGGTAAAAATATTGGAATCCCGGATATGTTATCTGATTCCGCAGAAATTAACGCCCCAACTAGGAAATGAAAATCGAAGATGTGATAGCCGCTGCTTGCGAGGAACTTCAAATAAGTTACTCTGAGAATGCCTTGTGGTTTAAGGTATTGATCAATCAAGTGATGAGAACATTTCGTTCATCTCATGCTACGCACGTGTACGGTGTTTTATTAACAGCGGAAGATTCACGCATTACATTGCCTGATGGCTACAATAGTTTACTAAGTGTTCACCTATGCAATGGTGGATTGTACTGCGAAAAATATGATTTCGATATTCAGAATGATTGTATCATTTTCAAATCTCATTTGGGAATTGTGGATGGGTACAAGTTTAACGTACAATATCGTGGCTTTCCTGTTGATGAACATGGCGACTTGATCTTAAAACCAGAATGGGAAAGAATGTTTGTGGCCTACATCGGATGGAAATATTCACGTAGGCATTTTGAAAGGTATGCTCCTGTAATGGATAGTTTCAAAAGAGAATACCAGTTACAGAGAGTGGCTAACGTATAAGATATGTCACAACTGGTAAAGTTAATGCAGTCGGGAGTAATGGATTCTGATGCCGATCTTCAGTTGATTGGACAAGGAAACTATGTAGATGGAGTAAACATTCGTCACCGTGATTTAACGGGAGCGAATGTCGGAGGAGTAACGCCAGTAAAAGGAAACAGTTTCCTGTCTCCTTGGGATGGAACATCAATTCCTATTCCTTCTGATTTAACCAAAACCATTCAAGACAACGCCACTTCGTTGGCGATATTTCGAATTTACATTACTGTATCGATCGATCCCAACGCTACTTTTAATGGTACACTTTACGTACAGAATTTAAGTAGTATTTACCCTGTTTCTTTGAGTGGGACAGCAAACATAAGTTTGGCTACTTGGAGAAACTCATTGGCTTCTGCGCTTCAAGTAGCAATCACCGGGGTAACCAACCCATTTATTATTGGATCGGTTACAAGCATAACGAGTACTTACGGTTATTTTGAATTGCGCAAGAACCCGGCCGCTACCCCGTCACCTAATTTGGTAGATGACGATTTCTTATTGTTTGAAGATGGTAATTTAGGGGAGATTGTTCAAAAGTCAGAATTTGTTGATGGAACCGGTGCTTTCAAAGTAATTGGAATGCAAAGTGTGGGCAACGATACTTTCATTTGGTCATGTACGCCCGAAGTTACATCTGGAAGCCCAGCGCGCACAATCAGTGAAATTGGAGTTTTGGTCTCAAACCCAACCAATGGCACTACTCAGTATACAACTTTGCTTCAATGTAAGTTGTTAGGTTTTAGTCAAAGTTATCAAATTCAAGCCCAAGTAGAAAAAAGAACCAATGAAGTAATTCTTTATTGGACTGACGATTTTAATAAACCGCGCACGTTAACAGTTCCGTATCCTTACGTTCCCAATGGTGTACTTATATCAAACGGAGGTAGTATCGACTTTGCCAAAGTAGATCAGCAGTTATCTTATTTTGTAGCCAACCCGAATGCTACTATTGCTATCACAGCAATTACTGAGGGAGGTGGTTCACTTACCTGTGGAAACAAAAGGTACAGTGGACGTTTTCTCACAGACGATTTGGTAGGTACTGATTATATGTATCCAACGAATCCCGTTAACATTTATTCGGCTAAAAAAAGTATTCCGAGTAAAGTGCTAGGAGATATCCCGGGGACTCAGACTAATAAAAGTGTTACGATTAAAATTGACAATATCCCGGTAAACGAATATGCCTACTTTGAATTGGTAGCAATCGAATACGAAGGAGAGACGTTTACTTTAAAAACAGTACAGCGAGTATTATTAGGATCTAACACATCAATTGAAATTACTCACAGCAACAATGGGCAGGAGAATCTTCCTTTGGCTCCTTCGGAGTTGCTTGCAATTACATCGAAGTTTACTCAAGTAAAAACATTGAAGATACATTCAAACAGAATGTTTATGTCCAATGTAGTAGAGCAGACGGATAGAGATTTGAATGCGTGGGCTCAGACCATTAAGCACTCGATTGAACAAAAGACGATAGATTCCATATTCCGAACCAGCCGAACTGGTACTTCAGATATGACTAAAGCGTATCCGTTGTTAAAGTATGGAGAATACCTAGACCCATTCAACACCTACTCGAATACTTCTTACATGATCAATGATACCTATCGTTTTGGTATTCAAGTTCAGTGGAAAGAAACGGGTAAGTGGAGTGCACCTTATTGGGTAGATGATATTCGCTTTGATACATTGGCTTACAACGTCACTGACCCTGTGGGTACGCCAGGATCTTGGAGAAGAACCGCTAACAACATTACTACAACAAATTTGGGGGATATCGATAGTAAATTGGTTTATATTTATTACCCGAAATTCCACAATATTAATTTAAATTATATTGTAAATGGTGATTATTTGTATAAACAAATCAAAGCATTTAGAATTGTTAGAAGTAAGAGAATTCCCGAAGTATTGGCTACAGGACTAGCGGTTGCTGGGACACGAGACACATCAAGTGCTACAACGATAATCCCATTTCACAAAGACTTGGCTGCCGGTTATGCTGTGTTTAACACCTATCCGAACAACTTTTGCCGAAGATACCGCACGGGTGCACCTGTAGAAAACATACAAGTTGGCGATTTAGATAAGTCAGAGTTTGCTTATTTTCATTCTGCTGATTTATATTTCAACAATTTTAATTATGCACATACAGCTGGGGATAAATTAAAGGTATTAAACGTACCGTTCTCATATGATGAATCGATATTGCAAGGACAATCAGTAGGAGATTTCGAATCTGTGTATGAAGATTTCACAGGATTCTTTTCTTCGAGTTTGATAAACTATACTGACTTTGCTATTACTTATGGTCAGACTCTGGATACAGGGGAGTTGATAACAAGTTTTAATGCTGGGGCCTCAAATGTAAAAAATGGAATCAACGTACCTGGCTCAGGCACAGTAAACGCTTTTTACAGCAATATGCGTTCTTGTATTGCATTCCAATTGACTACAAAACTCTCAACGATCAGCGCGGCATACCAGCCGTTCAGTAAAGAAGGAGTTGTTTACGCTCAAATCTTCAGAGATAAGAAAGCCAATTTAAAATATCCCATCAACAAAAAAGAAAGTAACTACGAGTCAACTGGTCACATGACAGTTTTGACCGGAGTTGAAAGAGGAATAATAAATTCTATTTCGGTATTTGGCGGTGACGTATTTAATCAAAAGACACATATGCAAGTGCGAATGAGTACTTCTAACCCATCGCCGAAAAATGGTTTTGGTTTGGGTTATTCGTTCTACTCGCAGAATGTTTGTAATAGTCAGATGTTCTACGCTGTTCCGCACAACTTGGAAGATGCGGGACCGGGATACATATTTCCTCAGTATCTCGACAAACAAACTACAGGCTTTGGTCCTGATTATGGACAAATGCGATATGCATTTTTGGGTGCAGGTTCTTACGAACGAGTGTACAAAGGAAGCATTGGAGTAGGCTTACTTTATTGGCTTGAGTTATGGCCGGAGGTAAGTAACCAAAATAATTACGATACTCAATTCAGTTTTATTGATAACACAATTGTCGAGTCTGGATTTGACGCAGAAGTTGCGTACAATGGAGATAAACCTGCGACCATAATTTGGTCTCAGACTAAAGCCGTAAATGCAAGAAAAGACAACTATCGGGTATTTAAACCAATCGATACAGTTGACTTAAATTTGAACGAAGGTGAAATTATCAACCACGAAATTCTAAATGGTAATTTGTACACTTGGCAACCATATTCAGTAAGAAGGCAATCGGTTAATGAACCTACTGCTTTACAAGGGGCTAGCAGTTCAAGTGTAATTGTGGGTAGTGGTGGAGTCATGTCGTATCCTGGGTTGCACCTGTCAAGTTTAGGAGCCACCAAACAGTGGGCTATGGTAAAAGGTTCGACAATCTCTGGCGGTGATAGTATGTATTGGTACAACGACCAACTCAGAAAGGTCATTCGTTTCGGAGAAAACGGCATACAGATTATTTCGGATCGCGGAGTAGCGTCATTTTTGAACACATCTGCCAACTGGCTCTCAGATAAAGAACAACCAATTACCGGTTACGGAGTAAACGCAGGATGGAATGATAGATTTGCTGAAGCGTTATTTACGTTCAAAGCAGTTGATCCAACCATCGTTCAATACGCAATTTATGACAGCACCCCGGCTTTGATTAACTACACGGTTGGAAATCTGGTTGTCAATAATGATTTGGGTGGCGTATCGTCTGTTTTAAGCGCTACTACTGCCCCTCGGCATATCTCAGGCATGAGTTATGTATATCGTTGCAAATTAGCCCACGTAGCGAGTTCTACGCGCGTGCCTGGAACAGGTGCATCTTGGACTACTTATTGGGATCAATACACTCCTGAATCACACCCAAGTTACTACACAATGTTTACTTTGGTGTATGACGAAATTAAAAATGGGTTTATTTCTTTCTTGAGTATGTACCCAAATATTTACGCTGTTCGCACCAACACTTTTTACACTACAATTCCAAATGCGCAGAATAAGTTATATGTTCAGAATCCAGGCAATTACAATACTTTTTATGGTACTGCATACAGCGGTAGTATTACTGGGGTTATTAACATTGACCCGAACATGTCAAAAACTTATGAGGCATTACAGGTGGTTTCTCATACAACTCCAAAAAGATTAGATTTCACTACTCGGGACCACGTTTCGTTTTTGATAGACTCAGAATTTGAAGAGAGAGAAGACTTTTATTATGCCCCTGTTAAAAATGATTCAACAATCGCAGGAGTAAATAGTTCAGATACTAGTAGATTATGGGGCAGATATCTCAAAATTAAGTTTACATTTGAGGGAAATGTATTTCAGAAACTTATCGATTACGTCGTTAAGTTCCGCTCAAATCATAGGTTGTATAATAAGTAATTAAAACATAAATTTGTAATCATGGCAGGACCTTACCAAGATTTAGACGGAAACGTAAATAGTATGCCAGCAGGCAGTCCTTCACCAGCAGGTGGCGGTGGTGGCGGTGGTACGTCGTTAGGCGGTGGTCCAATAGGAATGATTGGTGGAATTGTTCAGATGGCAGTGGGACTAAACCAAGCCAGAAAAGCAAAAAAACTACCCTTTCCACAGTACACGGAGGGAATGAAATATGCTTTGCAAAGTCAACAAATGGCAAAAGAAAACATGCAAAGAGGATTAGGTTCAGAAAGAATTGCCGGAATGAACCAAGCACTTGATACTCAGAACGCATTGGCTTACCGAAACATTTCGGAAAACTCTCCTCAAGGAGCAAGTTACTTTGGTCGAGTGGCGGCAATGGATAGAAATACAGGACAACAAAACATCGTTGGTCAAGATTTAGCGTATCGTACTCAACAACAAGATCGTTTTACTCAGGCAAATAGTGCCTTGACGGCAATTCAACAGCGTTCAATTGAAGCACAAAGATCCTACAAGATCATGGCTCAACAAGCGGCCGGTGCTACAATCAAACAAGGAAGTGAAAACTTCATAAAAGGCGCTGAGGGAACAGCACAAATGGGAATGCAAGCAGCAAAATTCTTGGTATAAGATGGCAGACTTTAATTTAGCAGCGGCTATAGGGGGCACCGGTGAGGCACCAGATTACGAGAAACTACTGAGCAATTGGCAGAAATCTCGTATTCCTCAAGGTCCAGACTCTGCTGATAAAGCCCATTTAAGAGATTTATACAAAATGATATCAGTCGATAAAACTGCGTATCATCCAGTATACCAAAAAGAAGTTACAAAAGCAACCCAAGATTTTTATCTTACCTACCGTAATGCAAGAGCAAATAATGATGACGATGTAGTTGAGCAAGTACAAACCGCGTTTGAAAGATGGAATGAAATTGCAGATAATGCAAAATTAAAAAGTCCAGATTTATTCGCATTAAAAAACAAAGCAGAAGGGGGAGCAAAATCAGGAATATTTGTTTCGCCTAGTGACATATTAGCAGCAAATTTATTAAAAGATTCAAAAAGTCCTGAGGATTTTTATGGTAGATTAGAAGCAAATAAAGATGCATTGAACGATGGCTATTTTAATTTTGACTCTCAAAATCAAACTATTATAACACCGACTCACCCAACAATTGATTACGATAGAGAGTTGAAATCTATTTTGTCAACTAAGAAATTAACTATTGGAGAGCAACAGATTAAATCAGCAGATGGCAAAACTACTACCACTCAGTCAGTGCAAGGACTTCCGTTGGATAGACAGGATGCGCGTAAACTGAGAAATTACTATTTGGATAATACAGGCGAGGATCCAGGGGAAGAATATAAATATAATGCTTACGATGTTGGAAAAGAATCTTATTGGAAAACAGATCCAATGATTAAGCAACAATACAGAGCAACCCACCCTGAGTTTAAAGCACTGAGTGACGATGCACTTTACAATGAATTTTATAAGCAGCACGTCATTCCAAACACCCCAATGGTGGAAAAGACTGTTTCTTTGTATGCTGGACCACGAACTAGTCTTTATGTAAATACTGCTGAGACAAATGAGCCGGGTACTTTCCAAGGTAGTGCTACAACATTTACCTACGCTAATGGCAAAACAATCAACAGTAAGCGTACAACAGCATTATCAAAAGATGCAGAAGGTGTTCCTGTACAATGGGCAGCCAATCAATATGCAGTAGATAAAGCAACAGGATTACCCGCATTTGATTCAAGTGATACTGGTAATTACAATTTCAAGATTGCTAACGTAATGGTTTTGCCTTGTATTAAGGCAAAAGATGCTAGTGGAAGAATCTATTGGAAACCTTTGGATGCGACGTCAGAATCTGAAGTACAAGCCAACGGTGAATTAGCAAAAGGCTTACGTTACTTGCCATTTGCTGAGGCCACAATTCAAGAATTGAACATATCGGCTCTTCCTACGGTAGGAGGAAAGAACATCTTGATGCCTTTGTATGAAGACGGTACTGTTAAAAAAGTAAATAATAGCAATGACCAAGGTTCTGCGTTGTTGGGTGCTTTGTTTACCAACAGAAAACTAAACGAAAAAGAAAGCATAAACTGGCGCACTGAGTGGAATAGAATGTCTAAACTCTTCAAGTAATTGCCTTAAAGTTATTCGTTTAAATCTTATCTAGGTTTATTATATTTGTAATATGCCTGAAGATAAGAAACCAACTCCTGCTGCCGCAACTCCAACGCCTAAAATCGGGCCGTTAGGCAAGGCGCCAGAAGATCCAAATATGGTTAAACCTGCTAACCTTGGTTCTATTGGTTTTGATAGTGTACCAACAACTGTTAAAAAACCACTCAGTAAAGAAGGAGTAAAAGTAATCAATAAAGCCGTAAATCAAGTTCGGCAAGCAGAACAACCGATGTCTACCGCGGCAGAGTTGGAACAACTCCAGGCGACTCGTGAAAAAGAAATTGATCTGGCCAAAGAGCAAGGTTACAACATCCAAAACTTATTCAATTCGGCAAAAAACAATTTCGGTAAGGTAAGAATTGGCAATGAAGACATCACAAATCCTGCGGAGTTATTAAATGCTTTACAGGACAGAAACAAAAAAGAATTATTCTATTTTGATAATCGTCATGCCCTAGTAAATAACTTTGATATTTACACGCTTAATGATTTAGATGCAAAGGTTTCTGGTGGATTAACTACAATTGAAAAAAGTAATTTAAAGGCACTTCCAGAAAAAACAATCTTCGATTATACAGAAGTTAAGGCTCCTACTTTTGGTCAGCCGGGTTATCGCCCACAAACTGATCCAATGGGAGGCAGTCAACTTGACCCTCAGAATAAATTTGAGTTAGGTCAAAAGAATTACAGCGCGATTCAGACATTCAAAAAAGTTGTTGCAAACGGATTGAACGTAACCGCTGATGGAACCAAGTTAAACTCATACCAAGATTACTTTACCTACTTGGCAGACCCTCAGCAGAGAGATGCATATGGACGTAAGTACAACAAGCAACTATCAAATTCTGAGTTAGTATCTGCAAGCAATATTCTTAAAGACAGTCAGATATTACTTAACGGTGCTTCTACTGTACAGTTGGATGCTAAGAAACAACAGGTAATGGATGATGTTCGTGTTAATACCGCGGACGATCACATTTCAACTACATTGTTGGGCAAGACTGCTACGGTTTATGACGAGGACATAGAGAATCCAAAGAGTTTGCCGGCCCTTACCGAAGATGATTTAGGTCGTGTGGTGTATGAATATGAAAACGGAAACGAGATAACTTTGAGTGTTGGCAACAACGATAAAAATTTACAGGACAAAACTGATTACACGTATAAGGATTTAGTAAACTACTATTCTAAATTAGGTTTGACCGGGGATGAAATCGATGCCAAGTTTGCCAAGTACAAGCAAAATTACATTTACAACCAAGCAAATGGCAATTTACAAATCAAACGTAATGCAGAAGGTTTCTTCGAGAATGAAAATGGTCAACTGATTTCAAAGTACGATCAATCTAAAGAACAGCGCGCACGTACTGAAATGTCAGATGTTGACAATCAGATAGCAGACTTGTACGATGAGTTGAGAGGGATCTACGAATCTCGTCGGGCTGGGGCGTCAGAAATCGATAAGAAAGCATACGGTCCAACGGTAAGCAAATCTGTATTTGCTAGTAGTCCCACTCTAGGATTAGATGGACAACAGATTAAACGCATCAGTGCCATCAACACATCGATTGCTAAACTCAAGCAACAGGCTGGTTACAATGCTCCCGAATTCTTTGATCCTAGCGGTAAGAGAATTGATCAACCTGAGCAGTTACAGCAAATAAAGAAAATCTACACTCAAACTCTTGAAGAAGAAAAAAAGAGTGATATTGTATACTTAAAGCAAACGAGAAATGCTTTGTACGAACAACTCGATATACTTAAGGACAAGATCGACAAAATCAAAAACGTTACTAGTAAAATAGAAGTAACGGCTCCAGAAGGATTCGAAGCGGATAACACCGCCTACTTGGTTAAGTTGTATCAATCTTTTACTGGTGTTCTTGGTCAATTGGGTCAGCCACTATCGCAAGGGGAAATAAACAACCAAGCATATTTAGGTAAGTTGCTTGATCAATATGGCAAATTGAATGCTAAGGTTAAAGGTATTAACAAATTAATCTACACCAACACTGATTTATCTAAACAAGCAGAAGATGGATGGATTAAAACATTTGGTAAAAGTGTTGTTCAACAAGTGGCTCAAACATTCACTAGCGAGGTTTACAATACAACAAACGATGAAATTGAACAAGTAGCAAGTTTCTTAACTGAGAACGGATACTATGTAAGTCCCGAAATCAAAGAAAAACTAAATACAATTTACGAAAGTAAATCGATGGCAGAAACTTTTTTGGGGTCTATATCAATTGGTGTAGTGCAGACTGGCTATGCAATGGGTGGTGCCAAAGGATTAAAAGACATTTTTACCGGGAAAAGTGCTTTGATGTTGCGTTCTTATATGATGAACCGCTATGGTCAAACAGGTGTCGCAGCGTTTAACGTAGTAGAAAGTGCCGTTGTTAATTACGGAGTAGATATTTTTTCTTGGGAAGCGGCAGGACTACCAGGATCAGGAGCGGTAGCAGAAAAATTTGGTAAACAGGCTTATGACAAGGTAACTGGCGTACTTAAGGTCGGTAAATTAATTCCATCGAACATCTTTGGTCGCTTAATGTATACGGCCGGGCGTACACTTTTTGGGACAGGGGGTTCAATGACAGAAGAAACTTTCTCTAACACCTGGGCAGTAATGCAAGAAAATGGCTTTGACTTTATTGATGCCGTGAAGAGAGCCTACGGTGATACAGAAGACGAACGTTTATTGAATTTACGTGCTACTGCAACTTTGTGTGGTGTAATGTCAGCATTGAATCTAGAAAATGTTGATTTGGTATTGAAAACCGATCAACAATTCAGAGCACACCTTGATGCTTTAGGTACACCTCCGAGTGCAGTAGATACTGAAATCTTGAGAATGCTTAACGAAACAATTAAGCATAGTGGATGGGATGAAACCAAAACCCCACTGGTAGTACAGGCGGCCGGAACTAATATGTCAGGCGACGTGCCTGTTACCGCTCCTTCGCCAACTGCTCAAAACAACATTGAAGGAAGCAGTGCAACTGCAAGTGCAACCCCTAGTTCAAGCGAAACTGATATCAAAGTAGAAAAGCGTCAAGGTAACTTGGGTGAGACATTCTACGTAGCAGAAAACAATGGCGCGATCGACGGCCGGGTATCATACAGATACAATGCTGAAACAGGAGCACTCGAAGCCAAGGGATTGACTTCTACTTCAGATGGCTTTGTTTCATTAAATGAAGCAACTCAAAAGCATATCGAAAACAAATCGATTACCAATGGTATTGCCCCTGCTGCCAAAGTAGAATCATTAGCAAAGAAAAACTTAGGAATCACCGAAGAGCAGACAGAAAATCTGCCCGAGGATAACAATGTCTTGTATCAGACACCCCAAAACGAAACCGGGCGTAGGAAACAAGAGCGGGTTGATAAAACCGTACAAAGTGCAGAGAAGCGATTCAATGCATCTTTGGCACAAAAAGCACAGCGAGTGTTGGGATTGTTTACTGGCGTTGCTGAAAACGTAGACGAGAACGATACTAAGGTTAGACAGAAGATGTCTGACTACCGCAATGCCATCGGAAATAAATTGCGTGTGAACTTGAGTTCCTTCTTCATCGACGGAAAGGCTGTAATCACAAATTTGGTTGGTAAGAAGATTGGCAAGGTTGCCGATTACGCAAGTGCATTGTTGAGTGACTTTGATAAGTCGTTTGATGAAACAATTGATACTGACCTAAACACAAATCAACCGGTTACTCGTAGGAAGTCAGGTAACGTAATTGACAAATTAAAAGAGGGTATCGCGCGTTCTAATTTCTTTAACGAGAAATTACGTCCGTTGGTCGATGCTGGTAAAATGACAGAGGAAGAAGCCATTAATAATTTGATGGCTGATATGTTGTTGAACAACGTCAGTGTTGTAAAAGACATCTTTGGAAATGACGCCCCGGCCTACGAGGCATTCAAGTCAATGCGTAAAGACTTCAACAATTACGTAGCAAATAAATACACAGGCTCAAATTCTTTTAGTTCCAATGAGAACTTCTTACAGAATACTATCATGTCAGATAGTACCACCAAGAACAGAAAGAGTGACTATAATAAAAAAGCACAGGACGTTGCGAATGCTCAGAACAGACGTAACGAGATTGCTGCTACATTATCTGATACAGGCCAGGGCGTAGATGTCGCGCAAGTGGACGGTGTCAGATTCTTAGATAACGAAATCACCGCAAAAGAGTACTTAGACAACAACAATGTAGACACAGCAGGTATGACTCCCGATCAAATGATTGCGGAAGCAGAGAGACTTGCTAACTCTTCAGTTAATATGGACACTTACAAACAAGCGTTGTCTTTAGAAGAAGAGAACCAAGCGGCTAAGAAAAAGCATGTTGCTGAGTTGAATAGAATGGCAAAAGGAGTATTTGGTATCAAAACCAACAACCCCTTGCGCAGACGTAAGATGATTAAGCAAAGACAGTCTATTGCAGCGGTATCTTATGCCTTACTAAAGTCGAACGCGCATCGCGCGGGCATGAGCATGTCAGACTTTATGAAAAATGCAGTAGAGTTCAAGAAGTATACTGAAGTTGCATTTAACGCTTTGATTCGTCAGAACCAAAATGTAACTACCCTTTACCAAACTATTAGTAGAATAGGAGCAGAAAAACTGGGTGCAGACTTTAATAAAGCATTCGAACTAGAAGAGCAGGGGTATACCCAAGAGCAAATCTTACACATGACTGGCTTCACCAAAGATGCCAACGGCGAGTATGTTTTGCAATTGCCTCAAACTGCAGTACCAAAATTAGGGACGTTCAATGGAACGATGTTCAATGAGATTGTTCAGAAGGTATTTCCAAACTTTCCGGCAATACAAACAACGGTTTCCAAAAAGAAATTTCTTCGCTTCAATAATGTAAATAGTGGCACTTACACTATGGGTGACCTGTATATGAGTCATCCTGTGTTTGATGCGTACCCAGACGCGCGAAGCGTATCGGTTCAAGTGATCAATAAGCCCGGTGCTGATCCGTATCTTTTTGTACCAAATGCTTTTTACAAAGAAGGTAAGGGTTCTACTCCTGGTAAGATTGTAATAAACACCGCCTCACTTCCTCAGGGAATGACGGGTGCTGATTTAGAAATGGCAGTTGCCGGGCAGTTTCAGAATGCCATTCAGCACATTGAAGGCGTATACAATCGCCCTCAAAAAGATGCTTTCGTAAACCCAAACTCAGTAAGAACAGCAATAAATACTTTGCGTTTAAATGAAGAGGCGACTAGCGATGATGTAGAGTTTATGAATTCTATGCTAGATGCTTTCCAGAATGCAAGTATCTTCCAGTTCAGTTCGTATCGCAGTGCATTCGCAGATATTGCCAACGTATTGATTGGGCGTAATGTAATGAGCGAAAAGGCATTGGATGTAAACGATGAGTATTCACCAATTTCTTTACTTGCTCAAAAGTATGGCTTAAACGATTCTGAAACGAAAGAGTTGGCAACCCAGTTCACCAACGCAATCAATAAATTAGAGGCAGCGGACAACCTTGACGCTTCATCTTCCAATAAAACGAACAACGTCATGAGACTTTGTTTGACTTTGTCAGGATTGAATGAGAGTCAGTTGAATAACTCTGAGTTGTCAGTAAAAGAAGCAATGAATTTGTTGGAGGCTAAGTCTTCAATTACCAATGCGATCTTCAAAAATTTGTTCGAGGGGCCTCAGAGCCTAACGCAAGTAGAGAAAGACTTACTCGTTAAGAACCAAGATCAAGTATCTCAAATTAATCCAAGTCCAAAATTAGAAGCAATCTACAGTGACATCTTAGATGGCTACGCAGATTTCGCAGAAGTATTAAAAGATGTTCAGCCTTACATGCAATACTTGGATGAGAACGCCAAGGCAAAGTTACAAGGGTTAATTGATTTGGTAGAAAGGTTAAAGAACAATCCATTCAAGATTTATGAATCGGACGATTTATTGGGGCCAATCAACAAAATAACAGCGGACTTAACTCAAAAAGGGGAAGACTACGCAAATGAATTAAACGACATGGCGGCTCAAGCGATGGAGAATCTTGTAGACAACATTACAACTGCAAGCGAGAGTTTAAATTCTATTTTGCAAGGGGTAACAGAAATATCATCTGCAATTTCAGTAGGAGATCAATTGGTGACGTCTCAGTTTGCAAACCAAGAATCTTTTTACCGTGCGTTCCCGGGCATCGAAAGTGTTGAGAATGGAATTTTTGATCCGTACAAACCAGTATCTGAGTTTACCGAAAGTGAATTGAAAGGCTTATTGGTTCCGAACTACATGTCAGAAGCAGACTTCAATAAAAAGTATGATGCGTATAAAACAGCACCGAATACATTTAAAGGAAGCGTAGCGGATAATTTCATCGGCAAGAAAGAACTTGATACTGCAGCCAAAAACCAAGCCATGGTCCAAGCAAAAGTACAAGAGTCAATTGCTCGTAACATAGGCACTCAGTTTTACAACAACATCGATAAGGCTTTTGCATCTGCAATGGTTGACCCAAATATCAATAAAGTACAACTTCAAATTAAAGAATGGGATGCTGTATTTGAAAAATATAAAGCCAAGCAGTACGAGTTAAACTATATGGGATGGGCTACGTTCAAAAGCAACAATGCGGTTGATGGAAAATTGACATCGCAACAAGTTCAAAAATGGATCAATGACAACCGAGTAAACCTTAGTGTATTTGATCCGAGTCAGATTGAAAGTCAAACCCAAGTCAAAGATGTTTACTTGCATCGTAGTGCAGAAAGCGAACCTTATTTGGCAACTGGCATACTCGAGTCAGGAGAGTACTTTGAAATTGAAGTTACTCCTACCTTAATTGAAAAACTCAAAGAAGAGTTGAGTAGTACCGTTGATAAAACATCAGAGGAGTTTAAAAATTACAGCGACGCATTCACAAAACTTGCTGCAATGGGAACAATAAACCCCGATGTGCCATCGATGAAGCAAGCATTGAAAACAGTATTGAATGCTCGTGTGCGTGCTATGCAAAATAACTATCAACAAATCGGGGCAACTAAAGAGACTGGTGACAGAATACCAAAGATTACCAACGAGTACGAGCATAATAGCCTATATTATTCAGAACTTGACACATTTGGTCAGCCATTTCAAAAGAAAAGTTATCACGAATTGTTGATTTCATATCCAAATCGTTCGGTTACTAAATCAAATGAAGCAAAGGCAGAGTTATTAAAAACTTTGAATCAACTTCAGGAATTTGAAAAGCAAAGAACGGCACAGAATGCAGCTAATACGGATAGTGAAATTCTAACGTTTAGAAATAAAATCGACGAATTAAATGCAGAGATTGATATACCAAACAACTATACTAGTAATACTGCGACTTCAAAAAATCACTTTGCGGATCCTAATGTCCAACTTCACGCTCGGGTAAACATTCAAGTAGATAGTCAAGGCAATCCTTTACTTTTTATCAACGAGATACAATCTGATCTTGCACAAAATATTCGTAAAGAAAGCAGTTATTTAATAAACAAAAGGATTGCGGAAATTGTTTTAGGTCGTACGTTAAGTGATACCGCTGGCAATCCGTTGAACGATGCTGCGGTTCAAATTGCAATGAATCAAACGGAAATTGCAGAGTGGAAAAATAACAAAGACAACGATAAACAATATGCCGCAATTACTGAGCAAGTAAAAGAAGAGTTCAAAGGTTATAGTCCAGTTGATCCTAACCAAATTGCCATGATGGGGTTAAAACATGCCATCAATTTTGCAATTGAAAACGGTATCACAAAAATCCAAATGAATCGTGCAGAATTTGCAGGCTTATCTGTAGGTGCTATTACAAACAAGCAATCTAAAGGTATGGAATATAGTTACAACACACTTATTCCAAAAGCAATTAAAGAACTCCAAAAAACATTGAAGTTTGAAATTACGTCAGAAAAAAACGGAACAGTAGGCCAAGATTATGACCCGTATGAATTACCTAGTGACGACGATTTATACAAAATGTTTTCTGTTTTATATTCTCATGATGAAACTGGATTTGTGACTCAATTAGTAAAAGATCCAAAAAATAAAAAATGGATTGACTTCTTACTAAAATCAGAATATGGATTTAATGATTTTGAAATTAGTCAGATTGATGTTAATAGTCAAAAATCATTTATTGATCTTCCTCAACGGCAGTTGGATTGGGTGGCATCAAATTTTGGTAAACCAATACAAGGCATAACTACAGAAGAAGTTCTTGATACTTATGGTGATGATTTCAAAAATACATTTGGTCGAGAATTGACAACAAATGATGTTGAGCAATTGATGGCAGATCCTCGTGCATTCGCAATGCAAAATGCAATGAAACTTGCGTATACGAACAATTACGATTTTGTTACAATGAATGTTACCCCGGAAACCAAAGATATCGTTGCTGCGGGTATGGCGTTGTTCCAGCAAGATCAGGCAGGTGCACATGGCGCCACGGTATTCCAAGACCATGGTCCGACTATCATCGCAGCGTTGACAGATGCCAACTTCTCTACTCCATTGCACGAGTTGGCTCACCTTCGTGAGAAGTACATGACTCCCGAGGAGAGATTGATTGTGATGGAAGCGGCCGGGCATGATACTTGGTCTAGAGAAACTTCTGAATACTTCGCCCGGGGGTTTGAAAAGTATTTGTACGAGGGCATCGCGCCAAGTTCTAAACTTGCCAAGGCATTTGAGAACATGCGTAAGTGGATGTTGCAGATTTACGGATCGGTTAAAGGTTCGGACATCGACATTCAGTTGACTCCAGAGATGCGTAGAATCTACGACGCGATGTTGGGTCAGGCCAAAACAACTGCTGTAGCAAATAAAATCGATGTAGACAAATCAATTTACGACGAAATTGCTGTATTTGCCGATGAAATCAAAGCGAACCCAGAGTTTGCAGGGATTACTGACGGTGAAATGTATAGTGCTCTATTGAAAAAAGGGTTTGACCCGGTTGATTTGCAGGATTACTTTGCGTTGCGTTCTCGTAAAAACGTGCCGACTCAAATGGAAAACAAAGGTCAGTTCCGTGATGAGGCCAATAGCATTCAGAACGAGCAAGAAACAATGCGTACAATTCGTGATGAAAAGGCGTTGACCGAGGAAATCGAGAACATTGACCCTCTTGATTTGCCTCACATGTTGGAAGCGTTAGAGGATGTGGTGTCAGATGGTGACATTCCATTTGCCATCCTAATCCGTGACTTGCTTCAGATGAAAGCAAACAACGCAGACCCTCAACAAATCAAAGAGCAATACGCAAAGATTCTAAAGATAGGAACAGGCGTAGGACGTATGCTACAAATGATGCGTCAGTTGAATGGCGAATCTATCGAAATGAATGCCCGGGGCTTATTCAAAAAAGCAGAAAGAGATGGCAAGGTTATCCCAGAAGGGGGTAAGACTAAAATCTTGGCATTGGCTCAGCAACTTGATCAGTTAAAAGAAAAACTCAAGAGTGCACGGGATGCGGCTGCAACAAACCCATTGGGTGTCTCTAAGAACGATCCGACTAAAAACAACATCGAATACTTTAAGTCTGTACAAGAAGAGTACAAAGGATTGGTAGAATCTTACGTGAGTGAGCGTATGCCATATGAAGGTACTTCATCGTTGACAGATTTATACCGCTCATTGGTAAAAGGTGGATTGATGACTCCGTCTTCTTTCTCCGTGAATACGCTTTCCAACGTAACGAAATTCTTTACCAACTTCGTAGTTGACCCATTCTTGAGCCGTCCAATCAGTTTCTTAAGAAGCAAGATTACTGGTGAAGAGCAATCAACAAAGAAAGGATTGCGCGATGCGATGCGTGGTGTGAAGTACGGATTCCCAAGTGGATTGAAGCGTGCTTGGAAAATCTTAAAGAACGGAAGTGTGATCGAAGCCTACGATAATCCAGGAGCATTTGTTCAGTCGTTCAATTCATTTAAGTCATTTGCCAACACCGTAGGAATGATTGTTTCATTGGGACAACGTAAACTAGGCTACAATGATTTGAGCAACGATGAAATCGCTAGTACATACAAGATTAAACTTGATCAAGAGACAGGTAAAATCAGTACCAAGGATAGCATCAAGAAAGCGATTGAAGGTTCGTTCGGAGTTATTCCAGATGTGGTATTCCGCATTATGGGTGCGACGGATGCGGTCTTCAGAGACTACGCTTACTACAGTACAGTAGCCGAGCAGTTCAAAAACCAACCCGATAACAAGCGTATCGAAACTCAGTTAAAAGATGCTTCTATCCCGGCTGATGAAAAAACAAGGTTGCAAAAAGAACAGCGCGCATTGAGAAAAGCCTATATGGTTTTGAATAGTGATTACGGAAACGATGTGGCTAACGCCGATGCGATGCGTTATGTATATACCGTGGACAACGATGTGACCAAAGCAATTGCCGGAATCCAAAAAGGATTGTCTTCAACTGAAAAAGCGACCGGTTCTTTCTTACCTAAGGTATTGAAAGTATTGGGTACTGGTGTGGTTCCGTTTACAAAAATTCCTACCAACTATGCGGTGGAATTGATGGAATTCTTAATCCCGGAGTACGCTTTGTATAAAGTAGGAGTTCAAGGCAAGAAGCGAGTTGTACGTATGCTAAAGGGCGATACTCGTACGGCTGAGGAGATTCAATCAGAAAGTTTCACTTCTAACCGTGAGATGGATAGAATCTTGGGTCGCGCGATTGCCGGGGCTACTATTCAGTATGTTGCCGGGGCTATTGCTCAGAGCGGCGCGGTGTCAGGTTCCCCTGATGACGAGGATAACCAAGGCAAGGCTAGAACCCTAGCGTATAAATTCGAACGTCCTTATTCTATTAACTTGTCGTTGTTGAAAGCGTATTTCAACGGTGAGCGTAAAGATGCTTTATGGGATCCAGAGAATGATTTAATTGTTGATTATCGTTCATTCGGTTTGTTCGGTGCTTCTTTGTACTTGCAGAACAAATTTGCTAAGGACAGCGGTAAAGAACCAAATACAGAATTTGCAAACCGTGGTGTATTAGAAAAAGCCAACAACATGTTCTTTGGTAACTTCGGAGACGCCGGGGAATATATTTTGGACCAAACTTTCGTAAGAGGTATCAATTCATTCGCCAAAATCCTTACGGAAACTGACGAAGATAAATTGGCATCTTCTTTGGCTGACTTTACTATCACATTGACAGCGGGTATCCTACCAAACACTTTGAGTTTCATTGACAAGATGAACCGCAAGTACATGGTAGATTACGATGCCAAAGAGGCTCCTTCATTCAAGGCTTTTGGTATGGAAGTAGAAAGCACATTTGCAACTACCTATTGGACCAAGATGGCAATCAAGTTGTCAGAAAGATGGCCAATGGGAGATCCGACCAAGTTTGTGGACTTGCCATTTGTGGAATCTCAGTTTAATGAAATCCCTGTAAAGGTTGATCCATTTGGTATGCCGGTGCTTCAGACCCCCGAAGGAAGCATAATGGGTAAGTTCTTTTACAATACTTTTGATGTGACCAAGGCAACTAGAGGCATTGCAGGATACGATGTACCCGATTGGGAAGCGTTGGTATACTACGCAACAAAGAAAGGTGAGTTCTGGGATGCGATTCCAAGTTTACCTCCTCGTACTTTGACTGACGAGCGCGGAGTAAAATACAAGTTGAACCCTAACGAATACAACAATTATGTGATGTTTAATGCGCTGAAGCGTCGTGAGTTGGTAGAGAAAGCCTTGATTAAGAATGGGGTTTACAAAAAATTCATCGACATGGAATCTGAATTGAACATGGATCAAATCAACAAAACCCCAAAGACAGGAAAGGGCAACGTGTTGTTTGGTTACGAGCAATTAGGAGCGGTGTTGAGTACAGTGTATGCCGCTGCGGACAAAGCCTGTTTGTTGTCTTACTTTGATTTGATCAGTGCTGAGCGTGAGAAAATGCGTAAAGACCAACCCGATAAATACAAAAAACTGATTGAGGATGAATCTAAATCAGTGTATGGCAAAGCAATCAGCGATAAGATTTACGGTGGACTTGACGAATCTTCAGCGACCAACAACCACAAAGCAACTGCGGTAAGACGTGTGAACAATGGTAAGGTTTCTTACCCGTACAAAATTGACGAGCAATCGGTGTGGACCAACATAACAGAGCAAGAAATTTCCAAATATGTGACTGGCACCATGACTGATTTGCGTAATTTCACGGTGAAAAATCCTATTGTTCCCAAGTCAAATACGGTTACTTTGAAAGATGGTACTCAGATGGTAGTTGAAACCCCGGCGGCAAAAGCAATCCCAAAGGCTGCGGCCTCAGAACAAAAAGGTGGAGGAAAGCAAGTTACACTATCTGATGGCACAGTAATGATAATTGACTAATGTTTGAAATAATAATTAAATAAGGTATCTTTGATCTATGGCTTTAACTATTAACACCGCTTCATACAATACCAAAACCGGTATGTATGTTACCGAGACAACTGGTGATTATAATGCTGTAACTAACCCGGGTGGTTTTGGGTCTCCTAACGCCACCCGTGCGAATATTACAACGATCATATTTGTAATCACTCAGCCCGATGGTTCAACGGTGACCATGGACATTCCTACAACTTTTGTTACAGGAACCTCACGTGCTTACGATGTTGTAAACCCAGCAAGTGGGGCAAAGGTTACATTGATGGATGGTGTTTACACGGTGTTGGCCACCTACACGTCTTCAGTTGGAGGACCTTATACAACCACTGAGTATATCTTAAGAGATTACGATTTGCGTTGCGCGATGGGTGCTTTGGCGTTGAAAGACATGAAAGGCATTGAGTATCAGAAATTAAAGTTAGCGTATGATAGAATGGCACAAGCGTTTGCGTGTGAAGATTATGTTTTGACTCAAGAGTTGATGGATGATGCCAACGCATTGC
>Ga0114969_10001441_pt1 | contig 20237 bp, 30 predicted proteins | sample M_130807_MF_Meta_FD_87316 | JGI IMG/M metagenome (GOLD analysis project Ga0114969, IMG submission 87316) | Freshwater microbial communities from Lake Montjoie, Canada to study carbon cycling - M_130807_MF_MetaG | ecosystem: Environmental > Aquatic > Freshwater > Lake | place: Lake Montjoie...
ATCTGCCAACAGAGCGAGAAAACCCGGTCATCACCGCGCAGCGGCGCCTGATCGCGTCACGCCAAGGCCGCTACCCCACCCAAATCTGAAATTACTGACCCCACACTCGCACGCCGTGATTTATGCGGGTTAAAGAACGCTCCGCTTTCGCCAAACGCTCCACCCTTGAGGGAGCAACGCCCCCGTACGAGCGCTCCCATCGCTCCCGCATAGCCCTCCCCACCAGCGCGCTCAAGTCCAAGGGCAAAATCTGTTGTTCGGGTGGGCTCGATGCCTTCATCCGATTTGCGGACTCGGTTCACCTCCTGCCTCAGTGCCTAATGGCTCAGTCACCCATGCCCTGAGTCGGTCAGGTACGAACAGCCCTCAGCTACCGCTGCGCAGGCCCCACGGAAAACACGATCGGCAAAGCTCCGTCTCCTACTCTTTGCCCAACGTCGCAGCAGGGAAGTCGTCCGTGCGGAACGGACTCGCCGGAAGCCCGGCCTCGTTGACAAAATTGGGCTCAGAATCCTCGCTCCATGCAAAGCGAACCGCAACGGGTGCCGCCACCGCGCTGCTGCTCACCACCAGACTCCCTCCCTCCACACGTGCCTCGGCAGGCACAAAATTCTGATCTGCACCGGAAATCGTGAAGTGACTCAGCGCCTGCCCGTCGCGCGCCTTCAAACCCTTGGCGTGATCGAAGCTCACGCGCATTTTAGATCCTTCGACCTTCACCGCCTTGTAGAGCGGTCCGGAGTACACCAGATCCTTACGCCCGTAATCCTGCGCCAGGGACCAGAGCGCCAACCGACGACCAACCTCCTGCTTGTTCTTTGGGTGGATGTCCTGAACGTTCCCGATATCCGTGGTCACCGCCATCCCGGTGTTAGGCACCGAACGCAGCGTCATCAACTGCGCCTCCCACAGCTCCGCGCACGGACGCTTGTCCGCGTTCGGGTTGTTACGATTGTAGCCAAAAGGCGCCAACTGCACGAAATGGAACGGAAAATCTCCCTGCCCAAAATCCGCCCGCCAGTTGCTGATCATCGCAGGGAAAAGCGTCCGGTATTGCACCGCACGAGACACATTCGACTCGCCTTGGTACCAAATCGCCCCGCGGATCGAGAAACGCAGCAACGGCGCCACCATCCCGTTGTAAAGATTCGCAGGGAAATTCGGGCCCGAGGCCACGCTGCGCGCCAACTGGGGACGCCGAGGCTCGGGCTTTCCCTCCGCCTTCGCCTTCTCAGCCTGCTCCTTCCACGCCGCCTCCGCCTTCTTGAAAGCTTCCTGCGCCTTCGCCTCGTCAAAGCCAGCCGCCTGCCCATCGTAACGCTCCACCATCGCCTTCAAACTGGGCTGCGCATCGAGCGCCTTGCGACTCGTCCACGCCTCCGCCACCGTGCCCCCCCAGTTGGTGGACACCAGCCCCACAGGCGCCTTGAGGTTACGATGCAATTCCAGCCCAAAAAAATATCCCACCGCAGTAAAGCCCGACACGGTCTCCGGCGCACAAACCACCCACTTCCCCTTCACATCCTCCTGCGGTGTCGCAGCCACCGCCTTCTCCACAGTAAAGTGCCGGATTTTCGGAAACTGAGCCGCCGCAACGTCCCCCTGGACGCGCTCAGACTGAGCCACGCGCCACTCCATATTAGACTGCCCCGAGCACACCCATACCTCACCCACGAGCACGTCCTGAACCTTCACAGTGTTGGCCCCCGCCACCACCATTTCGTAAGGACCTTCACCCGTCGGCAACTCTAACTTCAACGCCCACTTCCCATCGGAACCTGCAGTGGTCTGAGCCGTCTTCCCGCCCAACTCTACGTTCACCTTCTCCCCTGCATCGGCCCACCCCCACACACCCGCCGGCTTACCCGCCTGCAAAACCATATGATCGCTAATCACCGCTGGAAGTCGAATCTCAGCCAAAGCGGTGCCGACAGAGGATGCCATCAACAACAAAGGGAGAATGCGGGACGTGGCTTTCATAGGGGTGGTGGTTAAGCGGCCGATCTAAATTCACGTCGACCTCCCCGTCAAAACCCCGCAATACCCAAAATGTTAGGAACACTCTGCTGCAACTGGCGGTCTCGGCCAGCGGAGCTGACCCAGAAAGACAACGAGTGCCAAGGCGACAGCGCAAGAAGCGGCGCTTTGGTGGCAGCGAGAATAGCGCGCAGCGCTTGCAGCCACGCTCGTCAATGAGGTCTGGCGCTACGACTTCGTCTTCGATCAAACCGAGGACGGGCGTCGGCTCAAGTGGCTGCCGGTGACCGGCGAGTTCAGCCGGCAAAACCTCGCCGTGGAGGTTGAGCGACGGATGACGTGATCCGCGCGCCCGACCGGTTGGTGACCGAGCGCGGAGGACCCCCGTCCATTCGCAGCGAAAATGGTCCCGAGCTTGTCGCGCGCGCGCGATGAGGGAGTGGGACGCTGAGCGTGGATTTGAGACGCTCTAGGCTGCGCCCGCCAGTCCCTGTGAGAACCCCTACAGGGAGAGCACCAACAGCTTATTTCGACACGAGTTTCTCAACCGGGAAAGCTTCGCACGCTGGCTGTAATCTTGGGTGACCTACAAAACTCAGAAAACACGGCGAACGAAACTAGAGCCCACTGAAACTGTTGAACGCAAATAGAATACATGACACCAAAACCCAACTCACTCAAAAAAAAGCTGCCAAGTTTCAGGATCTAATCACCGAATCCAAACGCGCCCACCAGCTAGGTTCGCTGGAGCAATTGCCAACGAACAACCACTCCGGCGCCAATTAACGAGAGTACAACTCAACGATCAACTGTTCGTTGACGATCGGGGCTATCTCCGCGCGGGAAGGAACCCGAGAAACTTCACCCTGGAAATGATCCTTATCGATCACTAGCCACTCCGGAACTGGGGTGATCTGCGTGAGTTCCAAGTTTCTAGCAGCCAGACTCCTCGACTTCGCATGATCCTTAATGGACACCCTGTCACCGGGCTTCACATTATACGAAGAAATATTCACCTTCCTACCGTTCACTTGAACATGTCCGTGAGAAACCATCTGACGTGAAGCATGCCGACTGCTGGCAAACCCAAGACGGAAAACCACATTGTCCAAACGAGTCTCCAAAAGTTGCAGGAGAATCTCACCAGTCACACCCCTTCGCGTAAGAGCGATATTGAAATAGCGCCGAAACTGACGCTCAAGCACCCCATACTGGAAACGCAACTTCTGCTTCTCCGCGAGTGCCACGGAATACTCAGACTGCTTCCGCCGCGAACCCTTTGGCCCGTGCATACCGGGAGGATAATTCTTATTCTCAAGAGCCTTCGTCGCCCCAAAAAGAGCAACTCCAAACCGCCGGCTCAACTTGTCTTTCGGTCCAGTGTAACGTGCCATGATCGATTATTGTCTTGTGTAGAAATGTATTCAATTACCCCAAACCATCAAACGCGCCGCTGCTTTGGAGGCCGGCAACCATTGTGAGGGACCGGCGTAACGTCCTTGATCAGTGTTATCTCCAGACCAACCGCCTGAATCGCGCGAACCGCAGACTCGCGCCCAGCGCCAGGCCCCTTCACACGCACCTCAACCTCCTTCAACCCATGACCCATCGCCTGCCTGCAGGCGTCCTGAGCAACCATCTGAGCGGCGTACGCCGTGCTTTTCCTCGACCCCTTGAACCCCACCTTCCCGGCGCTTGACCAGCCAATCACATGACCAGCCCCATCCGTAATACTCACAATGGTGTTATTGAAGCTCGCCTGAATGTGCGCAACACCGCTCTGTACGTTCTTGCTACCCTTCGCCTTAATTACCTTAATCGGCTCCACCACAGCATTCGGATCGAGCGAAAAATTCTCAACCTTCTTCTCCGCTTCCGCAAGAACAGCAGAGGATGTATTAGAATCCTTCTTTTTCGCAGACTTTGTCTTTGCTGCTGCCGGAACCGAAGCGGCCGCGCCAGGAACAACAGGAACAGCAGCAGACTCAGCAGCCGCGACGGAACTACCCACCGGATCGTTGGTATTTTTTGGATCGACCATATCTACAATTTTTAAATATTCGCTCTAAAACATTACTTACCAGCGGAATCCTTGCTGCGCTGCACCCCAACCGTCTTCCTTGGCCCCTTCCGCGTACGGGCATTTGTCGAGGTCCTCTGACCACGCACAGGCAACCCTCTCCGATGGCGGATCCCTCGATAACAGTTGATTGCCTGGAGGCGCTTTAAGTTCGCCTGCAACTCACGCCGCAGATCACCTTCAATCGGAAGCTTACTCGCGGTGATCGCCTGAATCACGTGGTTCAGTTGCTCAGGGCTCAGATCCTTAGCCCTTAGATCAGGATCAATATTGACCTGCTCGAGGATCTTTTTCGCTGTGGCGGGCCCAATCCCGTAAATGTACGGCAGGGAAGCGAGAATCTTTTTGTCACCAGGTATTTCAACTCCAAGTAGTCGGGGCATGTCAGTATCCTTTAAGTTTATCCTTGCCGCTGCTTATGACGAGCGTTCTTGCAGATCACTCGCACAACATTTTTACGCTTCACGATGCGACAGGACTCGCAAAGCCGTTTAACTGATGCTCTCACTTTCATGGTTATTATTTATTTTAAACAAGTGGACAGCGCCAGCAGGGCAAACCATCCAAAACTTCACGGGACGCAGCTACCTCAAGCAGTCCCCGAGACAAGCGGCCGAGTGTCCTTCGTATCAGGTCGTAATTGTTTGGCAAGCCGGAAATCCGAATTTTCATATCAACAAAATGCAATCCGTTCTGACTCACACCAGTCCCGTCAGAACCTCCGGATCACCATCAGTCACCAACACTGTGTGCTCAAAATGCGCGGAGTGCTTTTTATCCAGTGTGACCACAGTCCACTTGTCAGAAAGCACACGCACCCCACCAACTCCCAAATTCACCATCGGCTCGATCGCGAGGGTCATTCCAGCCTTTAACTTTGGCCCCGTCCCACGACGTCCAAAGTTTGGAATCTGCGGCTCCTCGTGCAACCGCCTCCCAACTCCGTGACCTACAAACTCCCTGACAACAGAATACCCAAACCCGACCACCTCAGATTCGATCGCCGCACAAAGGTCGCCAAGTCGACCACCTGCCACCGCGTGCTTAATCCCGACCCCTAACGCCGCCTCCGTTGCTTCAATAAGCCGCTGGACGGACTCATCCAGCACCCCAGCTCCGACACTCCTAGCAGTATCCCCCACCCAGCCGTCCTTAACCACACCGACATCTATTTTCACCAAATCCCCATACTGTATCCGTCGAGCCGCTCCAATCCCATGAACAACCTCCTCATTAACAGAGATACAAATTCTACCCGGAAATCCACGGTAACCAAGGAAAGCACTCTTGCATCCGATGCGCTGCATCAAACTACCTGCCGCAACATCGATCTCACCAGTCGTAATCCCCGGCCTAACGAGCCCGCACAATTCGTCTAGGATGAACCCCGCCGCCCGACCCGCCACCCGCATCCCCTCAATCTCCGCACCGGTTTTGATGGGGATCACAACTAGCCAAGCCTCCCCACAAAAAAAGGCCCGAAACCAAATCTGCAAGCGCTACGATATCCACTGGCTACACAAACCAAAAACCCCACCCACCTCAAAACGGTGATCCGGATCGAGCTAATAAAACAATTTCCTATCAGATCCGCCACAGTAACCCCTTTCAGCGAAACCGCCCAGCCACAAACAATGTCATCCCAGCAAGGAGAACAATTGCCACCGCCAGGTACAACCACACCATCCCCCTCTGCGAAACGGAATCGCCGCCGATAGCTGCAGTCCTATCAAATCGGCCACGAACTCGCCCCTTACGGAGGAAGCCGTCGTAGTGCCGCTGAATCAAATGGGTCTCAACCTGCCTCATTGTATCCAAAACAACACCAACAACGATCAAGAGACTCGTCCCCCCAAAAAACTGAGCTGTAATATAAGGAACCTTAAGCTGGTGGGATAGCATTTGCGGTAAAATCGCCACAACCGTAAGGAATACAGCGCCAGCAAACGTCAGCCTAGTCATTGTGAAATCCAAAAAATCTGCAGTAGGCCTACCGGGACGAACGCCAGGAATATAGCCTCCATATTTTTTAAGATCACCTGCTATCTGCTGCGGTTGAAACTGAGTCGCTACCCAGAAATAACTAAAAAAGAAAATCATACCTCCGTACAGACAGTAGTGCACAGGACCATCAGTCAACGCATACGCAACACGCTGCGCGGTCGCTGAATTTTTAAACATTGAACTCGCGGCGATCGTAGACGGGAAAACCAAAAGAGCCTGAGCAAAAATGATTGGCATCACCCCTGCGTAGTTCACCTTCAAAGGCATATACTGAGTCTGCCCTCCATAAACTTTTTGACCAACGACCCTCTTAGCGTACTGAACGCTAATTTTACGCTGCGCCTGAGTGACACAAATGACTGCCCCTATCACCAAAACCAAGAACGCAACCATCAGAACGAGAACAACAGGACTCACCTGTCCCCCGCCTCCATTCGCTGGGACAAAAGTATGCCAAGCTTGGACCAGAGCAGCAGGAAGTCTAGCCACAATCCCAACACTAATTATTAACGACATCCCATTCCCTATACCCCTGTCCGTGATCTGATCACCAAGCCACATCAAGAACATGGTGCCCGATGTGAGCGTCGCCACCGTAATGAACCGAAAGGCCAGTCCAGGATTCGGAACAAGCGAAAGACCTGTACGACTGATTGTGTCCATAATCCCGGTCAGGATTGGATTGGATTCAGGATGCTCAAAGGATACAGCTAACAGGTAACCTTGGAACACGCACAACGCTATCGTTGCGTACCTAGTGTACTGCATCACTTTTTGCCTTCCCCCGTCCTCCTTCGCCAACTTCCCCAAAGACGGGATGACCGCAGACAAAAGCTGCACCATGATCGATGCCGAAATATAAGGCATCACACCGAGAGAGAAAACGGCGCAATTCTCAAGCGCCCCTCCACTAAATATATTAAACAAAGCCGCAACACTTCCCCCCGTGGCTGTGTTTAACTGCGAACTAAACCACTGCTGAAGAACCGCAGCGTTAACCCCCGGACACGTGACGGATGCCCCGACACGAACAACGACCAAAAGAACCAAACTAAGAAAAACCCGGCTCCTTAGCTCTGGAATCTTAAAAGTATTCTGAAATGCGGAAATCATCTTTCCATTTGAAATCCAAGACGAAAAAAGCTCTGGCCACTCAACCGCAAGCCTAAAAACCCAACAAGCGCCTAGCAAATAGTTACAGTACCGCCAGCCGCCTCAATCTTGGACTTAGCAACAACACTAATCTTATCCACCGTTATGTTCAACACCTTGGTGACAGACCCCGTCCCCAAAACCTTAACACCATCCACCGCCCCACGAACAAGCCCCGCAACCCTGAGCGCGGACTCGTCAATCACGCCAACAAAGTCGAAGCGGTCGAGATCCCCGACGTTAAGAACGCCATACACAGTCTTAAACTGAGAATTATTGAACCCACGCTTTGGCATACGCCTGATCAAAGGCATCTGCCCACCTTCGAAACCCAATCTGATACTCCCGCCGGAGCGAGCTTTCTGACCTTTGTGGCCCTTTCCGGAAGTCTTTCCGTGACCGCTGCTCTCACCACAACCGAGCCGCTTGGTGCGGTGCTTGGCTCCTGGCCGAGGTTTCAAATTAGTAAGATTCATATAAAATTGATCAAATATTAAATCACACAGCCACCACAGAAACTGCACCCGGGGCCTTAGTCTGAATACCCCTCAACCTATAAATCTCCTCCTTGCGGCGAAGTTGCTGCAAGGCATGTATCGTCGCCTTGACGACATTAGCGTGATTGCTCGATCCGAGCGACTTCGCCAGCACATCCTTGATACCAACCGCCTCGATCACAGCCCGCACACCACCACCTGCAATGACGCCGGTGCCCGGCGACGCCGGACGCAAAAGAACACGCCCCCCACCAAACTCCCCTGTCACATCGTGAGGAATCGTAGAATCAAGTACAGAAACCTTGATAAGTGACCTCTTGGCGGACTCAGTTGCCTTTCTAATCGCCTCAGCGACCTCATTAGCCTTACCGAACCCGCAACCCACTTTACCAAGTCGGTCCCCGCTTACCACGAGCGCGCTAAAACTAAAGCGACGACCTCCCTTAACCACCTTGGCGCAACGGTTAATAAACACTACCTTCTCGGTCAAATCAGATAAATCCTTTTCAGCCCTGTTCCTGTCGGGCCTGCGAGGCCTGTTGCCATGTTGAGGTGCAGCCATAATTATATTCTAAAAAATGAGTCCATTCTGTCGCGCGGCATCGGCAAGGGCCTTAACCTTGCCGTGGTAAATAAACCCTCCACGATCGAAAACCACCGTGGTAACATTTTGCCCCACCGCCCTGGCGGCAACAAGATTACCAACACGGATCGCGGTCTGGATGTTCGGACGCACCGCACCAGCCGCGCGGAACTCCCCCTCGGTTGTACTTACGGAGGCCACCGTCCGTCCCGCGGCATCATCGATGACCTGAGCATAAATATGCTGTCCCGAAAAATGAACCGCCAACCTCGGCCTAGACGGCGTCCCAGATACTTTTTTTCGGATCCGCTGGTGCCGCATCTGAATTGGGCTTTTGTTAGACATAATCAATTATTGTACAGTCTTCCCTTCCTTCCGCTCGATGTGCTCGCCAACGTAGCGTACCCCTTTACCTTTATACGGCTCAGGCGGATAAAATGACCTGATATCCGCAGCTACTTGACCCACCAACTGCCTATCCACCCCCTCAATCCTAACCTTTGTACCATCGGCTACGCTAACCTTGATACCCTGAGGTATCGGAAAAAGGATGTCATGGGAGAAACCGAGATTCAATTTAAGAACTGAGCCCTGAACAGCCGCCTTAAACCCCACCCCTTGAATCTCCAAATCCTTTGTGAACCCTGCACTCACGCCGGTGACCATATTATTAACAAGAGCCCGAGCCAGTCCATGAAGCGCCCGAACAGACCTGTCTTCAGTACTGCGGACTATCTCAACACGACCGCCGGCAACCACTCCAGAAATCTCTTTTGGCAACTGCCACGATAACCGACCTTTAGGACCCTCGACAATTACACCACCGGTAACGGAGATAACTAGACTTACTTTTTCAGGAAGCTGAATAGCTTTTTTTCCTATTCTCGACATAATTTAATTTTTTCTACCACACCGAGGCAATCAACTCACCTCCGACATTTAACTTCTTGGCCTCACGACCGGTCATCAACCCCTTCGGAGTTGAGAGGATTGAAATTCCCATACCCCCAAGAACCCGTGGGATCTCGGTGGAACCCACATACCGCCTCAATCCAGGTTTACTGATCCTCCTCAAACCAGCGATCACGGACGAACGATTGACCAACTTGTTCTTAACGACAATCACCGGGAATGCCCCAGAACTATCCACCTCATAATCCGAGATATAGCCCTCCTTTTTCAGAATCTGGGAAATCTGAACCTTGATCTTCGAGTAAGGCACGTTGACATGACTTTTTGCGGCACCGTTACGCAACCGAGTAAGAAAATCTCCGATCGGATCTGATAAATTGCTCATTAAATAAAATTGTTTAGGCAGCCTTCTCTGTCACCTTCTTAGCCTTGTCGGAGAACGGCACACCCATCTCCACCAGAAGAGACTTAGCCTCCTCGTTGGTGCCGGCCGAAGTTACGATTGTGACATCGAAGCCAATATTACGCTTAATCTTGTCGAGTTCAACCTCAGGAAAAATGGACTGGTCAGAAACCCCTAGTGTATAATTTCCATTCCCATCAAAAGCACGACTGGAGACGCCGCGAAAATCTCGAATCCTAGGAAGAGCCATCTTAATCAAGCGCTCAAGGAACTCATACATCCGAACACCCCGAAGTGTAACCTTTGCCCCGATTGCCTGATTCTGCCGGAGTTTGAAATTAGCTATGCTCTTCTTAGAGCGGGTCTCAGCCGGCTTCTGACCAGTAATCAAAGACAACTCGGCCTTCGCATCCTCCAGAGCCTGTTTACCATCCGCCTGCGAACCAATGCACGTGTTGACCACGACTTTCGTGATGCGAGGAGTTTGGTGAACGTTAGAATAAGAATGCTTATTCATCAGCACACCAACAACATGTCCATTATAATGATTAAGTAACTCGTTTGGCATAACTCTTACGGTGTACAGATGTTAAACATTTTGCACGCTCAACGCATCCTTGCTGACCTGGACAAGCCTGACGTTTGAAACGTCAATCGGCCCTTCACGCTCGATAAGCATCCCCTGCGGAGAATCCTGGGACCGGCGCTGGTGCTTTTTAACGAGACGAACGCCCTCAACCAACACCTGCCGCTTTTTAGCTATCACCTGAAGCACCCTACCAGACTGACCCTTGTGATTCCCGCTGACAACCACGACCTGATCGCCCTTACCCACATGAAACCTAAGCCTTTTCATCAAAGAACCTCCGGCGCTAGAGACACGATTTTCATGAAATTTTTCTCCCTCAACTCACGCGCAACCGGACCGAAAATCCGAGTTCCGCGTGGATTCAGATCCTTGTCGATAATCACAATCGCGTTGTTATCAAACCTGAGACAACTCCCGTCCTCGCGCTGAATGGGCCGCTTAGTCCTCACAATCACCGCACGAACCACCTCACCTTTTTTGACTGTCCCACCGCTTGCAGCCTCCCTTATGTGAGCCGTTATTACATCACCAATCCCAGCCTCGAGCTTATCGCCCTTGCCGATGACCCCAATCATCTTCGCCATCCGCGCACCAGTGTTATCAGCAACATCTAGCCTTGATCTGACCTGTAACATAATTAGTGTTTAATAATTTCAACTAACCGCCAGCGCTTCAACCTGCTAATCGGGCGCACCTCGGTGATCCGAACCGTATCCCCAACCTGCGCCTCACCAGCCTCGTCGTGAGCGTAGAACCTCTTTACCTGCTTAACGATCTTCCCAAACTTTGGATGTGGGACACGAGCTACAGTCTCCACGACTGCCGTCTTCTGTATCTTACTTGACACAACTTGGCCAACCCGGTCTTTGCGGAGCGCACGACCGGTAATTCCAGTAATATTTTCCTGAGTCATGTTCTAGTTGTTTTTATGAGCATTCTCTTTAGCCGACCGAACTGTCTCAACGCGCGCCACCTCTTTACGAATGTCGCGCAAAGTGCTGGGCCTCTCCAACTGGCCCCCCTGCTGCTTCACTCTTAAATGAAACAACTCAACCGACAACTCTTTTTTCCTTGCGACCAGTTCACTTACGCTTAAATCCCTGATTTCCTGTAGTTTCATAGGTTATGCAGCGACTCGGAAGCGCGTGAGAAACTTTGTACGAATCGGGAGCTTATCGGCCGCCAAACGAAGCGACTCCCGAGCGACCGACTCGGGCACACCGTCCAATTCGAACAACACATTTCCGGGCCGAACTGTCGCTACCCAATACTCAGGTGCCCCTTTCCCCTTCCCCATCCGCGTCTCAGGAGGCCTCGCCGTAACGGACTTGTCTGGGAAAACCCGGATCCACAACTTCCCTTTTCTCTTCATATTCCGCGTCAGAGCGACCCGCGCCGCCTCGATCTGAGTGTTGGTGATCCAAGCCCTCTCTAAAGTCTGAAGCGCGTAAGCGCCGAAATCAATATTAGTAGCTCGAGTTGCATTACCGGAACGACTTCCGCGCTGAGTTTTGCGATACTTAACCCGTTTTGGCATTAAAGGCATACGACTTCTCCTTCTCTATTTTTGTTTAAAAATCAGGCGGCCGACGAATCCGGTGAAGTTTTCTCCTGCCTATCGACTGCAACCGCCTCTGGTTTCCTGCAAATCCAGCACTTGACGCCAATCACCCCATAGGTGGTGTATGCTTCAGCGAAACCATAGTCAATAGGGGTCCTGAGGGTATGCAAAGGGATCTTGCCCTCGCGGTACCACTCCGCCCTACTGATTTCGGCCCCGCCCAAACGACCAGCACACCGAACCTTAATTCCCTCCGCTCCAAAGTCCATAGTCGTCTGAAGCGCCTTCTTCATCGCCCGCCGGAAAGAAATCCGCCGCTCCATCTGCAGGGCAACATTTTCGGCTACAAGTTGAGCATCTAACTCGGGGGTCTTGATCTCTTGAATGTCAATCTTAACAGATTTTCCCCCAGACATATCGCTGATGTCCTTTGTCAGATTCTCTATCTCCTGACCCTTGCGACCGATCACGATACCAGGGCGCGCAGTCGATATTGTCACCCGAATGCTGTTCCAAGCGCGCTCTATCAGCACCTTCGAAACCGCCGCAAGACGAAGCTTATCCTTTACATAACGACGAATCTTTAGATCCGAGTGCAAGAAGTCTGGAAGCTCCTTCGGAGAAGCAAACCAGCGAGACCGCCAGTCATGATTTACAGCCAACCGATAACCAATAGGATTAACTTTCTGTCCCATAAACTTTTTTATCTAAACTACTTCCTATCCGACCGCCTAGACTGCCGACTACCGACCACCTGAACCTCGCTCTCTGAAAGAACGATCCTGATATGACTGGTCCGCTTCCTTATTGGGCCCGCACTACCGCGCGCCTTCGGCTGAAATCTCTGGAATGTCGGCCCCTCACCAACAGTCGCCTCTTTAACAAAAAGAGTCTCAGATCGAAGGCTGCTGTTGTTCTCCGCATTCGCAACCGCACTCTTTAGAGTCTTCGCAACGAACGACGCCGCCTTCTTCGCACTAAACGCGACCAGGTCCAAAGCCGCGGAGACCGTGAGCCCCTGAATCTCACGCGTTACTTCCCTAGCCTTGAAAGCTGAAATCCGTGCCCCCTTATAAGTAGATTGTATCTGCATTTTTGAGTCTATTGTGTGTTGTGTACGCTGAAACAAAACCCGCAAGCAAAAACCGCTACCTCGCGTATGCGGCTTGAGCACTCACCCTAAGGACGTCCCCGACGGCAACACGATCACTGTCAAAGGACAACTTTTGAACCACCGCTCCTGAAATCTCCTGCCTAACCGCAACAACCCTTGCCAAAGCGACCTCCCTACCTGACCGCCGAACAACCAGCGGGGCGCCTACCCGAAGTCCGCGAGCGAGGCCCATGCTAACGACCAAAAACGAAGCAGAGAAATCGGTTGAAAGAACCACGCAATCCCCTAAGCCGTCCGAAACCAACCTACCGCCCGAAGAACCTCCCTGCGCCCCCCTTAACAACCGCTTCGCATCTCCTATCTCACTTTCGATCAAACCTCCGCACATAGATAGCTCTTTAGCCCCTCCGCCATCAGACGCACCAAGAGCCTCTACGAGACGCGACAGGGAGCGCCGAAACCTTTCCCCCTCATCCTCAGAAATCCGAAGTGCTGCAGTCGCCTTAAGTAGCCGCCCCTCTATACGAGAGCTGGAAGAACCGGCCGACTCAATTCCAAAGGCCTCGAGTTTCAGCAATGAATCCGCCAGATCAGCCCCCGAATGAGCGATCTCCCCAACCGCAACGCTGCGCTCTCCAAGAGCACCACCATAACAAAACGGTGCAACCAAGGTCAGCGGGAAAAGCCCAATTGCACCAAAAAAAAACCTAAACAACCTAAGATGATTGGAAGCCATCGAACCTACTACTTTGTCACCTTCGCAGTGTGAGAGCCGTGCTTTTTGAAAATCCTTGTCGGCGAGAACTCGCCCAACTTGTGCCCGACCATGTTCTCCGTTACGAAAACAGAATGAAATATCTTTCCATTATGAACGAGAAAGGTGTGCCCCACGAACTCTGGAGTGATCGTCGAACGACGAGACCAAGTCTTGATCGGCTTCTTGACCCCACCAACGTTGAGTCTATCGATTTTTTCGAAAATATGCTGATCCACAAATGGACCTTTTTTAAGGGAACGACCCATAGTTTATCTCCTTACTACTTAGACTTCTTCTTAGAAACCCTGCGCTCAATTATAAAACTGTTACTCGTCTTGTGCTTACGCCGAGTCTTGAAACCCTTGGCGAGCTGGCCCCACGGCGACTCCGGATGCTGCCGCCCGCCGCCTCCCTTCGACTTTCCCTGTCCACCACCCATCGGATGGTCGACTGGATTCATCGCCATACCCCTAACCGTAGGCCGGACACCCAACCACCGACTCCGGCCGGCCTTCCCAGCCGCAACATTCATGTGATCAACATTTCCTACCTGCCCAATCGTCGCGTAACACTCCTCATGGACCCTACGTATCTCACCAGATGGCATTCGAAGCAATGCATACCCAGCCTCCCTGTTGCTCAGAACCGCTAGCTGACCAGCACTACGCGCAACCTGCCCACCCCTGCCTGGAGCCAACTCAACGTTATGAACGGCAGTCCCGAGAGGTATGCTTCTGAGCGGCAAGGCATTCCCCAACTCTGGAGGAACGCCCTCCCCTGCCTGAATATTTGCGCCCACACTCAAACCCACTGGCGCCAGGATGTAAGATTTAGAACCATCAGCATACCGAATCAGAGCGATCCGAGAACTGCGATTCGGATCGTACTCGACGCCAACGACAACAGCTGCCACACCGCGCTTACAACGCTTGAAGTCCACAACCCGATACTTCTGCTTATGCCCGCCGCCAATATGCCTGCAGGTCAACCTCCCAAGATTATTACGCCCACCAGTCCTATTCTTGGGTTCAAGCAAAGACTTTTCTGGGCGTGACTTAGTAATCTCATCAAATGCGGGGAGAGCCTTGAAGCGACTAGCCGGCGTAAGCGGACGAAATGTTTTAAGAGCCATATATTATAAACTTTCTAGCCTCAAATCTACGCCAAATCGATCTTATCACCCTTCCGCAAGGTGACTATCGCCTTCTTCCAATGAGCCTTCCTGCCAGCAGAAGCAGTCTTCTGCCGCTTACATTTCCCAGCGTAATTCGCAGTGTTCACCGCGACCACCTTCTTTCCAAACAGTCCCTCAACAGCCCCCTTAATCTGGACCTTAGTTGCACTCGGTTGAACCCGGAAAACGTACTTATTAAGCCCATCAGCCAAAACGGCGGACTTCTCCGTAAGACTAACGTTCTGAATAATCTCGTGGAATTGGTTCATTTTTTCGAGGTTCTTTTTGCAATATATCCCAGCGCAGAATCGGTTACTATAATCTTCCTGAACCCGAGCAAATCCTCTGTATTAACCTCAGACGCTGTCATCAGGAGGGCCGGCCTAACATTTCGCGCCGCCAAGTAGGTAGACTCACAAAACATTCCCGAAATCACCAGAACCTTAGCCTCGTGAGTGACTGACTGCAAAAGACTGACAAAATCCCTAGTCTTAGGACCCGCAACCTCGAAAGTGCCCACAGTCAATACATCACCAGCGGCAATTCTAGCACTAAGGGCCTTTGAGAAAGCAAGGCGACGAACAGCCTTCCCGACTTTTTTCGTGTAATCTCTCGGCTTTGGCCCGAAGACCACACCCCCACCAACCCAAACGGGTGATGACTTGTAGCCCGCACGAGCCCTACCGGTCCCTTTCTGCCGCCATGGCTTTGCACCACTGAGAGCAACCTGAGCTTTGGACTTGGTGTTCGCAGTCCCACTCCTCCTCGCCGCACGCATGGCAACCACAGAGTCGTGAACAGCTTGAGTACCCCGGCCGCCCTCAATAACGACGATTCCGGCTCTTTTTGCCGCTTCAAAAGTAAAAACGATTGCGCTCATTAGGAAGCTCCTTTCTTCTCCTTCTTTGCCGGCCGAACCAGAACATAGCTGCCATTCGCCCCCGGCACCGCCCCGGCAACCAGAATCACCCCCTCCTCACAGCGAACTTGGAGCACTCGCAGATTCTGAACGGTGATCCGCTCGTCCCCCATGTGCCCAGGCATTCCCATATTTTTCCAAATGCGACCAGGGGTTGACCGGTTTCCGATCGCGCCATTTCTCCTATGCATCATGGAGCCGTGCGAGGCCGGTTGCCCAGCCATATGATGACGGCGCACAACGCCTTGAAAACCCTTGCCCTTGGACCGCCCAATGACATCGATCATATCACCTACGGAAAACTGATCAACGCCCAACAAAACCCCGGCAGCAACTTGAGTGCCATCAGAAAACCTAAACTCCTGAGTCAACGACTTCGGTTCGCACCCTGCCTTCCTGAAATGCCCTAACAAAGGCTTCCCGACCCGAGCCTCCTTCTGAGTCCCAAAGCCGACCTGAACGGCCGAGTAACCATCGTTATCTACAGTCTTCACCTGAGTTACTGTGTTTCCCCCAGCGTCGATCACAGTCACTGCAACCGCGACCCCCTTTTCGTTGTAAACGCGGGTCATTCCTACTTTTTTACCTAAAAGCCCAATCTTCATGCCCTATTAAAGTTTAATTAGATTTTAATGGTGATGTCTACTCCCGCAGGCAGGTTGAGTTTCTTCAACTCATCAACCGTTTTAGCCGTGGGTTCAATAATATCAAGCAACCGTTTATGAGTCCTTATCTCGAACTGATCCATGGATTTCTTATCCACATGGGGAGAACGGTTTACGGTGAACTTTTCGATCCGTGTTGGAAGGGGAATCGGCCCTGCGACTTGTGCCCCTGTCCTCTTTGCTGTCTCAACAATCTCCGAAGCTGAGGAGTCCAGCATCCGATTATCGAATGCTTTGAGGCGGATGCGTATGCGTTGTCCAGTCATATTTGAATGTCAATTCTTGCCCTTCTGATCGATTACCGCGGCCAACACCTGAGCAGGCACTTGTTCAAAGTGCAGAGGCTCCATTGAATAACTTGAGCGCCCCTTAGACAGAGAACGTATAGCCGTTGAGTACCCAAACATCTCCGCAAGCGGCACCTCGGCATTAACGATGCTTAGATTGCCCCGGGTCTCAATGCTCATAATCCGACCCCTCCGACGGTTCAGGTCACCCATGATATCCCCCTGAAACTCGTCAGGGCATGTATTCTCAACTTTCATTATCGGCTCCAAAAGTATAGCGCCGGCCTTCTTGAAAGCATCCTTAACCGCGAAGATGGCCGCCATCTTGAACGCGAGCTCATTAGAATCAACATCGTGATAACTCCCATCAATGATGTCCACCTCAACATCAATCACCGGATAACCACCAATAACGCCATTGAGCACGGCCTCCTCAATACCCTTTTTACAGGCAGGTATATAATCCTTAGGAATGGTACCACCAACGACTTTATTCTCCACGACCAGCCCTTTACCCCGCTCCGAAGGACGCACGTCCACGATTACATGGCCATACTGACCCCGTCCGCCCGACTGCTTGATGAGCCTTCCCTCACCCTTCGATGATGTGGTGATAGTTTCCCGGTAAGCGATCTGCGGCTTGCCTGAGTTCGCGTCGACCTTGAACTCTCGCATCAACCGATCACGGATGATTTCAAGGTGAAGTTCCCCCATGCCAGCGATAATCGTCTGGCCAGTATCCTCATCCGTAAAGACCCTGAACGTCGGATCCTCTTCAGCTAGACGCTGGAGAGCGAGCCCCATCTTCTCCTGATCCAACTTGGTCTTCGGCTCGATGGCCATTGAAATCACAGGATCCGGAAACGATGGCGGCTCGAGCAGGATCGGGAACTCCTCGTCACACAAGGTATCGCCCGTTGTGACGTTCTTGATACCCACAATAGCTGCGATGTCTCCCGAATAAATTACATCAATATCCTCACGCTTGTCGGCCTGAATCTGAATCAGACGACTGATTCGATCCCGCTTGTTCGTCCGTGGATTGTAAACAGTATCCCCCTTGGCAAGCTTGCCGCTGTAAACTCTAAAAAAGACTAATTTGCCAACAAAAGGATCGCTCCACAACTTAAACGCGAGCGAACAAAACTTTGAGTTATCATCAGCCGGGGCGTCCATTGGATCACCGCTGTCCTGATTCTGCCCTTTCGCCGGCGGGATATCCAGAGGCCCGGGAAGATAATCAATGACAGCATCCACCAGATACTGGACCCCTTTGTTTTTAAATGCAGAACCTCCAACTACTGGCACAAACCGATTGGCGATTGTCTGGCGACGAATCCCAGCCTTCAACATCTCCGGCGTCACAGGCCGTTCCTCGAGAAATGCGGTCGCGACTTCCTCGTCCAGGTCGGCAATCGCGGTAACGAGATCATTGTAAGCTGTGTCGACTACACCGGTCAACCCCTCCGGGATGTCAACAATACTGTACGTCGAGCCAATCGCATCGCTGTCCGAGTAAATTACTGCCCTCTTATTAATGACATCCAACTGACCACGAAGATCATCTTCCTTGCCGAGCGGAATAAGGACCGGCCAAGCGTTCGCACCAAGCTTGGTCCGCATATCATTTATGGCGTTCTCGAAATTTGCCCCGGTGCGATCCATTTTGTTGACGAAAGCTACTCGCGGAACACCGTATTTCGTAGCCTGCCGCCAAACCGTCTCCGACTGCGGCTGGACCCCCGCCACAGCGCAGAAAACAGCAATTGCGCCATCCAAAACACGGAGCGACCTCTCAACCTCAGCAGTGAAGTCGACGTGACCAGGAGTGTCGATGATATTGATGCGCATCTTCAACCCGGAGAACACCTTGTAAATAGACTCTTCCTGACGCTGAGTCCAGAAACACGTCGTGGCAGCCGATGTAATGGTAATCCCCCGCTCCCTCTCCTGCTCCATCCAATCCGTAACCGTGGTCCCCTCGTGAACCTCACCGATTCGATGGATCATACCGGTGTAAAAAAGAACACGCTCAGTGAGCGTTGTCTTACCGGCGTCAATGTGGGCGGCGATTCCAATGTTACGAGTCCGCTCAAGCGGGTAAGCTCGATCGGGCGAGTTAGGACTAACTTTTGAGGACTCCTGAGCGGAAGACATAGTGGAATTCAGGAACTACTAAAACCGGAAATGAGCAAACGCGCGATTCGCCTGAGCCATTTTGTGAGTGTCATCACGCTTCTTGATAGCATTACCCTGACCCGCAGCCGCCTCCTTGATCTCGCTTGCGAGCGCCTTGCGCAGCGGGACGTTTTTCCGCTTCTGAGCAAAAGCAACAATCCAGCGCATAGCGAGAGCAACCTGACGCGCCGGCGGAACCTCCATCGGAACTTGATACGTAGCACCACCAACCCGACGACTCTTCACCTCAAGCCTCGGCTTCACGTTTTCCAACGCTTTGTTAAGAGCCTCCAACGGATCCACCGCATCTGTCCCAGCCCGCGTCTCCTCGATGGCTGTATACACAATGCGCTCAGCAAGCGACTTCTGACCGCTTTTCATCACCGTTGAAATCAGACGAGCCACAACCGGACTGGCATACCTACTGTCAAGCTTTTCCTGCTTATGAATAACCCTGCGACGACGAGACATAATGACTTTTGGTTATGGGGTTACTTTTTCTTCTTGTCCTTACCAGCTTCGGCTCCTGGCTTAGGACGCTTCGCACCGTACTTGGACCGACTACGGCGACGACCATCAACCCCAAGCGCATCCAGCGAACCTCTAACTATATGGTAACGAACACCCGGCAAATCCTTCACTCGACCACCGCGAACCAGCACGATTGAGTGCTCCTGCAGGTTATGCCCCTCACCAGGAATGTAAGCGATAACCTCATACCCGTTCGTAAGACGAACCTTGGCCACCTTCCGCAAAGCAGAGTTAGGCTTCTTCGGGGTACGCGTCATAACCTGAGTACACACTCCGCGACGAAACGGACAGTTGGTCAACGCTGGAGACTTCGACTTCACGGAAATCTTCAAGCGCCCTTTACGGACGAGCTGATTGATGGTTGGCATGCGAAATTTTTGTTACTCACTCTTCGATAACCGCCTAATATCGGCGACAATCCCATCTTCAAGCCAGACGGAGAGTGAATCCATTGGCCGCGGAAGGGGTGCGGAGAGTACGGATAAAGCCTCAGCGTGCAAGCGAAATCTGTGGACCTCCGAGAATTCGGCAAAGCGCACTAGCCGCCAAGCCCCGCTCAACTTTCGGCTCCCAGAACAACCACTATCCGCGGATCATCCAGCCATGGCCGGGAGCCGCGAGAGCGGGAATTAGACCCGAGAGCGCGAAAAAAGAGGGGTTATGATTTAGCCGCGGACCAGAAGCAGCGCAAGAGATGTTTTAAGTTTTTTCGCCCGCTGCTTCATTGCTCAATCCATGACCTAGCTTTGGTGAGTCAAGAGGGGGACTTTGCTGGAGACGTGAACGGAGACGAACGAGATGATCAGCACTGAACGGTTGGGAGATCCAGATCTAGCCAGACTAGGTCGCCTTCG
>Ga0114969_10001444_pt1 | contig 20227 bp, 17 predicted proteins | sample M_130807_MF_Meta_FD_87316 | JGI IMG/M metagenome (GOLD analysis project Ga0114969, IMG submission 87316) | Freshwater microbial communities from Lake Montjoie, Canada to study carbon cycling - M_130807_MF_MetaG | ecosystem: Environmental > Aquatic > Freshwater > Lake | place: Lake Montjoie...
AAGTATCGGCATTGATAGTAAGTGCTAAACCACCGGTGCTTGTTGTAATCAAATTTGGTTTTACAAGTGTAAGAGTATCGTTGCAGGTTAAAGTTTTTAGTGTAACATCATATGTTCCTGCTGACAAATACTGATGAGTTGGAATTTGTGTATTAGAAAATGTGCCGTCTCCGAAATCCCACTGCCACCAGGTTGCAAGACACGATGTATCCTGAAAAATAAATTCATTACAATTTGCAGTTACCGCGTTACTGAATGCAATATAAGTTGGTTTAGGTGCGGTTTGCGGCGGCTCTCCATCAATGGCATGCGGAATTCCCGGGCGGGTAACAGAATTTATTGGAACTGCTGCATAAGTATATCCTACATTGGCAATATCTGCTGCATTTGGATTTGCAATTTCTGAATAACCCTGACTGTTTGCACTGGTCATGTAAATTTTTCCGTTACCTGCAGTTTCCAAATGTGCCTGATAGGCCGGTAGTCCGGTAGCAATTACCGTATCCAGATTCGTTTGCAGATTAATTCTTCCAAGTTCTTCATTACTTCCAGCTGAATTGGTTCTGTAATATATTTTACTGTTATCGGGTGAAAACTCAATGGAGAAAGTTGGATTACTTAAATTAATAAATATGGATTGTTGGTTTGAAATTGTTCCGGCAATTAAATCCAGATCCCACACAATTACATCGGGTGATGCAGCATTGGCTTGCAAAGTTGAAATAGCGAGTTTTGAATTGTCAGCAGATAATTCCATATCAATTGGATAGGGATAACTTCCACTTGGAAGATTAACAGTAGCAATAACTACCGGGCTCGAAATGCCGGAAGTTGAAATTAAAAATCGTGTAATTTCATAAGAGCTTCCAACAATGTGTGCGGTAAACAGCCATCGGCATCCGGTTGGTAACTGATGCGAAACACTAAATGCTTCAGAGTAAGTAGTACCCAATAAATTGTTTTTGTTTAATACATCACCCAGCCCCCCGTTAAGGGTCATGTCAACTTCTGAATAATAAAGAGTTCGGGAAACATCAAGATGGATAATAAAATAGTTTGATTCAGAACAAGACTTTGGTGTAATGCATGATTGAGATGAACTTGACGAAGACAGTACTCCAGCTCCGTTTGGCATTACATTAAAATTTACATCGCGAACTGAAAGAGTCCCCGAACTTATATGTGCATAATAACTGAACAATATATTGTTATCAGAATCTGTCATCAGATTCATGTCTTCTTCACTGAAAGTATAGGCACTTGCGCTGATTTGAGTTACAATTGGAGAGGGAGTTGTAAAATCTACTGTATATAAACCGCCGTTTGCATCAATGGCAATAAATTTTGAAAGCTGAGCAACAGCTATTCTGGGAAGAATAAACAGATGGAAGAATATTAAAAATAAAAAAGCAATTCTTTTCACTCCATTAATTTCCCGAAAGGTAAAAACTATTTACAAAATCCGCTTCAAAGTTGCAGCAATTCGCTCCGAAGCTTTACCATCCCACAGCGGAGGTATTTCACCTTTTTTATAAGTGCCGTTTTCTATAGCAGTTATTTTCTGTTCAATAATGGAATTATCAAAAGGCAGCAATTCATTTGTGCCAAGTGTAATAGTAACAGGTCGTTCTGTATTTTTTCGTAAAGTAAGGCAGGGGATTTTCCGGTAAGTAGTTTCCTCCTGTATGCCTCCGCTGTCGGTAATTACCAGTTTGCAATGCTTTATCAGTTTCTGGAAACTGAAATAATCCAAAGGGTCAATGAATAATAAATTACTGTTATGCTGAATTGCTTCATACAAACCAAATTTTTTCAGGTTATTCAAAGTTCGTGGGTGAACCGGAAAAACAATCTTGTATTTTTTGGTCACTGCCTTAATTAAGTTTATCAGTTGCGACAAAGAATTTTGGTCATCTACATTCGATGGCCGGTGCATGGTCATTAACACATATTTTTCTTTTTCAATACCCAATTTTTCCAGTACAGTGTTTTTATCAAACAAAGGTTCCGAAGCAATTAATGTATCAATCATGGTATTTCCCACAAAAAACAGTTCGTCTTTTGTTCTTCCTTCTTTCAATAAATTATCGGCGCCGCTTTGTTCTGTAATAAAAAGATAATCGGCCAACTGATCGGTAAGCAATCGGTTGTATTCTTCCGGCATTGCTCTGTCGTAACTGCGTAATCCGCTTTCAATGTGCGCCAGTTTTATGTTTGATTTATTTGTGGCTATAGCTCCTGCCAGGGTTGAATTCACATCGCCAACTACCATTACCAGATCGGGTTTCCATTCTTGTAACACTACATCTGTTTTATAAATAATCTGTCCGATTTGCGCGCCCGGAGTCTGATGTTCAACTTCTAAGAAATAAGAAATGTTGTCAAGCCCCAGTTGGTCAATAAAAATCTGCTTCATGTTCTCATCAAAATGCTGGCCTGTATGCAAAATGCGGTGCTCGAAATAACCATCGTAGGCATTAAATGCTTTTTGAAACTGAGTAACCTTAATATAGTTTGGCCGGGTGCCAATAATGGTGAGAATTTTTTTCGACATGAAATTTTATGTGGCTTCAAAAATAACTTTCACCATATAATTACTACAGGAATATATACACGCCGTTATGATTAATATTGAAACCTGAATTTCGCTTCATAAATCCAATTGCTGACTTTTGCCTTCGATGAAAAAAGTACTCATCATCACTTATTACTGGCCACCAAGCGGCGGCGCTGGAGTGCAGCGGGTTTTAAAGTTGGTAAAATACCTGCGGCAAAATAACTGGGAGCCGGTAATTTATACTGCTGATGAAGCCGAGTATCCCATTTTGGATACCTCTCTTGCTAAAGATATTCCGGAAGGTGTTACAGTTATCCGGAAAAAATTATGGGAGCCGTATTCTTTTTATAAAAAATTTATTGGTCAGAAAAAAGACCAGAAAGTTTATTCAGGATTTCTATCTGAAAATAAAAAATCATCGTTCGCTCAAAAAGTTTCGGTTTGGATTCGGGGAAATTTTTTTATTCCTGATGCCCGATGTTTCTGGATAAAACCATCAGTTCGGTTTCTTTCTGAATATTTAAAACAGAATCCGGTTGATGCCATTATCTCCAGTGGGCCTCCGCATACTACTCACCTGATAGCACGCGGGGTTAAAAGAAAAACTAACCTACCATGGATTGCCGACTTTCGCGATCCATGGACACAAATTGATTTTTATGAACAGCTTATGCTTACATCAGTAGCTGATGCGAAGCATAAACGATTAGAGCGTTCGGTTTTAAAAGAAGCTGATAAAGTAATTACAGTAAGCTGGAACTGGGCGAAGGATTTGGAAGCGATTGGTAAACGAAAAGTTGAAATCATTACCAATGGTTTTGATGAAGATGATTTTTCTGCAACCGATTCCACGCAACCCGATTCGAAATTTTCAATGAGCCACATTGGTTCATTAAACGGCGATAGAAATGCTGCGAACTTCTGGCGGGCTTTAAAAGAATTGTGCAGCGATGATGCACAATTCAAAAACGATTTAGTCATTCGCCTTATTGGAAAAAATGATTTCGCAGTTTATCAGAGCATTGAACAAAACGGATTGCAAGCACAACTGGAAAAAATTGAATACATCCCGCACAACGAAACAGGAAAATACCAGCAACGCTCCTCAGTTCTGTTGTTGTTTTTAAATAATACACCTAATGTTTTGGGAATCATTCCGGGAAAACTGTTTGAATACCTCGCAGCCAGAAGACCGATACTGGTTATTGGAAATTCCAATGGCGATTCTGCACGAATTGTAACCGAAACCAACGCCGGAGCCATTTGTGATTTTGATCAAAAGGAAAAAATGAAAGCAACCATTAAAGATTTTTATACTCGCTGGAAAAAAAATGAATTAACGGTGAGCGCTGCTGCAATAGAAAAATATTCGCGCAAAACAATTGCGCAAAAATTTGCAGTTCTCTTAAATGAATTAACCTCTTAATAGTAGTAAATGAAAAAAATAAAACTGGTTTTTCCCTTTTTGAAATTGCTGATAACAAAACCCTCAGTAATTCTTAAAGCATTATTTCATGCTGTTAACGAAACACGGCGCAAACAACAGGTAATAGATAAGTATGGTTTAAAAAACGGAATGCAGGAGGTTGATTTTATGGAAGTGTTTCCGCAGTTCAGCGGTGAAGTGGAAGTTCACTCACTGTTGTATGGCACAAGCATGCCCATTGATATGGCAGTGCTTCGAGAGTTGGCAAAACAGATTCAGGATTGCGATTATCTTGAAATAGGAACCTGGCGTGGCGAAAGTTTAGCCAATGTGGCTCCGTATTGCCGTAAATGTTATTCAGTCAGTTTATCAGATGATTTAATGAAAGAATTCGGATTTGGAGAGAAATACATAAGGGTTCAGCGGTTTTTTTCATCTTCTTTAAAGAATGTTGAACACATTGGTGCTAACAGTATGACTTTCGATTTTCATTCACTTAACCAAAAGTTCGATTTGATATTTGTGGATGGCGACCATAGTTATGAAGGAGTTAAAAATGATACATCCAAAGTTTTTGAATTAGTAAAAAACGAAAACTCCATCATTGTGTGGCACGATTGTGTTTCTCAATATGAAATTCCTGACTTTGAGGTAGTCGGTGGTATATTAGAAGGAGCACCTGCTGATAAACGCGATAAAATATTTCATTTAAAAAATACTTTATGTGCCATTTACATGAACAAAACATTCAACTACAAGCAACCTGATTTCCCTTCCGTTCCCGATAAAAAGTTTTCGATGAAGATTGAAGTGAAAAATATTTAAGGTTAAAACGAATCTATCAGTTGCACCAATTTTTCTCTTAAATTTTTTGGATACTTATCTATAATTCTTTGCCGGGCTTTTTTACGAAGCATTTCTTTATCGGAGGCCAATGCTTTATGAATCAGTTGTTCCAATAAGTCTTCATTTTTCTTTTCCAGAATAAAACCTGTGTCTCCCGCAATTTCAGGCAATGCTGCGACATTTGATACAATTGGAATACACTCACACAACATTGCTTCACAAGGGGCACTCGGAAATCCTTCCATAATTGAAAGCTGCATGTAAAATTCATGTTCGCTGTATACATCACGCAATTTTTCATAAGAAATAAACTCAACCAATGAAATGTTTAAAGGAAGGTTTTCAAATTTCATTTCAGGTTTATTACCAACCAAAGTGAAAGTGCAAAGTGGAAATCGTTTTGCCATTTCAAAAAACAAGTCAATTCCTTTTCTTGAATAATTTGGCCAATTCATTTGCGCCATTGTTAAAAAAGAATTTTTAATTTTTGGCTTGCTGCAATAAAATTTTTCAGCATCATAACCGATATTGATAACAGTGAAAGGAGCTTTCGCTTCAGGACAAAAAACTTTATATCCTTGTTTTGGAAATACTTCTTTCACATAAACATTTTCACTTTCAACCAACGATAAATCAACAGGGGCAAAATGAGTTGCTGATTTTAACGAAGCACCAGTAAACCAGCCTAAGAGTTTTTTATTAAAGTTTCCATAATTGAAAGACGGAAATGAACAGCAATCAGTACCACCAAGGATAATTAAATGAGGTTTACCAAAAAGTTTAGCAAAAATTCCGGGTAGGAAGGAAGAATAACCGGCAAAAAATGAAACATATACATCGGCAGACCAACTCTTAATTATTAAAAAGAAAAACTGGCTGATGAATGAAAATATTATTTTTTGTTTTTGTTGACGAAAATGAAAAGAAGATACTGAAAAATGATTTTTCATTAAGGCCTCATCGTTTCTGACGAAGGAAGCATAAATCGGAAATGAGTAAATTATTTTTTTCACTTTATGGTAGAGGGCGAAAATAGAATAAAGTCTATTTTGCGCACCTTATATTTAATGCAATGGTAATTGGTAATGGTTTACTCGCTAAGGCATTTTCTCATTTTGCGAATGACGATTCTGTAATTGTATTTGCATCAGGAGTCTCAAATTCAGGTTCCAATGATCCACTTCAATATGAAAGGGAAATTAATTTGTTGAAGCAGTATTTAAGTACAAAGGTTTGTCTGGTTTATTTTAGTACAGTTAGCGTATATGATTCTTCACTCAAGAGTTCATTATATATCAAGCACAAAAAAACGGTTGAAGAATTGATATGTAATTCAGGAATCAATTATTTAATTTTCAGATTGCCGATTTTAGTTGGAAAAACAACAAACCCTCACACTTTAACAAATCACTTTTTTCATCAGATAAATAACGGTCTTCCATTAAAAATTTTCTCAAAAGCGTGTCGGTATTTGTTAGATGTAGATGATGTTGTTACTGTATTAAAGCCAATTATCGGAAATAAACTTCAGCATAATAAAATCTGGAATGTTTGTTTTGAAAACAAAATAAATGTTAAAGAATTAGTTCGTTTAATGGAAAAAATTACCGGAAAGTCTACAGAGAAAAATTTGATTGATAAGGGAGATTGTTATGAGGTTCCTAATAAAGAATTTCTTGATTATTTGAATGAAATTAAATTCAAAACAGATGAATTTTACAATGAAAGAATTCTGTTAAAATATTATAGTTGAAGAATTATTTTTTTATTAGAATTCTTCCAGTATGGTCAATTCTATGAAGCAATGGAAATAATCCCATCTCTTTAAAATATTGATCTACAGCTTCTCGTGCTCCTTTCCAATAACCATAATCATCAATAATTAAAACGCCACCTGATTGAAGCAATGGATATAAATTTTTAAGCTCGTGTAAAGTTGATTCATACCAATCAGTATCTAAACGAAGAATTGCAATTTTACCTGGAAGAATTGCCGGAATTGTATCTTCAACCTTGCCTTTTATAAATTGAATTTTCTCTGAAGGATAGGAAGTAGCTTTCATGTTTTCTTCAACTTCTTCAAGAGTATTGTAGCACATCTCGAGCGTTTTTTCTTCTTTTATTTTTTTCCAGTTTTTAAATGCTGAATCGTTTTTAAAATCAACATCTTTTTCTGTTGGTTCACTCATCCCTTCATATGTATCATACAATAAAAATTTACGACTGGAATCACCAAATGATTTAAATGACAATGCTGCCATCATTGAACTGCCACCCTTCCAAACTCCACATTCAACAAAATCTCCTTCAATTTTATTCTGATGAATATATTTTACTGCCTGATAAAGAGAATAAAGTCTTTCAACAGAAGTCATAGTAAACGGAATTACTTTAGCTGAAAGTTCTTTGAATTCAGGTTCCAGATCTGGATGTAATTGTTTTTCATTCACAATTTTGAATCCATAACTTTTTATAACAGACTTTATAAATTTTTTAATCATTCAGTTGAATTGAACTTCAAGAATAAATCTTTTTAAATAAAATTGAAATTATAAATATTTCTTCTTCAAGAAATCGAGCGAAGAAAAGATTTCATTTTTATAAACAAAGAATATAAGAAAGCAAACTGAAATAAATGATATTGAATTGATCAGGTAGTAATTAAGGTCTTTAAGAAAATAGTTAGTTGAAATTACTAAAATCGAATATATCAATGGCAGGTAAATCAATTTTACTGGGTTAAATGAAAACTTGAAAATCTTGTTGCTTTCGTACCACATAATAATTAATTGAATAGGCTTTACTAATAATATTGCCCAAACAGCACCCCACAATCCAAAATACTTCACCATGAAAAAACTGATTATGAACTGAAAAACCGCAGTAATAAAAAATACTTTTGGTAGAATAATGGTCTTCTTGAAAAAGTAAAGTGGTGCGATATACATATTCATCATTGCCCTTGTTATAAACGAAACAGACAGGATTGGCAAGAACTGAAAAGAGAGATAATAATTTTCATTTGTTACTACTAAAGGAACAATTAATGGTATAAATAAAATTGTTGCCGCTATCATTAAAAGATTCAAAGCGCTAAGACTGTGAAAATATTTGTTCACCTCTGATGTACTGTGTTTTATATTTTGTTCTTTCCAAATTGAATAAACTTTAGGATAAATAGCGCTGATTAAACCACCGTGAACAAAATCAATAAGTAAAGTGCATTTAACACTAAAATCAAAAATACCGACCAATGCAGGGTCATTAAAATAATTGATTATAAACCTATCAATATAGCTGATAACCCAAATCATGCTTAAGTAAACTACTATAGGGGCGCAAAACGAAACTGCACCTTTTAGTTCTTTCAGTTTGAATTGAATTCCTGATTCTGAAATAAAATAAATCAAAGCCAGAAGAAAAATTCCTGCTCCCGAAAGTAATCGGCCATACATTGGACCAATTAAAGTTTGTGGATATAAATACAAACCGACAATAGAAATAAACAGAGTGAGAATAAAATTGAAAAGGTTCAGCCACATAAAACGAATTGGTCGTTGCTGATTTATTAATAAGAAAGTATAAGTTTTAAAAAAGCTATTGAAAACAGCGGTTATAACGCACATAAAGCCATACGGAAAAAAAGCAATTTGACCTTTAAAAATCCAGATAAAAATCTGCGGGCCTGTAATAAATGATAATGCAGTAAATAATGCTCCGATTATTATTAAAGTTATATAAACAGTAGAAATATATTCTTTCAGTTTTTCTGGTTGATCTTTTAATTCAAAATAATGTATCCCGACCATTGAATCGAAACTGAAGTTGACAAAAACCTGAATAAGTAAGGTTAAACTTATAAAAATGGCAAGTAACCCAAAATCATTATTAGTTAAAAGGTTTGTATAAAAAGGAAGCAAAATAATGCTGGATGCCAACGGTAATGCTCCGAATATTGAATATATTAGTGATGATTTTAAAAAATGTTTAGAGATCATTTAGCATTCTTACAACACAAGTATAACAGCAATAACAGCCTTTTAAACTCTGAATTTATTAACTAAGTATATTTTTTATGACTTAATGTGTAAGTTTTTGAATGATAAATTATTTTAAAAACAGCCATTATTTATTGCACTAATTGGTTTTTAATATATATTGCGCTTCAACTTTTTTGACTAACACATAATTTCATCATTTTTTGCAGAAAAAAATTGGTCCGTTAACATGAAAAAACTCATACTTTTTTTAATAGTTAGTGTCTTCGCTTCAGAAATTAAAGCACAGGATATTCACTATTCACAATTCTATGCTTCACCACTTACTTTAAATCCGGCATTAACCGGAATTAATGATTGCAATTACAGGGCTGGAATCATGTATAGAAATCAGTGGCACAGTATTACTCCAACCACAACATATACAACTCCTTCGTTATCATTTGATATTAATAATCTAGCTGCACGGTATATAAAAACCGGAGTTCTTTCTGCAGGATTATTGATTCTAAATGACCAGGCAGGGGATGGTAATTTATCTAACTTGTCAATTCTTGGATCGGCAGGTTATTTATATCATTTTGATTCAGAAAAAAAATATGGACTTTCTCTTGGTTTACAAACTGGATATGTACAAAAAAAGGTTGATCCACTTTTGTTAAGTTTTGAAGAGCAATTTAATGGAACTGATTTTGACCAGAATTTGTCAAACAACGAGAATTTTTCAAAAACCAGTTTTGGTTATCTGGATTTTAATATGGGGTTGGTTTTTCTGGGTCATATAAATGAAAAAATTGATGTTTATGCAGGAGGAGCAGCTTTTCATTTAATTCAGCCTAAAGAAACATTTTATAATAATTCTCTCTCAAAATTAAATATGAGAGTGGTTGGTCATGCAGGCGCCAAAATTAAATTTAACGATAAATGGAGTGTTATTCCCTCCGTTTTATATATGAGTCAAACTAAGGCAACAGAAATCAATTTCGGAACTAATCTAGGTTACCATCTTTCTAACGCAAATATGGAAGCTGATATATATTTTGGAGGATATTACAGATTGGGAGATGCAACAAATTTGTTAATTGGTGGTGAGTTTAAAAAAGTTAAACTCGGACTAAGCTATGACATAAATGTTTCTTCTTTAAATGCAGCAACTAATAATAAAGGAGGATTTGAACTTTCGCTATCATACACCGGATGTATTGGAGGTTTAATTCTTGATAAACCAATTCTTTGGTGTCCTCGTTTCTAATAATTAAAATTTTAAATAAATACATTCTTAACCATAAGATGAATCTAATTAAGAACATGAAAAGTTTGACCAAGATCTTTCTGATAATTTCCCTGGTAATTCCAATATTTACTAAAGCTCAAACAACGGTTCAAAATTTGAACCCTAAGCAAAGTTTAAAAATGGCGGATTATCTTTATAATATTGGCAGTTACTTTAATGCAATTTCATACTATGAAAGGGTTTATGAAAAACAAAGTAACAATGCATATGCTGTAAATCAGATTGCACAAGCTCAAATGCTTCTTCGCGATTATAAAGAATCTGAAAAATGGTTTAAAGTATTGCAGGATTTGAATGTAGATACTTATCCGGAAGCGGGATATTATTATGCTTTGTGTTTAAAATATAATGGAAAATTTACTGAAGCTAAAGCTGCATTTAATAAGTTTGAAAAAACCTATAAAGGATTAAATGCCTCTGCAATGAAAAAGAAATCAAAATTGCAAGCGGAGGGCAGTGATTTGGCAATTCAAATGATTGCACATCCTGATACTGTTAAGGTTGAACATCTTGGTGCAAATGTGAATGCTCCTTATACTGAATTTGGACCTGTTCCTGTTGGAAATGATGAGCTTTTATATTCTTCACTAAAATCAGATACCATTATAATACTAGAAGATAAAAAGAGAAACCAGTCTTTTGCTCAATTTTATTCAGCTCCTAAGTTAACAGATTCAACTTTTGGAGAAAGTACATTGTATACTGGTATGCCGATTAATGATAAAGACTCTCATAATGGTAATGGAGCTTTTTCAGCGGATAAAAAAAGATTTTATTTTACTCGATGCAAAATGGATGATAACACAATGAAGATGCATTGTGATATCTATATGTGTGAATTAAAAAAAGAAGGAAAGTGGAGCAATCCGGTAAAACTACCTGCTGAAGTTAATTCTGATTCTACCCAAACGCATCCTGCAGTTGGAAATTCAAAAGAAGGGGAGGTGTTATATTTTAGTAGCAATCGCGCACAAGGAACTGGAGGTATGGACATATGGTACAGTGTAAAAAAGGGCGATACCTGGAGTCCGGCAATGAACCTTGGAAAGAAAGTTAATACTCTTGGTGATGATATTACGCCATATTATGACTCTAAAAATTTCACCCTTTACTTTAGTTCTAACGGCTGGGCAGGTATGGGAGGATATGATGTTTTTAAATCAAAGGGAAGTTTGAAAAAATGGGAGCCTGCAAAAAATATGGGTTATCCGATTAATAGCAGTGTTGATGATATGTATTATACACTATCTGATAAAAAATATATTGGTTATGTGGTTTCAAATCGCCCTGGTACCATTTCAGTAAAAAGCGAAACCTGTTGTGATGATATTTTTGAAGTTCGATATCCAAGAGTAATTTATTATGCAGTTCGCGGATATGTTTTTGACGCCAAAACAAAAATGAAATTGCCTGGTGCAAAAGTTATAATGGTTTCTAATGATACTATCAAATGGGGTAAAGACCAGTTTTCAAAAAAAGATACTATGTATTTTTGGGATACTCAGGCTTTAATGACCTATAAATTAGCTGCAGATAAAGAAGGCTATTTCAGCAACGATGCTTCTTTCAGTGTTGTAAGGAAGTATGATGATAATGATACAATGAGAGTTGATATTTATTTAACACCTATACCACCCAAAGAGCCAATTGTAATAGAAAATATTTTTTATGATTTTAATGGAGCCGGCCTTCGCCCAGAATCATTTAAAGGGTTAGATTCTCTTTATAATTTGTTAGTTGCAAATCCAACTATTCAAATAGAAATACGATCACATACCGATGGAAAGGGAACAGATAAGTACAACGATCCTCTTTCTCAAAAAAGAGCTGAAAGTGTTGTAAACTATTTGTTAAATAAAGGTATTACAAAGGACAGATTGGTTGCAAAGGGTATGGGAAAAAGAGAATTATTGGTTAAAGAAACCACTGAAGATGGGAAAGATTGTGAATCTTGTCGTCAGTTAAATCGCCGTACTGATTTTAAAATTATTGGTGTCATACCTGGTAAAGATGTGATTTACAAACAAGGGGATAGCGGATTTGATGAGGATGCAATTGATACTATTGAAGAAGAGAAGCAACAAGAAAAAGAAGAAGACAAATAAATTATAAATAAAAAATTATTTTTCAAAAGCCATCCGGTTTCGGATGGCTTTTTTTATGAATTTATTTTCCTTGAACCTAAAAATAGAAATATCCATCCTGATATAAAACACAATCCACCCAAAGGTGTAATTGGACCTAGCCATTTATAATTTGATAAACCAATAATTTCATGAGTACTTAATAAATACAATGACCCTGAAAAAAATAATATTCCAAGTATAAAACTAACACCTGCCCATTTTATGAATTTACTTTGTGTATGTATTAGTAATATTCCTGCAATGAATAATGCAATTGCGTGATAAAATTGATACCGAACAGCTGTTTCAAAAGAATATAATAATTCGGGTGTTAATTTTTCTTTTAAAATATGTGCCCCAAATGCTCCAAGCATAACAGCTAGTGCTCCAAAAATACTGGCAGTAGAGAAAAATGTTCGTTGCATATGATGTTGTTGATTATGAATTTAAGGTGAAATCAGGTTCGAATTAGTTTCGCCGAAAGTATGGTAAATAAAAGAATGATTAAATGGGCGTCTGTTATAGCATTGCTCATAGTTGTTATTGTGGGGTCTATTAAAATATTTAATCAGTATGGTCCAATAGGTCGAAACAATTTATTAAAGCGTGCAATACCAAAGGATGCTGCATTTTTCGTAGAAGTCAGGAATCTGAAAAACCTGAAGGATGAGTTAGATAAAAAACAGTATTCGGCATATTTGGTTGAGTTTCCATTGGTAAAAAAACTTAATGATTACTGTTCTGTCCTTAAACAGTTATATGAAAAAAATGGTGACTGGAAAAAGGCAATTTTTCAAAACACATTAGTCGCTTCATATCATTTTATTGGCAACAATAATTTTGATTTGGTAATGCTGCTTGATTTCAGGAATTTTAGTGAATCGATCTTCTTTGATCAACTACAAAAATTGAAAATAGCTGCGGCTACACGCAATTTTAAAGGTGAAAAAATTTATGAGATAAGTTTTCAAAATGGTAAAAAGTTAAACCTTTCCTTTCTGAATAATGTTTGTATAATTAGCGAAACCGCTTCGCTTACTGAAGATGCTGTGGCCCAAATGCTTGGTCGGAATAGTTTAATGGAGGATAAATCATTTGCTGATTTAATGCAGAAGGTTCCGGATGAATTTGAAATGTCATTGTATATTAACTATCATAACCTTTCTGAATTTATGGGAGGTTATTCAATTCAGGAATCTCAGGATTATTTAAAAGCATTTTCATCTTTTTCGGATTGGTCTGTTTTTGATTTAAAATTTGAAGAAAAAGAAATTACAGTTCATGGATTTTCTATGACAAACAATAAGTCAAATTGGCTTCAGCAATTTGATGGCACTTCCTTTCTTAGTAATGAATTCTGCGAGAATATACCTGATATTGCCGCTATCGTAATGAGTACCTCTTTAGGGACAAATTCTGTCTTTGATAAAATTAATTCTTCATTACAAACCAATTCAGATTATCGTCGGTATATAAAAACATGGATTGGTAATGAGTTGGATTTTGTTTTAACAGAACCTGTAAACAACAATTTTTCTCCGCAGTCTTTTTTGGTATTTAATGGTATTAATTCTGGCAGGGCTACAGAATCGCTCCGTCAGTTTGCAACAATAAAGGCCGGAGGAGATAGTTCTGTTTTTTCTAATTACAAATCAATTACTGTTTTTCAGCTAAGAGTTGGTGATGCTTTAAAAACTTATTTTCCAAATTCATTAATTTCAGTAAAAGATCCTTTCTGCTGTATTTATAATAATTCAGTAATAATGGCAAATACATTGGGACAATTAAAAATGTATATTGATAAACTAAATGATAAAAATGTTTTGACAAAAGCAGTTTTTGATAAATCATCGTTTAAAAACTCTCAATACACTTTTTGGTTTAATCCCTCAAGGCTAAAAGATTTTATCGGATCACTTTCTTCAGATGAATTCAAACAAAACTTCAAAATTTATTTTGAGCTGTTAAAGAAAAGTAATTCTGTAATTCTTCCTTTTACATTGAAAGAAAATTATTATGAGACAAATGGTTCTGTTTCTTTTTCTGATGCGAAAACTGCTAATGAAGTTTATGCATGGAAAACTCAATTGGATACTATTGCCATTATTACTCCACAGATTATGCACGATGCGGAGGGTAATAAAATTATTTTAATTCAAGATGCATTTTTTCAATTGTATTGCATTAATAAGGGAGGAGAAGTTGTTTGGAAAAGGAAAATGGATTCACCAATAATGGGGGAGGTTTTTCAATTGGATTTATACAGTAATGGGGAGCAGCAATGTGTTTTAAATACAAATGGAGGAATATATTTATTCGACATCAACGGGAAAGACATTAATAATTTCCCGATTCGTTTAGCAGCTCCTGCCACTTCAGCTTTAAATATGATTGATTTTGACGGAAGACAGCAATACAAATATTTTGTTTCATGTAGCAATGGCTGCATTTATGGCTTTGAAAAAAGCGGAAGACCATTAGGAGGCTGGAATCCAAATGCAGGAAATGGAATAATAAATAATCAGCTGCAGTTTTTTAAAACAGGCAAGAATGAATTTTTAACTGTTGTTGATGCAAATGGCAAATTGTTATTATTTGACAGGAATGGCAGAAGATCAAGCAAGGAATATAAAACAACACTCAGTATTTCAACTCCGCTTATGATCGGAAAACAAAATCAATTGGTGGCTATTGACAATACAGGAAAAGTTTATGAATTGAGTTTAGATGGAAAATCCAAGCTGTATAATCTCGTTACAGATGAATCACAATATGCTGTGATGAATATTGGAAGAGATACTAGTGTAGAAGTGAATTTATTATTGGGACAAAAATTAATCAAAATGGGTATTGATACTGCTCAAATTTTCACTTACAACTTTGAAACTGGTAATCCAACACAATTGAAATTATTTAGTTGGGATAGTGATAACTATAATATGGTGCTTGCATCTGACGAAGCCAATCAGTTGTTGTTTTTGATTAATTCTGATGGTACATTGTTAAATGGCTTTCCAAAAAAAGGAAATTCATTTTCAGCTTTAACTGATTTATTTGGAAACAATGAAGCGATGTTTTTAACTGTTCAGAATGGCAATGAGTTGATAGCGTATCCTGTTAATATTCCCTAGTTATAAATTTGGGATTTATAATAATAATTACCAGTTGATTTCCTTCTTTGCTTGTTGCCTTAACAATTCATTTGTTTTTGAAAAGTGTTTGCATCCAAAAAATCCATTGTAAGCTGAAAAAGGAGAAGGATGTGCTGCCTTCAGAATAAAATTTCTTGATTGATCAATCAATGCTGCTTTATCCTGCGCAAATCTTCCCCATAATAAAAACACAATTCCGGATTTTTCATTTGAAATAGTTTCAATCACTTTATCAGTAAATTGTTCCCATCCTTTTTTATGATGTGAAGCTGGTTGATTAGCACGAACTGTTAAAAGTGCATTTAGCAATAAAACACCTTGCCTTGCCCATCTTTCTAAATTTCCCGATGTAGGAATATCATTTTCAAGGTCAAAATTAATTTCTTTAAAAATGTTTTGCAATGATGGAGGTGGCTTTACGCCATCTGGAACCGAAAAACAGAGACCATGTGCCTGTCCTAATCCATGATAAGGGTCTTGCCCTATTATAACAACTTTAACTTCATCGAGCGGAGTGAGGTTAAATGCATTAAATATTTGAGGTCCTGATGGGAAAGTAATTTGGCCATCAGTTTTTTCTTGTAATAGAAATTTTTTTAATTCAAGAAAGTATGGCTTGTTAAACTCTTCTTTTAAAGCTTGTTTCCAGCTTTCATCCAAAACAGGATTAATTTTAGTAATTGATGATATGTCAGACTCGGCCATTTTTATTAATAATTCAAACAAACCTAAATGATTCTTTTTTTAAAGCATAAGCCTTTTGCTAATCACACAAATTTTAGAGATAAAGCATTCACTTGCTTTAATATATTTGCGGCTCGAAAAATTTCAGGTCCGGTAGCTCAGGGGATAGAGCAACAGCCTTCTAAGCTGTGGGTCATTGGTTCGATTCCAATCCGGATCACATCCTTAAAATTTATTTTCACAGTTAAATTACTTGTTACTTGTTATTTGTTAAAAAGAGTCAGATACCCGGCGCTGGCATGGGTTTGTACACCGATACATTAATTAAAAAAGACGATAAGGTTTTAGAGTATGTAGGTGAAATTATCACCTGGGCTGATGCTGAAAAGCGCGATGATGATGGAAAGGGAGGTTATGTTTTTTATATAACCAAGTATAAATGCATTGATGCATATGCTGAACCAAAGAATCTTGCAAGATTTGCTAATGATGCACGCGGATTAACCCGCAAGAATGGATGTAGAAATAACAGCTACTATGCAGTTCGTAACCGAAGAGCATTCATTATTGCAAGCAGAAACATTAAGCCGGGAGAAGAGATCTTTGTGTGGTATGGTACAGATTATTGGCTTCCGTGGATTGAGAGTTTAAAAGCTCAAAAGAAAAAGAGGAGTGAAGAGGCAAAAGCAAAAGCAGCGCATAAAAAAGTAAAAATTAAAGTAGAACCTCACCATCATCCAAAGAAATCATCTCGATAGCATATGCTCTAATCGATTTAAAATCGCTTTTCCGATTGTAGAATTTCCAAAGTCCTTTCTTATAAGATATGCATTTGTAACTTTCAATGCATCTAGTTCAAACATTTTTCGATAAAGTAAGGCTGCAACCTCTGGTAAATTGTTTTGTGAACCCAGAGAAATAAATTTTATATTCTCATCTTGCGATATGGTTTTTAAATCCTCTGAAAATCCTAGAACGGCAATATTTTTAATAAGAGGTATGTCTTTAATTGATTGAATCTGGAAAACCTGAGTAGCGGGAGAATAATGTTTGTATTTGCTGCCCGGTGTGGTTTGTTCAATTGATAATGAATCAATGACTTTTATTTTTTCATTTCTAAGACACCATTCGATATCTTCTTTGCCTATAGCTCCGGGTCTTAAAATCTTTATTTCATCCGATTTTCTGCAATCTAAAATAGTTGATTCAAGCCCTATGGAACTTGGTCCACCGTCTAAAACACCATCAATCTTATTGCCAAGATCTGCTTCCACCATTTCTGCTGTTGTAGCACTAAACCTACCTGAAGTGTTGGCTGATGGGGCTGCTAACGGGAAAGTGATTTTTTTTAGCAACTTCAATAACATCTCATGCATTGGAATTCGAATAATAACATGCGAAGAACCGCGTGTTGCCGCCTGAAGTGATGAAGGAGTTTTTAACGGAAGTAAAAAACTTACAGGTCCGGGAGTTAATTGACTGACTAATGATTCAACATACTTAGGATAAATTGAAAGATATGGTTTAGCCTGATCGAATGAATGGAAGTGACAAATGAGAGGGTTGTCGGCAGGTCTGTTTTTTATTTCGTAAATCCTTTCAATTGCTTTTTTATTGGTGGCGTCGGCTGCTAAACCATATACTGTTTCGGTCGGAATTGCAATTACGCCACCTTTGTATAAAATTTTTGAAGCTTCTTCAATTGAGATTTTCATTGAAGTTAGTTAGGTATTACAGATGAAATTTTATATCTGATGAGGGATATGAATTTATTTAATTCATCAATATCAATGTTATGTTCATTAAAAACAATTGCAACAATTTTTGCATTTCCATTTTCAATAAAAAAAACAAATCCATTCGCAGATTCTTTATTAAGATAATAAGTTTTAATATTTCTGCGATTGACAAATTGATTTTTAGCACGAACAAGATGAGAAGTGGTTTTAAATTCATTCCCTACAAATTCTTCCAGCAACGATTTATTCACTATTGCTGATTTATCAAAATGTGCAACTTTGTAACTATTACTTTTATGTGATGTCCATTGGTAATAGGCAACTTTCGATTTTTGAGAAGAGTCAATTTTATATTCAGGAATACCTGGCATTGAAACAGAGATAATATTGTTTGGATAAACATACAGCCAACCTTCTTTACTTAAATCATTATAATATGCATTTACAGGTTCTACTGTATAACCCTTCGTTCGAAGAATTGAAATAATTCCAGAATCACCGGTTAAATGAGCCGCTCCAAAAGCTGAAAATGTACTTTGTTTTTTTATCAACGATTCAATATTATCAGCCATTCCAAAATTCCTTCGGTACAAAATTTTATTCATAAATTCTGCAGACCAGAGTTCATTATTATCATTTTTTAATAAAATTTCTAATTCTCCATTAATATAATGATTAACAAAAGTGTCAATTTGAAGTTCATTATTTTCTTTCCGTATTGACTTCATTAACAAATCGATTTGTTGTTTTATTGATAGAAAATTAAATACATCCAACTGTGTTTGTAATGCTTCAAGAGCCGCAACTTTTTTTCCGGAATTTTTTGCCATCAGTTCAAAATATTCATCTAAAAAAAGCGAATATGAATTTTTATTCATTGTATCATAAAGCATTTCGCTTTGGGAAAGCATTGTTGCGATGTATATTGGTTTTAACCTTTCAAATAAATTTAATGGCAACCCGGTTACAGATTGAATTTTCAGTTGTAATGAATCGTATTGGTTTTTTGTAAGATAGTTTTCAATAGATTTTCCACTGTCCATCATCATGTTATTGATAACATCTTCTTGGTTTAATTCATCTAATTTCAGCTCCATAGCAAAAGCTTTGCAACGGATAAAACAATTCAATACCGAATCGCTGAAACGAAATACCCGATTGTCTCTGGTATGCATTGTTCCGTATAAATAAGAATTTTCAGTTAGCCCGTTACCAGATACTCTCCATAAAAGTGTACCGCTTGTTGGAAGTTTTTCAGCATAAGAACTTGCACAAATAAAAAATAAAGCAAAAAGTATATAAGGCCTCATTAGTTTGCCGGTAATTCTTCAAGTAGTTTTTTACATTGTAAAAGATAATTTGAATCATCTTTTACTCTGGGTTTTAACGCAAGACCTTTTTTCAATGTATCAATAGCTTTTGCATCTGATTCAATATTATGATAAGCATTCGCTAAATCAAGATAAAATAAAATATCATTCTGATCTAAATTTATGGCTTTGTTATAACAATCAATTGATTTATTAATGTCGCCATCCGGTATTCCACCAAATAAAGAATTAGCAATTGCACGCTCTGCAAAATTCAAGTTCGCAACCTCGTAATTCCATTTCCCCAATACATGCCAGGCACCAGCGTGATTTGGATTGTATTTTATTGCCAGATCAGCATAATTTTTTATATCACGGCTTGCAGCTACTTTATCTTTTGCGCCGCTAATCAGAGCCATTCGACCCATTGCAACGGCCATTGCAAAATTTGACTCAGCATCAGTTGGATTTAGTTTTAAAGATTTTACAGCATATTGTTTTGCAATAACAAAATATTCTTTCTTTTTGGTTTCATCGGCTTGCCGATTGCCAATTCTTGAACACATTAGGCTTGCATTACAAGCCGCTTCATAATTATTGGGATCACTTTTAATGGCAGATTTAAATTTTTCAAGGGCCTCTTCCTCCTTCATCTGTACTAATAAATCTTTTCCTTGTTTCACTAAAAGAGGCGAGTCAGTTGATTGTGCAAATAGTAGTTGGCAGGAAAAAAATAGAATTACCGTAAGAATATTCTTTTTCATTTTGGAGTTTTTAAAACTTGTTAATGGATTGAATGCAATGGTTGATTGGTGACAAAAAAACAGAAGAAATAAATTTCATTCTGTGGTTTCAAAACTAAACTAGTAATTTAGTTTTTGTAATTAAAATCGATTGTGAACTTATTTAAGAAGAAAATAAGTGTGCTTTAAAAAAACATTATTTACTTTGGCAAAAATCTAAAATAACATGAAACAATTTTTACTATTTTTTTTCGGTTTGAGCTTATTTTTTATCGGTAATAATTTTGCTCAATGCCCTAATTGCAATTTTAGTACTGCCACAACAACCCCAGGCATATATCCTAATCCTTTA
>Ga0114969_10001447_pt1 | contig 20193 bp, 24 predicted proteins | sample M_130807_MF_Meta_FD_87316 | JGI IMG/M metagenome (GOLD analysis project Ga0114969, IMG submission 87316) | Freshwater microbial communities from Lake Montjoie, Canada to study carbon cycling - M_130807_MF_MetaG | ecosystem: Environmental > Aquatic > Freshwater > Lake | place: Lake Montjoie...
CCACCAACTGAAATATCTTCATTCAATGCGGATAAATGATTAAATAATTGTTTAAATGTCATATTAGTTGATTACTGTGTAAAAGTATTTAATATAAACAAAATGGAATTACTTGAAAGATATATAAAAGATATTGCAGAAGATCTTAAGATTGATGATTTTAATATTAAACAAGTTCAATTAACAACACCCGGTAAAAAACATTTTTGGGTTGCAAGATTAATAAAGCATAAAATTGAAATAGAAAAACTTAAAAAAGATCGTTTCAAGCTTAAAAAAGATTTAACTGAAGCAGCTATTGAAGCATGTCCAATTAATTTAAAAATACACACCATTGAAAAAACAGTTAATGAAAGTGACTGTATAACAAATTTAGATTATAAAATTAAAGAATTAGAATTAATTATTGAATTGTTAGAAAAAACGGAAAAAATATTTGCATCACTTACTTATGATATAGGTAATATTGTAAAAATAATGACACTTGAACAAACCGGGTAAATATGTTGAAATTTGATTATGATATTAAAAAACGTAAAGCTATTGTAATCGGAAATTCTGATGAATTCAATGCTTTACGTGATAATTTTAGTATTGCAAATCCCGTAGCCCATATTTTAAGGAAACGTAATAAATTTATACCTAGTAGAAATTATGCAATTACACCGACTGGTCAATTTGATATAGGGGTATTTTATGAAATTGAAAAATATTTAATAACTAACCAAATTGTTAATATTGAAATAACTGATAATTTTAAATCTCAATACACAGTTGGTTATGAATTAAACCAATTGGAATTTCCTTTAAAACTGGAATTACGGGATTATCAAAAAACTATTATAACTGAATGTATTAAAAATGGTAGAGGTATAGCTGTATTAGGTACGGGTGGTGGTAAAACTTTAGTTATAGCTACATTAATTGAAAACTTCAAAAAACTCAAACATAAATTAAAATGTTTAGTAATTGTACCAGATATTGGATTGGTTGAACAGACGTATAAAGAATTTTTAGAATATGCTCCAACATTTAGTGTTTCAAAATGGTCAGGTAATAATGAATTAAACATAGCAAGTGATGTAATAATTGCCAATTCAAAAATTTTACTTTCAAGGTTTGATGAAAATGAATGGGTTAAATATGTAGATTTACTTATTGTTGATGAATGTCATAAAATAAATCATGGATCCGAAATAGGTAAAATAGTTAATAAAATTGCAACATCTAATAAATTTGGATTTACTGGTACATTACCACCTAATAAATTAGATTATTGGAGTGTTTTAGGTAAATTTGGTGCAGTTATATTTGAAAAGACATCCCACGAGTTAAGAGAAGAAAATTATTTAACTGATGTTGAAGTTAAAATTTGTCATATAGAATATAAAACTAAACCAAAAAAAGTTAAAACTTTAAATACCACTGAAAATTATATGAATGAATTAGAATTCATAAAAAATAATAGTTTCAGGCAAGATATTTTACGTCAAATATGTATTAAATTTAATAAAAATATACTTATTATGGTTAATCATATAGAACATGGTGAAAAATTGCAAGCATATTTAACTGAAAACATACAAGGTCGTGACGTTTTTTTTATACAAGGTTCTGTAGATATTGAAGATAGAGAAAATGTAAAATATACAATGGAAAATAAAGACAACATTATATGTATTGCAATGAGTTCAATTTTTTCAACTGGAGTAAATATTAAAAATATTCATATGATTATATTTGCTGCAGGTGGTAAAGCATTAATACGTACAGTTCAATCTATAGGCCGAGGTTTACGTTTACACCCTACAAAAACAAAATTAGTAATAATAGATATAGCAGATAATTTATATTACGGTATGCAACATGCAGAAGATAGAAAAGAAATTTACAGTAAAGAAAAAATAAAATATAAAACTTACTTGTTTAATGAAAAGTAGCAATTACAATACAAGTAATTATGAACATAGATAAATCTAAAAAACCTACAAAAACTCCAAAACCTGTAAAAGTAAAAAGACCCAAAGCTGTCAACCCTGAAAAATTTTACACAATCCCAGCAGAATTTAAAGCAGCAATTACCACATATTATGAAGATGGAAAAGTAACTGATTACTTAGGTGGGTGTTTAAATGGTATTGCAAAACGATTAAGTTATTATCCAAGCTTCATTAATTACACTTACAAAGAAGATATGATAGGTGATGCAATAGTAAAAATGTATTCTGCATTAAAACGCAAAAAATTTCAAGTTAAATCAGATCACAATCCATTTAGTTATTTCACAACAATTGCTTGGAATGCTTTTATTAATAGAATAAAAAAAGAAAATAAATACAACGCTACTTTAGTAGCATATAAAGAAAAAGTGTATGAAGAGTTACTAACATCAAGTGACGGACATATTTATATAAAACCAGTTGATAATGATGGTGACGACAATTATAATGATGTGAATGATTAAGTTTTATGGTGACCAGATTTGTTGTATTGCAGATATACATATAGGAGTTCATCAAAATAGCGCCTTTTGGCATAAAGTAACAAATGACTGGGCAGTTTGGTTATGTGATGAATTACGTAAAAAGAAAATTAAGGATATTGTAATTAGCGGTGACCTATTTCATTTCCGGGATGAAATAGCTGTTAATACTCTACACGAAGCGTCAAAAATACTTGAAAATTTTAACGATTTCAATTTGATAATTTTATGTGGTAACCATGACTGTTTTCTAAAGGATAGTAGTGAAATTAATTCATTACAACCATTTAAAAAATGGCAAAATATAACAGTTATTGATACAATCACAACCATTCAACATAATGATAAAACAATTGCGTTTGTACCATGGGGATCAAAATTAGTAGATATACCAAAAGCAGATATAATATTTGGACATTTTGAAATTTCATCATTTAAAATGAATACACATACAGTATGTGTAGATGGATTGAAAAGTTCAGATTTAATTGAAAAGGGTAATATAATCTTCACCGGTCATTTTCATAATAGAGATGAACGTTTTTATGACGGTAAAGGTATAGTATATGTTGGGAATCCTTTTCAAATGGACTTTTCAGATGCAACATTAGTCAAGGGGTATTATATTATTGATGTATTAACTAGTACGTACAAATTTACAGCTAATAAAATATCACCTAAACATTTTAATATATTGTTATCAGAGTTAACCAAACAAGGTACGATTACAAATAATGATAAAAAACATATTTACAATAATCTAATTAAATTACGAATTGATAGACGGATTAGTCCAGAACATGCAGAAATATTAATTACTAAAATAAAACAATATTTGCCAGCACAACTTATAATTGATTATGATTTTACAGTAAATGAATATGATTTATCTTCCGATAAAAAAGACTTTTCAGGTATTGATATTGAACAAGCAATTACAGAATTTATAAATTTGATGGATATTAACAATAAAAGTGAAATTATTAACTACACGATTAACTTATATCGTAATGCAAAATGAAAAATGTAAATTTTAAAAAGGTGAAAATATTTAATTTTTTATCAATTGGTAAAACGCCAGTTGAAATTGAATTTACTCCAGGTATACATTTAATTACAGGTATAAATAGAGATAAAACAGATAGACGGAACGGGGTAGGTAAGTCATCTGTAATTGAAAGTGTATACTTTGCAATTTTCGGTCAAACGTTAAGAGAACTAAAAAAGGACTTAATACCGAACAACTATACCAATAGTACATGTGAAGTTATTTTAGATTTTGATATTATTGAAAATAAAATCTGCACAGTATATCAAATTATTCGTACATTGAACCCGTCTAAATTATATTTGTATGAAAACGGTAAAGATGTAACCCGTGATACAATTAAAAATACTGAAGAATATATTTTTAAATTGTTGAATGCTACCCCAAGTTTATTTGAAAATTGTGTTATTATGTCATTGAATAGTAGTATACCATTCATGGCTAAAAGTAAAGTTGAGAAACGTAAATTTATTGAAAGTATATTTAATCTAGAAATTTTCAGTAAAATGTTATCTTTAGCTAGAGAAGATGTCAATAATAATAAAAAATTATATGAAATAGAATTAACCAAATTTGAAGAAATAGACAATAATTGTAAAGCCTTGCAGCAACAAAAAGAAAATATACTTAAAAGTCGATCTGAAAAAATTGTGGTTTATGAGCAACGCAAAATTGACAATAGTAAAGAAAAGTCAACATTGATTCAAACATTAAACAATATTAAAATTGAATCAATTGACAATTTTAATGAAAAATTACAAAAATTAAAAGCTGGTTTAGAAGAATGTGAATGTCGTATTGATATACATAATGAGAGTCGCACTATTGTAAGTAGAGATATACAAAATATTGAAACACAGCTAAATAAAATTGGCACAAAAAACAATAATTGTCCTGTTTGTTTACGACCTATACTAGAACACGATTTGGATATTATTGAACAAGAAAAACAATTACTACAAACAAAAATTAATCTCTTACAAAAAGATGTCAAGGTATCAATTGAAAAAATCAATACACTAAAACAAAAAAAAGAGACGATTAAAGAATTAATTGATAAATGTAATACTAGTATCAATAGTAACAAATTAAAAACTCAAGAAAAATTAAATGTTGAAGAACGACTTAAAAGACTTATAGAATGGTTATGTCAATTAGATACAGATATTCTACAACTTAAAAATGAAAATACTGATGTTGATTCGTTAATTATTAGTAATAAATTAAAACTAAAAACATTACAAGAAAATGTAAACAAATTAAAATTAACGAATAATTTACTTGATACAGTTAAATTTATCGTATCAGAAGAAGGTGTTAAATCTTACATTGTAAATAAAATATTGGAAGTATTCAATAACAAATTAATGCAATATCTTAAAAAAATGAATGCAAACAGCTATTGTGTTTTCAATGAATATTTTGAAGAAGAAATTATCAATGAAAAAGGTAAGATATGTTCATATTTTAACTTTAGCGGCGCCGAAAGAAAAGACATTGATCTAGCATGTTTATTTGCATTCATGGATATGCGCAGATTGCAAGGTGATATTACATACAATTTAAGCATTTACGATGAATTGTTTGATTCAAGTTTAGATGAAAAAGGAATAGATCAAGTAACTAATATATTAAAAGAACGCGTTGAAAAATATAACGAATGTGTAATAATTATTTCACATAGAAAAGAAAGTATCAAAGCTGTTACTAATAATATTATATTTTTAGAGAAAAAAAGCGGACAAACAAAACGAATTAATTATAATCCATTTATTTAAAAAATAATGCATTGATTTAATATTACAAACATGTAAATAATCATGTACATGTTTGCTAACTATTTACCATTTTCAAATAACATTCAACTACCTATGGGTAGCAATATTGGAGTTGCACAACAACCACCTAAAGAAATAACACCACCTGAAAATGATTTAAATCGTGTTATACATTATAATGCAGATTATTCAGGATGTGGAATGTATAGAATGTCGTGGGTTGCTCATTTATTGAATGCCCACCAAAAAACAATGGTTCATGAATCTACAGTAATGATTATTGATCCTAGATATTATCAAAATGTAAAGGTAGTACGAGTACAACGTCAAGCAACACCAGCTCAATTACAATTTATTAAATTCTTGAAATCAATTCAACAAGATTGTAAATTTAGATTAATTTATGAGGTTGATGATGTAATTTTTAGGGAAGATATTCCAGATTACAATAAATTTAAATTTGCATTTACATCTGATGAAATTAGAAATTCTAGTTTAGAAATTATAAGGTTGTGTGATGAAGTTACAGTTACCAATAAATTCATGCGAGATTATTATAAAGAAAAATGTAACAAACAAGAAGTTACAATTATACCCAATTTTATTCCTAGATGGTGGATGGGCAATTTTTATAATCTAACAAAAATTTCTAATGATTTCAATACTAATAGAAAACGCCCGCGTATATTATATGCTGGATCAGGTGCACACTTTGATGTAGATAATAAAATAAATCAAAAAGATGATTTCGATCATGTAATTGACACTATTATTAAAACTCGTCATAAGTATAAATGGGTATTTATGGGAGCATTCCCATTACGGTTACGACCATACATTGAAAATGGTGACATTGAATTCCACAATTGGGCTCGTTTTTACGATTACCCAAAAGCGATTTACGACTTAAATGTTCAAATGTTAGTTGCTCCATTACAAAATAATAACTTTAATAAGTCTAAAAGTGACTTAAAATATATTGAAGCTTGTTGTTATGGTCTACCAGTTGCATGTCAAAATATGTGCACATATGAAGATGCTGAAATTAAATTCAACACTGGCGATGAAATGGTTGAATGTATTGATGCTAATTTAAAATCTTTAACACATTTTAGAGATAATTCAGTCAAAAGACGGCAAGTTGCAGAACAACGATTCTTAGAAAATGATGCAAATATTGACTGTTATACTGAATTATATGCGCATCCATATATGGATCCAAAACGAATTAATTTAAACAGATACAATAAATAATAAAAATATATGGAACAAAAAATCAATGAATTGTTAAATGAGGGTGGTAAAATAATTGAACGCAATAGTGAGTTTTGTATTGTTGAACAAAATGGAAAATATTTACAGATTACTAAAAACGGTGAAATTCAAGTTCAGCATGTAATTTGTGACTAGATTTTAATCGGAACCACCATATCATAATAGTTAATTATGATTGGTTACCGTAACGCTGCTTACAATCCCCGTGAACGGTGTGTTGAATTATTTACTTGGGATGAAGAAGGTGTACGTATTCAAACGTCTGTACCATTCCAACCATATCTTTATCTTGAAGATCCAAACGGTAAAGCAACAAGTATATTTCAAACACCTCTAAGAAAGAAAATCTTTCAAAATTCATACGAACGTCGAAAGTATATTGCAGACACAAATAATCATCGATTGTTTGAAAATTTAGGTCCAGTTCAACAATCGTTATTGGATATGTATTGGGAGGTTAATGAACAACCTGAATTTACAAAATTTCCACTAAAAATACAATTTATTGATATCGAGGTCGTTGCACAAGAGTTTCCTAAAGCAACTGATGCAAAATATTCGATTAATGTCATTACTGTATATGACAGCTTGTTAAAGAAATTCTTTGTATGGGGAGAGAAACCATACAAAACTGATAATCCGAATGTTGTATATGTACACTGTGAAAGTGAAGTGGATTTATTGACTTATTTTATCAATTTTATTAAAAACGACTTTCCGGATATTTTATCTGGTTGGAACTCAGCGTTTTTCGATATCCCGTATATCATTAATCGTATTAAAAATGTATTAGGTAATGATTATGCAAAAGAATTATCACCTGTTAATAATATTTATGCGCGCACATTCATGGGTAAATTTGGTCAACAAGAAACACAATGGTACATTGATGGTATTTCTTGCGTCGATTATTTAGATATTTACAAACGGTTTTGTACAACAAACCGTGAATCATATCGGTTAGGTTATATTGGTGAAGTAGAATTAAGTGAGACAAAGGTTGAGTTTGGTGAAACAAATCTAGTCAATCTAATGAAAAATGATTGGAATAAATTTGTTGATTATAACATTCAAGACGTTAACTTGTTGGTTAAGTTGGAAGAAAAGTTAAGATATATTGAATTGTTACGAATGTTAGCTTATGTCGGATTAACGACGTTTGAAGGTGCAATGGGAACATTATCAGTTATTACCGGTGCAACAGCAATCCGAGCTCGAAAAAAGAAAACGATTATATCTACATTTATTAGAGATGAGGCTGAAAGTAAAAATCCCGGTGCATTTGTTGCTGAACCACAAAAGGGTATTCAAGAAAGTATTGTAAGTTTTGATGCAAACTCACTATACCCAAACGTGATGATTAGTTTAAACATGTCACCTGAAACAAAAATTGGTAAAATAATAGAAGCCAATAAAGAAGAAGGTACAGTGACAATTAGACATGTTAATGGAAAAATATTTACATTAACAAATGAAAATTTTGCACGGTTTATTAAAACTGATCAAGTTGCTATATCTAAAGCCAAAGTATTATTCTCACAAAAAACTACTGGTATTATGCCAGACTTAGTTGACCATTATTACAATGAACGTAAAAAGGTACAAATTGAGTTAAAAAAGATTAAAAAGGAAATATCCGAGACAGAAGATGCTAAACGTAAATTTGATCTCAAGATGATTTCTGATAGGTTAAATGCAAAGCAATTATGTATTAAAATTTTCATCAATTCTGTTTACGGATTTTTTGGAAATAAGCAAGCACCGTTTGGTGATGATGATATTGCTAGTTCTATCACATTAACTGGTCAAGCAATTATTAAACAAGCAGCTATTATTTGTAGTCAATTCTTAAAGCAAGAATATGATGTAGATGTAACTGCGGAACAGGTTCGTGCATATGGAGATACAGATTCTGTATATTTCTCATTAAAACATATACCTAATCTAATATTTAGTAAAAAAGGTAAAGTGACAAAAGATGCTCATGCTATTGTTGAAAAACTAGGCGATTATCTCAACATTGAAATTGTAAAATGGGCTAAAAAGACATTAAATTCACAAGATTGTCGGTTAAACTTTAAACGTGAGACTTTAGCAGATGCAGGTATCTTTGTTGAAAAAAAGAGATATGTATTACATGTATTAGATGATGAAGGTATTGCATGCGATAAATGGAAATATGTCGGTGTAGAAGTTGTAAGAACAACAATGCCGAAACCAGTAAAACCGTTAGCTAAAGCAATTATTGAGACGATTATTACAAATAAAAATCGTGCAGATGCAGACAAAAAGGTATTAGATGCATATGATACGTTTAAAAATCTATCTGTTGAAGAAATTGCATTTACTTCAAGTATATCGAAATATGAATCATATGCATCAAAATGTAATGGATTTGTAACTGTTAAAAGGATGCCATGCCATGTTAAAGGTGCATATTTTTACAATTTACTTTTAGAAAAATTGAATTTAACAAATCAATATGAAAAAATTGCATCAGGTGATAAAATCAAGTATTTGTATGTACAGACACCGAACAAATTTGGTATCAGTGTAATTGGTTTTAAATATAGATTTCCTAAAGAATTTATGAGTTTATTTACTCCGGATATTGAAACAATGTACGAGAAAATATTACATGCAGTTGTAACTAGATATTATTCAGTTGTTAACTGGCAAGCTCGTAAACCTTCTGAACAAACACAATGTGATTTATTTGATTTATTCGGTTGATTAATTAAAAAAATATGTTAATATATTAATCTAATTATGACAAACACAAAACACACATTATTTCTAGATAGTATTGGTAGAACTATTTTAGGTGAATTTGTGTCTACACAAGACAATGTATTGAGGATTAAAAATCCTGCAATGATTGTTGTTCAGCAGACACAAACTCAACAATTACAAGTTCAATTAATTCCGTTATTTTTTCAAGAATTCGTAGATCCTGCAACCCGTACTGACGGTTCAGTTTTTGAATATTTGACATCAAATATTACTAAAATTGATCTGAATTTAGATGAAAAGATTATTACACATTATGATCGTGTATTCAACCCATCATCTATTATTACACCAAATAATAATGCTCCGGTAATTAAATTGTTCGAAGACTAAACAATATATGAGCTTTTCAAAAGCAGAAGAAGAAGTTATGGACCTTTTAAATGAGGGTAATCCATACGCAACATATCTCAACCAATCAACATTATCAACAGTTGATGAATGGATTGATACAGGTAGTTACGTTTTAAATGGTATTATTTCCGGTAAATTTAAAACTGGAGGAATACCAGAAAATCGAGTTACTGTTATGTATGGTGAATCGATGGTGGGTAAATCATTGTTTGTTCAAAAAATTCTTGCTAATGCTCAAAAGAAAGGTAAGATTGTAGTTATCTTTGACTCTGAAAACGCCATCGATCCAGAAGGTGCAGCTCGCTTGGGACTTGATACTAGTCGAGTTAAATATGTACCTATATTCAATATTGAACAATGTCGAAATAGTTATTATAATTTTTGCCAAGGGATCAAGGAAAAAGGACTAGAAGGTAAATTTATAGTTGCAATTGATTCATTAGGTAATCTTGAAAGTAAAATGGAACAAAATCGTATGGAAAAAGATTCCAGTAGCATGGATATGGGAACACGTGCTCGTGCAATCAAGAGTTTGATGCGTACTGCAACACAGTGTGCTGCACTTACAAAAACAACAACTATTGTTACAAACCATACATACGATAATCCAGGTGAATTACATCCAACTTTAGTTAAAACTATGCCCGGTGGTAAATCAGTAGTATATATGCCAAGTGTAAGTGTTCAATTAATGCGCAAACCATTAAGAGAAGATGCAAAGGAGTTGAAAACAACTGAAACAACAGCTGCATTACAACGCAATTATGTTGGTGTTCTAATTAGGGCATTAACAGCCAAAAATCGTTTTATCAAACAATACTTGGAAGGTGATATATATTTATCATTCAATACAGGTGTCAACAAATATTATGGGTTGTTGGAGTTAGCTGTTGCATTAGGTGTAATTGAACAAGCAGGTGCAACATATAATATTGGTGGTAAAAAACTCGGGTACGCAAAATCATTCTTCAATAATGTAGAGTTATGGGAAGAGTTGTTACCAAAAATCGAACAAAAAGCACAGGTTGCTTGGGCATATTCATCTGGAGATGATACAGTTCCTATTGAAAATGATGATGGAGATGATAAAGATAGTGAAGATGAATAAATGGGAACATCAATAAAATTACAACATGGAAAATAAAAAAGTTGTATTAGGAGTTAGTGGTGGTATGGATTCAACAGTATTATTGCATACAGCTTGTCAATTATTTGATGAGGTGTATGCAATTTCTTTTAATTATGGTCAACGGCATTTAAAAGAAATTGAATGTGCTAACTTACAAATTCAAGATGTTAGGCAGAAATACCCCAACAAACAAATTAATCACCAAACAATTGATGTTACATTTATCAAAGAACTAGCTCCAACAAGTTCACTAACCAATGATAATATTGAAACACCCAATGTAAAGGATATTCGAGGTGAAGCACAGCCTAAATCATATGTACCAAACCGTAATATGATATTTTTGAGTATCTTAGCAGCACGTGCAGAAGCTGTAAAATCTAATTTAGTGTGGCATGGAGCAGCAGAAGCTGATAGTTTAGCTGGTTACTGGGATGGTTCTCCTGAGTTTTTATTGAGTATTAACAATCTGTTAGGGATTAATAGGGATAACCCTATTACAATTGATGCACCGCTTATTAAACTATCTAAAAAACAAATTGTATTAGATGGTGTTAAACTTGGTATTAAATTTGAGAATACCTGGACATGTTATGCTGGTAAAGACTTATCAGATGCTGAATCAGCTAGTTCAAGTTTACGTTTACAAGGCTTTATAGGTGCAGGTTATAGAGACCCACTTGTATATATACAACAAGAAAAGTTAGAGGTTGTATATAAAGCTATGTTGTGTAAAAGTATTTAGTGACCGAAATACTTTTGTTCGACAGATATTTTATGTTGTAAATTTTTACGACGTGTTTCCTTTATAAGCCTATCTTGAGCTTGAGGTGAAAGCTTGATAACATCAGTCAACGGTTTAGTGTTTGTAGACTCATCCATAGTACTAGTTGACTGCGGGATTACATCACTTAATGATTGTAATGCTAGATATGCAACAGCTAACAATTCATTACTATCGGTACTATCCACAACTCTATCTAACTTAAATGTTAATGTTTCAATGGAATCTGACTGTTCAATCAACTTTGAAATTAAATCAACAGCTTGAATATATTTTGGATTATCTAAAATTTCTTCATTTTGCTCAGCCTTGTTGAGCATGTTTTTCAATATACCTATTTTAACAAGTTTAAATTCATCAAACCCCTCGATATCAGAAAGTTGTGATGTTGCTGAGCCAAGTTTACGTTCAAATTTACGGTTTTCAATACGTTTCTTAATTTCTTCTACAGTAGCAGGACGATTACCCTCTTCAGGATTATCAGTTAATCTACCACGTATTGCACGAGTTGTACCAATAAATCTTTCTAAATTTGATATATCAGAAATATAATCATTCCACATATTACTAATCTCAGCTGTAATTTTACCATCAGTTACCATGGCACCAACTACAGCATTAATATCTTTTGCAGCTTGTGGTGTATTACCTTCTACCACTCCATTATCACGTAAAAAATCGAATAAAAAGCGTCGTGCGTCTCTATATGGTATACCTATTTTTTTATCTGCTAATTGTTTTTGCACAATAGACAAATCAAGTAAACCTGCATGTCTTGAAGAACGCATCTCATTTAATGCTAATTGATTTAACCAACCTGGTCTATTTAGAATACTCATATACTTATTATTTATTCGGTTTATATTGATTTTATATGGAACCTCTATAATATAATACATATGTGCTCAATATATGGATCATCAACATTAAGTATGTTTGAAGTTTTGCATGATGCAACCATCGAACGTGGTAGGTATGCTTGTAGTTTTTTGTCTGTATTAAATAATTCAAATGAACTATTACAATATCAAGGACATCCAACATCAATAGATAAAGTAAAATTTAATGAAAATGCTATATTTTATTTGGGTCATAATCAAGCACCTACTAGTTCTCAACGAAAATACAATACAACCACAAGTCATCCATTTACAAATGGTGAATGGATGGTGGCGCATAACGGTGTATTAACAAATTTTGAAAAACTGAACAAACAATATACACCAATTAATAAAAACCCCGTTGATTCAAGTGTTATACCTGCTTTATTAAATTATTTTACAGTTGAACATACTGACTGTAAAGAATTAGATGTATTACAAACAGTTCTAAATCTTTTAGAAGGTACATTTGCAATTTGGGTATATAATACACATTCTAAAAAAATTTATTTAGCTAGACAAGGTAGTACATTATTTGCAAACTTAAAAACAAGAGACTTCTGTTCTATTCAATCAAAAGATTGGGTGGAATTAAAAGAAGGTGTAGTATATGAAATAACCAAAACTAAAATTGTCAATAGAGGTGTATTTAAAAATACATCACCTTTTTTTACTTTATGAAACCAACATTAATTGTAAGTTGCACACAAAAATTACATCAAGAAGATACCCAATTATGGAAAAGCTGGTTGGAATTTAAAGATCATGATAGCTACACAATTGAATTTATTACAAACAATACAAACGGTTTATCTGAATGTTACAACAAATATATCACAAACAAATATGCAGAATTATACGACTTTGTGGTATTTGTTCATGATGATATGTTTATAGATGATAGTAAACTACATGAAAAATTACACAAAGCACAAAACGAGCTCGGGTATGATATAGTTGGTATCGCTGGTGGGATCAATCCAGAAATTAAATTTCCAGCATTGTGGCATTTGATGTGTACAAAACCACATCATCGTGGACAAGCTGCACATCCACATGGTAACAATCAAATTTATACAACTGTATTTGGTCCTACTCCAAGTCGAGTTGTTATAGCTGATGGATGTTTACTGGGTGTATATTTACCATCAGCACTTAAACATAAATGGAAATTTAACGAGAATTATAAATTTCATCACTATGATATAGCAAGTTGTATTGATGCACATTTGAAAGGAATGAAAGTTGGAATATATCCAATACATACTATTCATTCATCACCTGGACTAAGTTCACTAGAAGATAAGAATTGGAATGAAAGTAATAACACATTTTTAAAGGAATACAGTACAATTAATAATACAAATAAATAATGTCAACAAAATTAAACTTAGCGCAATTTGAAAAAACATTTATATACAAATGTTTAACTGATGAACAATATTTTTCAATAGTTGTTGATAATGTAGAATATGACTACATCAGTTGTGAATCAAAACGTCACGTGTTCACAACTATTAAAAATTTCTTTGAAAGAAACAATGCATTACCAACAAACACAGAAATACGTAATTTTTTAACCACAACAGCTGATAAAAATGCTTTCAAAACAGTATTATCTGAAATTAGTGGTATTGATAAACAATTTAATGAAGAAGAATTATATCGTAATACTGAACAATTTTTAAAAGAACGTGCAGTTTACAAGACAATTTTTGAAGTAGGAGATATATTACAAAATAATAAACTAGACACCGGAGCTATTTTAGATAAATTTGAAAAGACATGTAATATAGATTTAACAACTAATTACGGAATTGAAATGTTCAAAGATTCTGATAAAATTGTCAAAGAACTAACCCGGGTTGATCCAGTTATTTCATCTGGATGGAACTGGTTAGATGATAAACTAGATGGGGGATTTTTAGCAAATGGTAGATCAATGTATATTTTTGCTGGATTACCAAATATCGGTAAAAGTATTGTACTAGGTAATATTGCGCAAAATATCGCTAAACAAGGAAAAAATGTTTTAGTTGTAACATTGGAAATGTCGGAAATGATGTATGCAAAAAGATTTTGTTCTTCGCTATCTAAAATTCCTATCAGACAGTTAAAGACTGATACTGTAACATTAAGTAAAATGTTAACTGAAATGAAACAAAATCCTAAACAAGGCAGGATTTACATCAAAGAGTTTCCTCCGAGTACAATCACTCCACGACAACTTGGTGCATTTATTAAAAAATTAAAAAATAGCGGAATTAGGATTGATGCTATATGTTTGGATTATTTGAATTTGTTAACCACAACATTTGGTAGCAATACATACGAGCGTGTCAAACATATATCAGAACAAGTACGTGCATTATCTTACACATTTAATTGCCCTATTATTACATTAACACAATTCAATCGTACTCAATACACAGTATCTGAACCGACGTTAGCAAGTGTCGGTGAAAGTTATGGTATGTCAGCAACAGCAGATTTTATGGCTGGAGCATTTCAATTGGATGAAGATAATGAAAATGGTATAATTAGATTAGGGTTGATGAAAAATAGATTTGGTCAAAATTATGGTACAAATGCATTTAGAATCGACTATTCCACGTTAACCATTACAGAAGATATTGCATTAGCGAACTTAACAGATGATGCTGATTCCGCACAAGATACATTAGAAATGTTATCGGGAACTTGATATTCAAAGGTAACAATCTAAATACTATCAAATCAATGAATAACCCAGTTATATGGACAGATGCAGATCTTGATGGGTCAGGATCATACACAATTTTGAAATGGCTTACAAACCAGGAATATGAGTTACATACAACTACAGCTAAATCATTTGAACAAGAAATTACCAATTGGTTTAATGCTAACAGTGATAACAAAAAACGAGAAATTTATATTTTAGATATGGATGTAGCTAGTTCAATTAAACTTATTGATCTACCTAATGTTACTATATTTGATCATCACCCTCAACATGTTGCTATCAAAGATGACTACAAAAATGCTAAAGTTGTTTTAGATGACTGTACATCTTGCACAAAATTAATTTACAAAGAGTTTCAAAAAACCGACCCTAAAACAATTAAACAATTAACTAACTCACAACTAGCTTTAATTGCATATATTGATGATTATGATTGCTATGCATTAAAACATAAACAATCTCATATACTAAATGTGATCTATTGGAACTTGTCTGGTAATAAGATAACTGAATTTTATAATCAATTTCACCAAGGATACAAAGGATTCAATGAAAAACACATAGCAATCTATAATATACATGAAAAACGTGTCAAGCGGTTGAAGGATGAATTAGAATATGGTAGAAAAAATATACCAATTCAAGGTAGCAAACGCAAAGTGGTATGTGCTATAGCAGATTATGCTATTAATGACATTGCAGATTACTTGATTGAAAAGAAAAACGCTGAAGTTGCTATTGTTGTAAATCTTAAAAGTGGTACTGTATCTTTCAGAAAATCAAAAAATTGTGATGTACATGTAGGTAAACTAGCAAGTGCATTATGTAATGGTGGTGGACATGATTATGCGGCTGGCGGTCGTATAAACGATAGATTTATGGAATTTTGTAAATTATTTAACTAATGAGATATATATTACCAATAACCCAAAAAGAAAATGACCACTATTTTCTATGTTTCTGCAGTTATGTTTGTTTAATTAACAATAAAAAACTAAATTTACCGAACATTTTATTACTTTTACTTAAAAATTTAATTTATAGGGAAATATTTAAAGAAATGTTGAGTGTTGATACTGATTTTGAAATAGTACAAACGTTTTTAAAATACGATCCGACGATTTGTACTAGTAAATACCTTTCCAAATATTTAAATATCAAACGGAAATCTCATATTATTTAGATAAATTGTGAACAATCAATTATCAAATTTTGAACAAACCATTTACAACACGTATTTAAAAATTTCCCGACAGGCATTAAATAAGCCATATACAATTCGTAAGAAATTTGATAATTTTCCTGATGAAAAATATATTTTAATAAAAAAAATATCTAGTGTTTTACAAAATAATAAACATATAGTTATTGAAGATTTCTTCAAAGCTCCATATGAAGTATATAAAGAAGATACCGGTGTTTTTGATTTAAATTTCTATATTTCACAACGTGCATTCAAAGCATATTCTACATTTATAAAAAAAATAAATGATTTGGATATTGATTGTATTGAAATACTTGAACGTGTTAAATCTTCACTATTATACATTAAAAATTACTGTATTGACCATAAATTGACATATCAACAATATATCAATGAAATTAATGGTCAATTGCCATTATTTGTTAGTCACATTAAAGAACATAAAATTGTAATATATACTATATTTGGTGATGAACAATTAGAACAAATTATGAAACGAGTTGAATCGCCAGTTCTTACATTTATTTTCGGTGATGATATTTACAAACATATTGATCAATATAGAACTAAATTTTACACATCTAAAAAATGTAAAATTTTAATTAGAGAAGGCTTGAAAAAGGTTAAAAAAATGGTTGATATTTGCAAATAATATATTAAATTATTAATCTAATTATGTTTAACAAATCATTATTCCAATCCATTAAAGATGGCCATAACAAATCTGATGAAAAAGCAGGTTCTAAGGACGTCCTACGTTTCGAGCCAGGTAACACTTATGTTGTTCGTCTTTTACCAAACGATAAAGACCCATCGAACACATTTTTAAAATATTATGTACATAAGTGGCGTTCATTTGCTACTGGGCAAGATGTGAATGCTATTTCACCGACAACTTTCGGTGAAAGAGATCCAATTTCTGAAGAGCGTTTCAGATATATTCGTACCGGTTCTGAAGAAGAAAAAGGTAAAGCGGAATCAATTCGTCGACAAGAAAAATATGCATGTAACGTATATATTGTTGAAGATTCCAAGAATCCTGATAATAAAGGAACAGTAAAAATTATTCGGTACGGTAAGCAACTTGAAAAAATTATCAGTGCTGCAATTAACGAAGATGCTGATGAGTTGGGACCAAAGATTTTTGATTTATCACCAGATGGTGTCAACTTGAAGATCAAGGTTGAAATGCAGGGAGATTTTCCAACGTTTGTATCAAGTAGATTTACAAATTCTGTAGATTTGAATATTCCACCAGACAAGATTCAAAGCATTTATAAGTCAACACATGATTTGAAATCGTTTATTTCTGTAAAATCGTATGATGAATTGAAAGAATTTTTCAATACACACTTTGTTACAAATAGCCCATCACCGACTGTAAAGAAGACAGTACCTAAAGTAAATTCAGTTGAGCAAACTGAAACAGTTGAACCTGATACGGAATTAACTGATGCAGAAGTTGCAGATTTGTTGAAAGATCTTGAATAAATATGAATGAAATTAGCGATCCACCAGTCGATCCAAACGCGCTACTAGCGTTGTTGGGATCAACATTGAGTGATTTAAAAACACTTGACAATAATATTGTCGGTACATCTGCTAATTTATCTTCAAGAAGTCAGCAATTCATGCAAACTGCTGACAGAATTGTAAAGGAGGCGGCTGCTAGTAATACCACAAAAACAGCACCGCCTCCAACCCCCAATATACAAGCACCTGCATCAAAACCAACAGTTACAATTGTAAGTCGTGGACCTGATCTTATTATTCAAGATAATGGTGATACGAAAACATCAGAAACAAATTGCTTTGGTGAAGAGCAATTATTGTTTCTTTTCGAACAAACAAAATATTGCCATGAACTTGAAAAGAAAATAACAGATATTGATGATAGGTTCAGAACATTTAATACTGATTTGAAAGACATAAAAAATATTCTTAAAGAAATAGCTGGAAAAATAAAGACATATAATATACCATATTGAAATGATTATATCTATAAATGAGAAGGAAAATTTAATTAATAAATTTTTAAATCCAATCTCTAATATAAGTGATTTATCTGTTTTAACTATTGATTCAAATAAAATCACAAGTTTGAATAAAACTGCAGACAATAATGTTGTTTTATTTGCAGAAATACCCTATTCAGGAGATTCAAATACTAAAATTGATTTGAATATACCAAATGTTAAAAAACTAATAAAGATTTTAGAAACAATTGACGGATCAAATGTTGAATTTACTATTAATAATAATAATTTAGAATACAAATCATCACATACAAAATTTAAATATCATCTTTTAGAAAATGGTATTATAACTATTCCATCTATTAACTTGAACAAAGTGAATAGTTTCGAATGGGATACTGAATTTATTATTACATATGATAAATTTACACAATTACATAAAAGTTCAACATTCATAACAGATAGTAATAAAATTTATTTTTATGCAGAAAATGGTCAAATTCATGCTGAATTAAATGATCATACAAGATCAAATATTGATTGTTATTCTACAATAATTGCAGAAGGATACAAAGGTAAACCAATTGATACACCAATACCATTATCTTTTGATGTATTTAGAATGCTATATGTTGTAAAAAATGCTGAAATTGCCGTGAAAATAAATTCAACTAAAGGAGTTGCAATATTTGATATTTCAGGAGATGGGTATAAATTACAGTATATAACAACCGCACTTGTAAAATGATAAATCGCAAAAACCACAACAAACTAACCACACCAGGATATTTTATTAAACGTTTACGTGACAATAAAATGTGTGTTATTAGAATTTTTCAACGATATAGTAAAAGTGATCCAAGAAGTTGGACCATATTAGTTGATCCAGGCAACACATCAATCTTTATTACTTGTTACGAAAATAAAACATTTAATGGTGAAATATTATTTGAATTGAATGATGGTGGTGTATTATTTCCTAAAAACTTTTCATTGAAAACAGATTCAATTGAAGTAATAATTACTTTTTTATTAGAAAAGGGTGTTACTCAAATTACAGATAATAATAAATTTTATGTGGAACGACCTAAATAATGATATGAAAAAAGGATCAGATGGTAATGCCTCAAAAAAGCCAAAATCAAATAAAAAGGACATACCATCCACTGAGATCAAAAAGATAATAGCAGAGTCACTAAATACGTATCTTCAAAATTTTAGCCGAGAAACTGAGAATACAACAGATGCTGTAAACTCAACTCTTGAAGAGTTTTATAAAACTTTCATGGTAATTGGGTATGACTTTGACGGTGAACCTACCATTATTATCAATGCTAAATCTCAAATTGATGCTGATGCGTTATCAACTGCTTTTTCTAGATTTTTTATAAATAATGTCCAAAATAACAATAATCAATAAATTATCAAATTTTTTAGTACCGCCGGCAACAATTGCAAAACCAGAAACAAAAACATTATATGCAGTTGTAACTGGTCAGTATTGTGGTGAATTACTATTGTTTGCGGAAGAAATAGCAGATGATTTTTGTTTTATATCTATACCGAAATTGATTAATCGATCTATACCGAAAGACAAATTTCAATTAGGGTTAACTGAAAAAATAGTTGAGCCAGCTAAAACAATACCAAAAAAGTTAGCACATTTCTTGGTTGCTCAATATAAATACAATAAGAACAATAAATAATAGTATGTACGAACCACGCGTTAACCCAATCAAGATTATTTCACCTATTAGTGGAACAACC
>Ga0114969_10001448_pt1 | contig 20182 bp, 19 predicted proteins | sample M_130807_MF_Meta_FD_87316 | JGI IMG/M metagenome (GOLD analysis project Ga0114969, IMG submission 87316) | Freshwater microbial communities from Lake Montjoie, Canada to study carbon cycling - M_130807_MF_MetaG | ecosystem: Environmental > Aquatic > Freshwater > Lake | place: Lake Montjoie...
TAAAGTGATGCAAAATTATATTGGGCTGGGTTATTATGGTACCATCACACCTAGCGTAATCTTGCGTAATGTGTTCGAAAATCCAGGATGGTATACACAATACACACCTTATCAAGCAGAGATAGCACAAGGGCGATTGGAAAGTTTACTTAATTTTCAAACCATGGTCAGCGATCTAACCGGTTTGCCGATCGCGAATGCTTCCTTATTGGATGAAGCAACAGCCGCAGCTGAAGCAATGACATTATTGTATGGCGCTTTCGGAAAAGAGAGTAAACATAAATTTTTTGTCGACCAATATGTTTTTGCGCAAACAATCGATGTGCTTAAAACTCGTTCTTTACCAATTGGTTTAGAGCTAGTTATAGGAGATTATAAAACAACTAGTTTAGATGAAAGTTTCTTCGGAGCCTTGATTCAGTATCCAAATGCGGAAGGTTCTATTTGCGATTATAGAGTAATGATAGAAAATGCACATGCTGCAAATATCGGTGTGGTAATGGCTTGCGATATTTTGGCATTGTCCTTACTAACCCCGCCTGGTGAACTAGGTGCAGATATAGCAATTGGTAGCACACAAAGATTTGGTGTTCCATTGGGATTCGGTGGTCCCCATGCAGCATATTTTGCAACGAAAGAAGATTACAAACGTGTGATACCTGGTCGTATTATTGGTGTAAGTGTAGATGCGGAAGGCAATCGTTGTTTACGTATGGCACTCCAAACTCGCGAACAACATATACGTCGTGAAAAAGCGACTTCCAATATTTGTACTGCACAAGCCTTGTTATCTAATATGGCGGCAATGTATGTGATTTATCACGGACCAAATGGTATCACTAATATTGCTAAAAGAGTATCGCTATACACCAAAGCCTTGGCAGATGCTGTTGGCGGAAATAATGTGCACGCCTTCTATTTTGACACATTAAAAATTAAAGTCAACGACAAACAACATGTTTTATCCGCTTTGGAAAATGCTGGTTATAATGTGAGATTATATCCAGAAAGTTATATTGGTATCTCATTCGATGAAACCACCAGACCACAAGATGTGGAAGCGATTGCAAAAATATTGAATGGTTCAAGTATCAATTATGCTGAAGCCCTAACGAATATTCCTGAATCGGCAACTCGTACTTCCTGCTTTTTAACCCATCCAGTTTTTAATCAACACCATAGTGAAAGTCAAATGATGCGATATATTAAATCGCTAGAAGACAAAGACTTAGCTTTGAATCGTTCAATGATATCTTTAGGTAGTTGTACGATGAAATTAAATGCCGCTTCAGAAATGATTCCGGTTAGTAACCCGCATTGGAGTTCTATACATCCTTTCGCACCAGCTCGTCAATGGGGTGGATATCAGGAAATGATTACAGAATTAGAAAAGGATTTGTGTCAGATTACTGGCTTTGATGCTTGTAGTTTACAACCAAATTCTGGTGCCCAAGGAGAGTATGCAGGTTTGCTTGTTATTAAAGCTTACCATGAAAGTAGGGGAGATCATCATCGAAATATTATTTTAATTCCTATTTCGGCTCATGGTACTAATCCAGCGAGTGCTGCTATGTGTGGATTCAAAATTGTAATCGTGGCCTGTGATGAAAGAGGTAATATTGACGTGGCCGATATGCAAGCGAAAGCGGAATTGCACAAAGATAATTTGGCTGGCCTCATGGTTACTTATCCATCTACACATGGTGTGTTTGAAGAAACTATTGTTGACATTTGCAAAATGATTCATAGCAATGGTGGTCAGGTATATATGGATGGTGCCAACATGAATGCCCAGGTTGGATTAACTAGTCCAGGCCATATAGGAGCGGATGTTTGTCATTTAAATTTACACAAAACATTTGCTATCCCACACGGCGGTGGCGGTCCTGGTATGGGACCAATCTGCGTGAAATCACAATTAGCACCTTTTCTACCTACACACACTTTGCATCCAACAGGCGGTTCTACACCTATACATGCAGTAAGTGCTGCACCATTTGGTAGTGCAAGCATATTATTGATTTCTTATGCCTATATTAAAATGTTAGGCAACACAGGATTGAAGGCGTCAACAGAGTATGCGATTTTAAACGCGAATTACATGAAGGCGCGTTTAGAAAAAGAGTATAAAATATTATATACTGGAAGTAATGGTACATGCGCCCATGAATTTATTGTTGACCTTCGCCCATTTAAGGCATCACATATTGAAGCTGAAGATGTGGCAAAGCGTTTAATGGATTTTGGATTTCATGCGCCAACCCTTTCATTTCCTGTAGCTGGAACATTGATGATAGAACCAACAGAGAGTGAAGATAAAGCGGAGTTAGATCGCTTTTGTGATGCACTTTTAGCCATAAGAAAAGAAATTGAAGCGGTGGTGAATGGCACAGTGGACGAGAAGGAGAATGTATTGAAATATGCGCCGCATACACAATGGGTAATTACTGCCAACGAATGGAATAAACCTTATACGCGACAAGATGCAGCATTCCCATTACCGTGGGTGGAGCACAATAAATTTTGGCCTACAGTAAGCAGGGTTAATAATACAGTAGGGGATAGGCATTTGATTTGTACTTGTGAACCAATTGAAAATTATATGGAAAATTAAAAGGATGGAAAATTGGATTAGATTGAAGTTTTAAATTCTAATCCTACAATTTTTATTATTCCTGCAATTTAATCTGAATAGATTTGATAGCAGTTACCATATTTTACTATATTAGTGTCCTAATTTATTTTCCATGAGTAAAAAAAATAAAGCGAATCGAAGCAATAGTATAGCGGAACAGGTGCAGGCCGTTGAAGCTAAAATGCCTAACCAAGAAGTTCAGACTAACGATGCCTCTATTTTTTCGAAAATAACATCAGGTTGGATACCCTATATTCTAATCGCTGTAATTGGATTCGCATTATACGCCAATACTTTTCACCATGAATTTGCCTTAGACGATGAATTGGTGGTTTGTCGCAATGACAATGTCTCAAAGGGAATTGCAGGTATTGGCGACATTTTTCATAACGATATTTTCGATAGTTATAATAAACAAATAAATGCTGAAGCAAATATGGCGGGCGGAAGGTATCGTCCTTTTGCCTTAGCTACTTATGCTGTTGAACAAGAATTTATTGGTACAAATCCAACTGGGTATAAACCGAACTCATGGGACATCAACAAAAATATTAAAGGCGATCCAGAAGAGGACATCAATAAAGATGGATTGTATAATGATTCGGATGTGTTTGTGAAAGGAATGACACTGCGCCATATAGATAATGTACTCTTGTATATTCTAAGTGTATGTGTATTATTTTTCTTTTTAAGTGCTTACTTTTTTAAAGATAAACCCTTATTGGCATTACTTATTTCCATTTTATTTTTAGTTCATCCTATTCATACTGAAGTAGTAGCGAATGTAAAAAGTCGGGATGAAATATTGTCCTTGATGTTTATGGTATTGACACTTTATTTTAGTTTCAAATATTATGAAGTTAAAAAAATGAAGGAGCTGTTGCTGGCATGTGGCTGTTATTTTATTGCTTTATTGAGTAAAGAATATGGCGTGAGTTTGTTGATTATTATCCCAATTGCAATGTATGTCTATTTCAAACAACTGAAGTTTTCAGAAATTCGCATGTTGCTCATTGGACTTGGTGTTTCATTCATTATCTATTATGCATTACGAAGTTCTGTGGTATTGGATTTGAGTGAAACAGCCAGACAAGATCAAGAGTTATTGAATAATCCATTTTTATACGCAAAAGGGATGGAAGCCTTTGCTACTAAGATTTTCATCAATTTGAAATATTTTGGTTTGCTATTATTTCCATACAAATTAAGTTGCGATTATAGTTATAATGTGATTCCATTTAGAAGCATGGCCGATATTGGTGTACTATTTACCTTGTTGGTATTAATTGCTATGGGTGTGGCAATATTAGTTTCTATTCGCAAGCGTTTATGGTTTGCATTTCCATTATTGTTTATTATGATTCATCTTTTTTTAATCAATAATTTCTTTTTCAATATTGGTGCTACCATGGGCGAACGATTGGTATATCATTCATCATTGGGTATTTGCATATTGGTGGTGTATGGTATTTATTATTTGGTTACAGAAGTCTTCAAGCAAAAAATAGCTCTGGTTGCTATCCTATTATTTCCATTGATTATACTGGGAAGTTATAAAACAATTTCTCGTAACCCGGCTTGGAAAAACAATATCGCTTTGTACACAACGGATGTAAAAACATATCCGAATAGTACCATGCTCAATGGGAATGCTTGTCTTTCTTGTTTTGAAATGAGTAATATGCCAAACAATGCGGATCGTATAAATGGCTTATTGGATACTGCAACGAATTATGGATTGAAGGCATTGCAAATGCATCCTGGATATTATTTTACAGACATTAATTTGGGATTGGTAAAAAATAAGCAAGGCAAAAAGGATAGTGCTATTTATTATTGGTTGAAAGCAAAACAAATCGCACCGAACGAACCATCCGTGAATCCATTGTTGGATCAAATGGCTGGCGAATATTATAATCAAGGACAAGGTTTCTTTAATCAGAATAATTTTTCAGAAGCATTGGTCTATTTTTTAAAATCCAATAAGGTAAGCCCGAAAGACTATAGACCACTTTATTTTATCGGCCTCACTTATTCTAAATTGGGTGACATGAAAAAGGCAAAAGCCGCTTGGGTAGAAGGTTTGTCCTATGCGCCAAATGATGCGACATTGCAAAATGCGGTGAATTCGGTGGCGAATGAATAGGGAAGGGGATTTAGTTTTTAGAATGTTTTAATTATTTCTTCAAGAAGAGTGCCTTCAATTCTATTCCAATATGCGAGTAAAATGTTTATGAGGCTCACAACGATTTGAAAATTAGACAGGGGGAGGTAACTTCTATTTTATCACACCCACAGCAATCAAAATAATAACCGCAGCACCTAAAACAATCCGATAATATCCAAATAATTTGAAGCCGTTTTCTTTCACAAATTGAATGAAAAATTTGATGGCGAAAAGGGCAACGATAAATGCAACGGCATTCCCAATCGTAAGGGTAATACATTGATGTGCATTGAACATGCCATTCACTTTGATATACTTCAAGGTTTTATAGGCTGTAGCAGCAAACATAGTAGGCACAGCCAAGAAGAATGAAAACTCAGCAGCAGTGTCTCTCGAAACCTTTTGACTCATACCACCAATAATGGTCGCAGCACTACGACTTAGTCCTGGAAATACGATCGCCAAGCATTGAAACAAACCTATCTTCAACGCTAATCGATTATCAATATTTCTTTCATGATGTATCGTCGGGTTTTGAAATAAACGATCTACAAATAATAAAAATACACCACCGACTATCATGACAATAGCAATGAATAAAGGACTTTCAAGTTTACTATCAATAAAATCATTAAGTAAAAAACCAAACACCAAAGAAGGAATAATGGCTAGTATCAGTTTGAGATAAAACTTCGGATTTTTAAAATCTAGAAATTTTTTAAAGTATAAAACCACTACTGAAAGGATAGCACCAAACTGTATACAGATTTCGAAGTATTTGGTAAAGTCATCACTTTCAATATGCATAATGGAACTGGTAATGACCATATGCGCAGTAGAAGAAATGGGTAAAAATTCGGTAAGTCCTTCAATGATGGCTATGAGTATAGCTTGTAGCGTATTCACTAATTAATCTTGCGGTTTAAATTTTTTCTATTTAAAATATTTTCTATTTGCTAATTATTTAGGTTTTTTCATAATAGCATACCCTTCAATGGCCAAGCCCAATAATACTAAAAATGGAGCTAATGTAATTCGACGAAAGCTATAAATTTCACTTTCATTAAATACATTCGGGTCTGTGCTTTTACCACCCGACATGAGCATATAGCCAAGAATAATGACTGCTAATCCAACACCCATGAGTATATAATTTTGTTTGTCAAATAAGAAAGCAGTTTCGCCTATCATACTTTGCTTAGCGCTATTAGATCTGTTAGGCGCTATATTGCTTGCCTTTGGTGCTTGTTCGTTGACGGTGATTTTCGACATGGTATTATTTTAAAAATTTGAATTAATATAAATCATCTAATTGCGTGCGAAGATATTTAATAACGGAGCGATGTGTACTCAATAAGGAAATAAAAATACCCATTGCCAAAATGCTTGAACACAGAATGATCATCCATTTGATGCTGGATAAACTTTTTAATTCTGGAAGCCAAGCTTCTGCAAAATACTTAAGGGCAAGTACGCCGATGATAGCTATAACGGCGCTGATGATACCATTGATGACACTACGTATATTAAACGGTTTGGCAATGAACCAACGTGTAGCGCCAACCATTTGCATCGTCTTAATTAAAAAACGATTGCTGAACATGGCTAAACGTATGGTATTGTCGATTAGGATGATGACAGAAAAAATTAAGAACAGAGAAATGATGATGATGACAATACCAATGCGTTTGACATTACTGTTCATCATATCTACTAAATTTTTTTGGTAAAAAACTTCCCGAACGATATTGCTTTGCTTGATAAACTTTTCAATTTTAATCAAGCTATCGGTATTCATGTATTCCGATTTTAAATGAAAATTGACGGAAGTATACAAAGGATTATAATCCAATACTTGCAAAAAATCTTCGCCAAAATCTTTCTTAAATTGTTCCGCAGCTTTGTCTTTTGTAATAAATTGAGATGATTTGGTAAAGGCTTGATTGTCTATAATTTCTTGCAACTTCAATCCCATTTCATCACGAGTATTGTCGTTGAGTATGATGGAAATTTCAATATTTTCTTTGAAGGATTTAGATAATTGACCTGCATTAATCACCAACCAACCCAATGAGCCTAATAAAAAAAGTACCAAAGCAACCCCAATAATGGAATAGGCATAAGTAGCCTTACCTTTCTTTACTTTTGAGCTTACAATTAGGTCATTTGTCATTCGGGTTCAAATGTAAAAAAAATATTGTGAATAGGAACACCTGAATGGATATTAATCAAATTTAACTGGAGCTTTTGATTTGAAATAGAAGAAAGATATGTTACCTGCTAGAATTTGTAGAATAATTGTAATGGATATTTGAATCCTATCAGCCTTTCAAGGTTTTTAAATCTCGAAGGGATGAAATGATTATAGAAAATCGAAATGAGAAATTGTATTGAAACCCTGGAAGGGTGACATTATTAAACCATATCCTCTTAATTTATCCAACAAGGCAGATAGGAAAACGAATAGAAATAAATGTTTACAGTGTATTGGAGAGCATTATTTATTTTGCTTCATAACCATTTTGCGTGCGAGTTCAAACATGCCACAAAACGAAACTGCGTCTGAAACGCCATGACCAACAACAAGTGGTTTTAAAATACCTAAAACGGGAACGCCAGCATATAAACGGTGGTTGAATTTATCCAGGTATTCATCTTGAATATTTCTTTTTATTTTCACAACATCATACAAGGATTCTGCAAGTTTCAAAACGATATTTCCAGTAAAGCCATCTGTAATAATGATGTCCGCTTTATTGTCTAAAATATCTCGACCTTCAATATTACCAATGAAATGAATGCTTTCATTTTCTTTCAGTAAAGTATACGTTGCCTGTGCTAAAATATTGCCTTTACCTTCTTCTTCCCCGATGTTCAATAATGCAACACTTGGATTATCTTGTCCCAAAATATTTTTTACATATTGTGTACCTAAGGTCGCGAAAGAATTGAGATGCTCTGGTTTACAATCGGCATTAATACCAATGTCTAGCATCAAACTATAACCACCATTGATTTGTGGAACTGGGGTTGGAATGGTTGGTCGCGTAACGCCTTCCTGTGTTTTGATTACATGGGTAGCGCCCACCAACATAACACCTGTATTGCCAGCACTCATAAATGCATCTACTTCCCCTTTTGCCATCAAACCAAAACCAACTACCATAGAGGAGTTGGGTTTTTCTTTCATGGCTTTAATTGGATGTTCATGCATTCCAATTACTTCTTCCGTATGTAGGATAGTAATTGGTAAGTTGTTGATATCGCCTAGCCCTTCTCGAATAGAAGATTCATCGCCAATTAATACTAAATGGCAATCTTCATATTTCTTTTGTAGAAAAGACAAAACACCCAAGCAAGATTCCTTAGGTGCATAATCTCCTCCCATCATATCTAGGGCTATACGCATACGTTAAATACGTTGATTAACTAGGCTTCGCCAGTCGGTTCTTCGGTAGCTACGTCTTTAATTGGTTTTTCCATTACCACACGTCCACGATAGAATAGTTTATTTTCTACCCAATGGGCACGATGGCGCATATGAATTTCTCCGGTAGTTTTATCTGTGCTCAACGTATCAATTGTAGCTTTGTAGTGTGTACGACGTTTTGCGCTACGTTGCTGCGAGTGTCTTCTTTTTGGATTTGGCATTTCGCTTTATTTTATTGTGTTTTATGTTTTTTCAAATCATCCCAAATAGGGGGATTTGAAGAGTTTGTTAAGTTGTTTAAATATTGAATAGCAATTGGGTTACAAGTACTTATTCCATCTTTGTCATCCGGATGAATATGCTGTATAGGCACACTCAAAATAATGAATTCGTAAATCCAGGGCGAAACATCTAAGATACTTTCAGAACGCCCTATATAAGCGACTTCTGCATCATCATCTGTTTTTTGTGCTACCAATTCATCATCAATTTGTTTGATGACAATATCAAATTCATCCCACAAAGTCATTGCATAATCATCTCCGCATCGGTCGCAAGGTATAGTAACGACGCCATTTATACGGAAATGAAGTAGAAAAATACTTTGTTTTTTGTCGAAGGATAAATGGATATTTATACTTGAATTAGTAAATTCTGGTTTTTCAAATTTGTCAAAGAAGCTGTCATCAACTGCGTACGAATATTCGTGAATTCCGGGTGTAAGACCTACAAAAGCAATATCAAATTCCCTACGATTTTTCATACCCTCAAATGTTGACAGGGGGGCAAATGTAAATTAAATAATTAGAAAACAGACTTTTTATGGACAATTAATATCAGGCTCACTTTAAAATTATCCAGTAGACTTGGTAGAAGGTAAGAAATAAAGCCTTGAAATGCATACTAGGTAAGCATTGTAGAGTCATTTTTATTTTCTCCCGTAATAATAGTTAGGGGGACTAAGATACCTTAGGCATCATACAATATGCACTTTATCTGTTTCTTGTAAAGAATGAAGAACAGAGTCTATACATTTATTGTTAGGCGATAATTGAAAATGAGAAATGTCATCTATACTTTGTTTTAATGCCAGAACTTCATTTTTTATGTCAAGGTTTTGCTGTATGGCGGCTTCGATGAGAGCAGAAATCTCTGGTTCTGTCTCTCCTAAGGCATAAAGTAATAAATCTTCAGATGTAAATTTTTGCATGCGCTTTTTATTTTATCCTTAAACGGAATATTTTCTCTTATCGTATTGAAGGATTATATTTTTTTTGAAGAATGGGAGGAATTAAGGATAGGGTTTATTATATAAAGTTTTGGCTATATGAATTTGAGGCCATATCTGAATTAAATTCTTAATCATGGCTATTTAATATGTTCGACTCAGCGTCATGTTGTGCTAAGCATTATTGGTTCTCTGAACAACTTAGAATATGTACTAAACCCTCAACATGTAAAGTTTCTTAATTCTAATTTGATAGGCACATTTTTACCTTCTAAAAATAAAAAGCATGCATTCTTAAACCCCCATTCGTATTGTATTCAAGCGTCGGCATTGGCAATTTTAATTTTAAACTATTCAATAATTTAAGTGCCTTGAATCGTTTTCCTTTCCATTCTATTTTACTTAAATCAATATCTGGAGAAAGATAAAATTGTCGGCTTCTTGCAATATCCGTTCTGTCATAATAAACACCTGTTTTTTTATCCGTCCAAAAATTGTCATAACCGCCATAAAGCCCATCCACACCATATCCTACAGCTATATTGAGCCATGTAGGTAAGTGACTTTGTTTGGCAAACGACCACAGGTTTGCACTAAGCCAATAGGATTGTCCATTATAATCTTTCAATATTCTTTCGGGCAATGAAGCGCCATATAAATTGTTTGCTTTTTGATTTAAAACAGGATCGGTATAATTCACTCGATGAGCCGAAAATTTGAATTGAATTCTTTGTTCGCCCCATGCATATTCCTGTGAAGCAAATAGGAGAGAGCCACTTGTATTCGCAGCCATATCTCCCAAACTAAATCCCCATTCTGAACTAAAGCCATCTAATATTTCAATCACACTTTCGTAGGCGATACCCATGCCTGCACCATATATAGCTGCTCGTTTGCGTGGAATACCTGACCATCTAAAAAGACCAGCACTAGATTGCGCACCCCAATAAGCACTCCATGCATGGCCAACTTTATCTATTTGATTCCATTCGCCAATATCATTAAATAAATGAAAATTGCTTCGCGGATAATTTGCGTACCAAGCTTGATTCAAGACTACCATACTGCTCAACCAGACCGCGCCTTGCCCTATGCTTACGGCACGCAGACGGGTTGTGTTCAGACTATCCGATGGTGATAGAAAAGATTGTTTTTTGTGTTGACCAAATGAGTTGGAACTACATAAAATAAGTAGTATGAATACATAAGGGATGGCTTTATGGGAAAAATATTTCAGGGTCCTTTCAAGAAAAGAAGATTTAATGGATAGTGATTGGAGAAAGTAAGTCAAGGAGAAAATATAATCTCGCAAATATATTAATTAAAACTCCTTTGCGCTACGTAACATCTCCGCATAACTTTGTTTTTGATGCATCGCACGACAAATGAGTGCAACGCGTTTAGCCTTTGTTGGATCTGTTTTGGCAGAGTCTACATATTTGCTATAGTAATTTTGATGTGAGCGAGGCATGGTATTAAAATGAGAGTAGCCTATTTTATCTTCCTGCAAGCATTCGAGCAACAATGCATTCAATTGATATTCTTCGTTGTCCTTTATTAATTGAACAGTAATCGTTTCACCAATAGGCTTTTGAATTATCTTACGCATCTCTAAATTAATGGGTAAAATAAAATTGCCTTTTCCCATGGGTAATAAAGCAACGCCATTTATTTTTAAATTGTCCAAAATACCTTTTACTCGAAACGATTTTTTATATTTTGGATATAGTTGATTCGCAATTTCGGATGGAATATGAATATACGTCCATCCAGACTTTTCACCTTTCTCTTCAAATTTTTCGAGTGTAGCTTTGAATGAAATCATACGTAAATTTTTTATTTACCAGCTATTTGATTTGTTTTTTACAACGGTAAATACACGAGATAAATTAAAGCCTAATTGGAATTCGCCATTTGTCCAATCTTCTGTTGTCTCTGTAATGAAAGCTCTTTCATTCATGCCTCTAGCGTTACTTAGATGTAATTGAAACACATGTCCACCAGTTTCTATATCGAATCCAATGGACAGCGGAACCATGTTGTACTCATCGCGAGCGCCATACACAATTGGGTAAGTATCCAGAATAAGTGCGGTTCTATTGCTCAATTTCACTCGAGCACCAATACCAACTGCAATCATATCATTTTTGTCCGATTTTAAATCCACCAAATTACGATGAACCAAGGTAGGAGAAAGTTGTAAAGTGTATTTGTCTCCCAATTTTCTACCTGCTATGAGTTGATGAAAATAGCCAACACGATTCGAAAATTGGTTTAATGCATCATTGGTAATTTTGGATGAGTTAATGGTGTAACCAGAAGCCCAAACAATAGACAATGGGAATGAATTGCTGCCTTTGCTTTGGTGTGCGATTCGATATTTAACAAACCCATCTGCTTCTTTATGAAAAGAACTACGTCCTATACCAATGGTCAAATTTTTAGAAACACCATAATCAAATCCGATTCGCATACTCGCCTGATCGAATCCAAAGAGTTCACTAAATCCATCTCTAATCATGCCAAAGCGATGTAAAATTCTAAAGTCTAAAACGCCTTTACCAAGCATTTCAATGGAATGCCCCATTATCACTCTTGGCGATTTGAATGCATTGTTGACATACTCTTTTGTTGGTTTATTATTATCACCTAAAAGGCTTTCTACATCATCTTTTGTAGCATTTTGTGCTTGGCAATTTTGCAACGCAAAAAAACAACAAACAAAGCCAATCCACAACTTGGAATAATTCATACTATACGGTTATTGATTAATTATTTTAATGCGTCAAGCGAACAATTGACACTTATTTTTACGTCCTTCGAAATCTTATCTTTTACTGCTCCCGGAATGGCAATATTATAATCCGCACAAAGTACAGTAAATGTAGAAATCAATGTAGGTTTTCCATTTTTTACAACAATTTTTCCTGTCGATTTAATATCTTTAGTTATGCCATGAATGGTTAGCTTACCTATAACTTCTGCATTGTATTCACCATCTTTCGTCATGTTGATGGATGCATAATTTGTAATAGTTCCTTTGAAACTAGATTTTGGAAACTTATCGCTTTCCATATAATTTTCATTAAAATGTTCTTGCAATAATTGTTTGTCGAAGACGAAGCTTTTATTTTGTAGAATAAAATCTAAGCTGCCCGTTTTGGTATCATATAAACAAGCTACTGATTTATTCGTGCCAATTATTAATTCTAATGGTGTTTTAGAAACGAATTCAATGGTACCTGTTTTCGTCATCATTTTTTGTGCTCCAGCTTGAATGCTACATAGTGTTAGGAAAGAGATTAGTATATTTTTCATATTTATTTGTTTTTAAATTGAGAACAGAAATTCATTTCGACGGTATTGCCAAGTCCTAAACCATTGTCTATGGCATATCCTGTCATGAAGCCTTGTATGGCTATTGGGTCAAGTACTTTACAAGATTTAAATTCATCTTGGTGTCGGCTATCTATTTGGCAAATCACACAAGAAAGACTGTTCGTATCACCGATTTCAATAGTGGTCGAATTGGAATCTACGCTAATTTTTTTGATGCAACCCTTCATGCAAACAATCTTATCTTTAAGTTGAGAAAGGGAAGCGGTGTCCTTAGAAACTTTTTCCATTATTTCTGGAAAAGTAAAAGTAACATCCGGTTTTTTATCAGAATTATCTGGTGGTGCTTTATGGACATACTGCCAAACGCCAAATACAGTACAAAGTCCAAGCCAAACGCCAAATACAGTACAAAGTCCAACAAGACAAGCGATGAGGAAGTATTTCAGTTTTTTGTTCATATAATATTTAATTATTTTGTGCGCCTCTATTTACCCAAGTTTGGATTTTTGAAATGGTACAATCATCTAGTTTTCCGCCTTTGGGCATAGTACCTTTATTCATGGTATACAGAATAGCGGTGTAATTGTTTTTGACGTCATCATATGTTTCTAGTGATATGCCTGCAGAAGGAGAAGAACCACCATGGCAACTTGTGCAATAGTCTGTCATGATTACACTTATCACTTCGCCATATTTTGTATTGATGGTATCGCAAGTTCCAGTTGATCCCAATATGGTTTGCTTATTGTGGTAGGTACAACTTTGAATAACTACACCAATAGTGATAAAAAAAAGTGCAACAATAAGTGCACTTTTTAATGGGATATTTTTTATATTTTGGTAGAAGCGCATGGGAGAATAATATGAAGGATAAACTAAAGTTAGTTGAACAGTTACCAAAAGTAAAAACGTATTAGATATAAATATGTTAAGTAAACGATAATTGTATTATTAAAACGAATTAAACTGCGACTTCACACCGGTAATTATTGAATGAGGGTAAGGAATTTATTAGTCAAAAAGTAAGGCAGCTTTCAGGTCCAATCTATGAACACCAGAATGTTTTTATGTGTGGTGCAGGTAGTGGTCTTTTAATAAGAAACCATGCGGAATTCATCAACAATTGCAATAAAAAAACCACAACTAATTGTTGTGGTTTTTTTTAGTAGATTTTTTATTTAGCGAAGCAAAGTTAAATCGCCTTTATAGGTTAGGATTTTATCGTTTCTGAATTTTACTTTTATGATATAATTATACGTCCCCATTTCTGCATCACGTCCTTTATATCTTCCATCCCAGGCAGCAGTTAATTTGTTGGTATGATATACTTGATTACCCCATCTATCGAATAGAACGACATCTATACCAGTGGCATCTTTGCCCACTTCAATCACAAACAAATCATTGTGTCCATCATTGTTTGGAGAGAAGGCGTTTGGAATAAAAATAGTTGTATTGACCTCCGTTAATGTAGGTAATGGTGGTGGTGGCGGTGGTGGTGGAACGTATTCGAAATTAGCTACTACAACTTCTTGATCCATATAATTTAAAGTGACAGTCTTGTCGGTTAAAGATGGAGCAATAAATGTATTTGGATTATTCTTTTGCCATGTAATAAATTTATAGCTTACAATTGGTGTTTCAATTAAGTTATAGGTTAATCGTCTATCTAATTTTATAGTTGTAGGATAAGTAGGTATGACATTTCCATTCAAGGTTATGGTTCCAGTTCCTGGTGGATTAACATCGAAAGTCACATCTACGGAATCGTAATTAAAATATTTGAAGAAAGCTATAACAGAATCTTTTTTCTTGAAATTATATTGAACTAAATCTGTTGTTACATTCGGATTGATAGTATTCAACGGTTCTTGTTTTTCCCAATGATCAAATGCCCAATATTGACCAGCGGTTGGCGTAGCTTTTAATGTATAAATGGAATCGCCAGCAATGGTTTTACTCCATACATACGGAGATTTTAAAACATTATCCATTCTAATATTTCCACTATTTGGCGGACTAACATTTAATTTCAATAATTGCGGATTCAAGTCTAAGCAGGTATCCAAAGCTGCTGCAATAAAGCCACATCTAGAAGTAATCCATGTACGCATAGAAGCAACATTAGTATTCCAATTGGCTAAAGTTCCACTCCAACGTATTGCTTGTCTATTCATTTCCGGAGAAAATATATTCACCACGGAATCAAAATGCGCTAAAATATTTTGACATTCGAAAGGACCATTCAACATGTCAATCCAATTATCCTTGAAAGTTTGTGTAAACTCTGGATTGTTGAAGAGTTTAGTAAGCATATCTGTATGCTTAATATTTGAATTGTTTTGAAATAAGCTAGTCGGTTCGCAAGGGTCATTCGTAGGACCAGTGGTACCAACTCCTGTATAATTTGGATTATTTAAACCACAAATGGCATCTTCATCCCATAAAGCATAACGCCATTTAACTGGGTTATTATTTCCTCTCCCTCTCCACCACATGGTATTCCAATTGAGCCAATCGTGATTGACTAAATATTCATTGAAGATAAAATATTGAATAAAACTTTTGACATTTAAAAATTCTTTTACATGGTCATAATTTGCAGGAACGGACATAGGATTGGTCATAATATAATTATATAAATTCACCCAACCTGTATCACTTCCCATTCTAATATTAAGTCCACCCCAATAGGAAAGATGATCCACTTTTGTTTTGGATTTGTTGTAATAATATTTAAAGAACCCCTTGTCCACTCTTTCTCGCATATCATAAACACCCCAATATTGTCCATTAATAAAAACAATTGAGGGTCTGAATCGACGGAAGTCCATATCTAAATTATATTTTTCAGCAAGTGTTTGTGCAAATACATCTCTTAGATGGCAAGAGTTGCCTGGTCCTAAAGGCCAGTTGTCGGAAGAACCAGCTTTTAAGATAAAACGACTGAAAGTATCTCGTGGCGTTGTGCTCCAAAATGCACCTGAGAATTCTGCTTTTGTTCCTGTTTCGTCGAAAGCTTCAATGTCCATGCCCTTTTGCGAATAAGCCCAAGAATCATTACCATGCTTAGTGGCCAATATTTCTTGCTCGAATTGTTGGGTAAAATTATTGTCAAAAAACTCTAAGGAAGACCAAGCTGGTGTGGCTGCTCCGTGAAATAAGTAAGCGCCGTTATTCGCACTTGCTGATGTAAAAGGGCCGCATAATGAAATAACATCATAGCGAGGATCTACAGCATCATTGATAAAATAGGTATTTGTTTCAATAAAACTTGGTAAGATGGAAGGGTTGCTACTAAAGGCTCTTGCGCGAATGGCAACGGTAGCTGGCACTGCAATAGGCACTGTGAAAGCTGTTGATGTTGTGACTGGAGGTGTGCCATTTGTTGTATAATAAATGGTAATTCCTGAACCTGGGCTACTGAAAGAAACATTTTGTGTAGTCGCATAATTACCAGGTCCGATATTGAAAATTGGTTTTGGCGCATATGCTGTGTAAGCTGTTTGTGCACCGTTAGATGCATTCGGAGTCGGGGTAGTAAAGATGCCCCATGTTGCCGCGCCATCTGTAATTCTACCTCTAGAATGACCGCGTTGTGTTAATTGGCATTGCAAAGAGTCAACTATGATGCCTGCTGCGTTGGATAAAATAATCCAATTGCCATGGGTCTGTGTCAATTTAAGATTGGGGTGTATTTGGCCACCGCCGGTTACCAAATTATCACCACTTGCAAAAACCATTTTACGCGCGCCAGGTGCAATGGTTGTGGCGCCTACAGGGATTTGCCAATTTTGAATATTGCTTGGTTTATCGCTTAAGTAATAACCTGCTAGGTCTACCGTTACAGCTCCAGCATTGTATAATTCTACCCAAGATTCAAAATTCCCAAATGCATCTGCATAGGAATTATAATTCGAACAAGAGTATTCATTAATTACAATTTGTGTTTTGCCTACAAACACACTAAGAAGTAATGAAAGAGAAAGTAATAATTTTTTCATGTTTTATTTTTGATATAAATTCTTGTGAGAGGACGTTAAAAGAGGGTTTAAAGTTAGCAAAAAGAAATTAATAACCCAATTAATAGGAAATATTCATTGCAAATAAACAACAGGATGGTTTGACATGTAGATTCCCTAAAGCTTTGAAAAAGCGTGTATTTGTCCTTAAGTTTCTAAAAAAATGTTATTTATTTCAATACTGGAGTTACCTGAAACTCAGCAAAATTAGGATCTTCACCACCAGGATAGATGCGAACGTCTATCCCAAATTGAGTTCGTATACGATCTGCATTTTTTTGACCTTCCGAAAAAGTTGGATTTATCATGAAGGCGGTATTGTAAAAATAGGAGGCTAATTCATAACGCTGCATGGCTTCATAGACTATGCCCATATTATTATAACTTCTATATGCACCTGGTGTACATTGAATTGATTTTTTATAAAAATAAAGACAAGAATCTGGAATCAATTTGACATCCGTATATGCTCGACCAAGATCGCCCCATACTTCACCAAATCTTGGATTGATTTCAACAGCACGATGCAACAATTTCATGGACTCATTAAAGTCTTTCATTTTTTGAACCGTATCTTTTTTTTCTGCAATGGCTCTTTCTAATAATTCATTTCCATAATGCCTATTGTTCTGTGCACTGTTATATCCAGACGCAATGTCGGTAGAGAAGAGAACAAAATTAGATTTCCAGGCTTTATTTCTATCTACTGTTTTAAAAGAATATAAACCAAAAATACCTACTACTAAAAGCAAGATTCGCTTATCTGCCAACAAGGATTTTAAATTAGAATTTGCGTTGCTTGTGCTTGAATTGGATTCTTCTGGCTCTGATTGAATCTTAAATAAATGAACAAATAAAAATACAAGAGCGATACAAAAGCCTAGTGAAGATGCATATAAAAATCGTTCCGCCATGATTCCGCCTCTTAGCCAAACAAAGCCCATGGCTGGTAGAAAGGTAACAAAGAACACGGATAAGGCGAAGCCCCAAATAGATTTTTTCATAATTTCTTTTATTGTTAAAGAAAGCAATCCGAAAAATAAAAGCAATCCAATTAGGGTGATTGGATTAGAGAAAGCCCCTTCTGGTATGAGATTATAAGAGTAATCATAACGCAATAGGTAAGGTGCAACAAGGATTTTAAGACAATAAGCAAAAATACTCATGCTACTCAAAAATTTAGTTTCAGCATAGGGATAATTATTCATCTCATCAAATGAGGCATCTTCCACTGGACCTAGAACTATGTTTTTATGGATATAAAATAAAACCACCATAGCCAATATTGGCAGCACTTTAACGATAGATTGCATAATTGTTTTTTCTCTAAAAAAATAAAAACAGGCTGGTAATAAAAGGAGAGTAGTGATGGCAGTTTCTTTTGATAATAAACCTAAGTAACAAATTATCATAGCCATGATGATATACGTTTTTTTGCTGTCACCATCCCAACGTAACATAATATACAAAGTACTTATTATGCCTAAGAAGCTAAAAATTTCATCTCTACTTTTTAGATTAGCAACTACTTCTGTATGTGCTGGATGCGCTATGAAAAGTAAGCAAATGAAAAATGGAATGACTTTATTGTATTTTGTAAATAAGGTTTGTAATAATAAGCATAAAACAAAACCAGTGAGTGCATAATAGAATACATTAAAAAAGTGACTGACATGGGGATTACTTCCAAAAAATTGATGTTCAATCGCAAAGGTGATTAAGGAAAATGGCCTAAAATATCCGTAAGAATGATTCGCAAAATGCCATAGATCTACTTTTAATATATCGCTAATGCCAGCGAAGCCTTTTTGTACAAATTGATTCTCCGTAATGGCAGCTGAGTCGTCTAGTACATAACCATGTTGAAAGGTGTTGGCATATAGGAAAAAAGAAAATAAGGCAATGATACTTGGAAATAAATAATCCTGGTTTTGTTTTATGTATGGTGCAGTCTCGGGGCTTGTTTTTTTTATTGGAGCTGCAATTTTTGTAGCAATTGGTTTATTTTGTTTTGGAAATGATTTTGCCATACCTGATCTTTTTTGAAACCAAATGTAATTCCGATTCTTGAAATTATTATACATTTTAAAGAAAGAGGGGCAATAAAACGATGCTCGAAAATGAAATGAATTTGAGGAAACTAGATAGATGGAAATTTGCTTTTTGCCTACAGGGAAATATTTTTAAAATTCTAGGTTTACTTGGTATTTATACAAAGGCCTCGCTGTATTATTGTGTAATAAATGGACAAACAATCAAGCGCATGTAAATTGCCACACCCAAAATTGGTTGATTTGCTGCAACGTGCCTATTCCGCTGAAAAGGCTGCTGCATTTGCCTACCAAGGACATGCTGATTCTGTGCGAGACCAAGAATCTAAAATGGCAATACATCAAATTGAATTGGATGAATGGAATCATAGAAAAGAGGTTTTTAAAATAATGTCTCATTACCAAATTTCAATTTCGAATAAATATGAAATTCAATTTTATTGTGTTGGTAAAATAATTTCTTACTCATGTTATATTATCGGTTGGTTTATGCCATATTATTTTGCGGGCAAATTGGAAAGCGGTAATGTGTGTGAATATTTTCGGATGCTGCATTATTTTCATGAACTGAAAATAGTGGAGCATGATGAAATATTGTATGAAATGGGTATGAAGGAAAAGGAACATGAAGTCTATTTTTTAGAAAAAATAAAAGGGAAGCGAATGTTACCTTTCTTCGAAAAAGTATTTTCATGGGGCTTGATGAAAAGTTATAATGATGTTGATTTAGAGCATAAATATTCATTAGAAGACGCAGAAAAATATTGTAAAAAATAAAGATGAAACACACACTTGCCCATGTTGCCATCGTAGTAGATGATTATGATGAAGCCATCGCTTTTTATACCCAAAAATTGGGTTTTCAATTGTTAGAAGATACTGTCTTGTCTTCTATAAAAAGATGGGTTGTACTATCTCCTAAAGGTAGTACTGGATGCAGTTTGCTATTAGCCAAAGCAGCAAATGAAGAGCAAAAATCAAGAGTTGGAAACCAAACTGGGGGACGAGTTTTTTTGTTTTTACATACGGATAATTTTTGGGAGGATTATCATTCTATGACGCAAGCAGGTGTTGAATTTGTTCGTATGCCGGTAGAAGAAGAGTGGGGCATAGTAGCTGTGTTTGCAGATTTGTATGGGAACCTTTGGGATTTTATTCAACCCAGAGGGTAAATTCTAAATTCTAAATTCTAAATTCCAAAATTTAAAAATTCCAAATCCTAAAGGTTTAAATTCCAAATTCCAAAGGGAAATTCCAAAAATCAAATCCCAAATACCACAGCCTACATTTTCAAATTTTCAAATTGCAGA
>Ga0114969_10001450_pt1 | contig 20166 bp, 17 predicted proteins | sample M_130807_MF_Meta_FD_87316 | JGI IMG/M metagenome (GOLD analysis project Ga0114969, IMG submission 87316) | Freshwater microbial communities from Lake Montjoie, Canada to study carbon cycling - M_130807_MF_MetaG | ecosystem: Environmental > Aquatic > Freshwater > Lake | place: Lake Montjoie...
GCGTATCGGTTATGTGCCCCCGGTTGAGGCAGAAAAAGCGTATTATGCATCGGTGAACAATAAGGTGCTACAGCCTGAGTTCACGGACTAAACACTCTCCAAGAAAACCGGGGCGGTTCATCCAGTGGGAATTGCTTACCGTCGATCTCGTTCTCACTCGGTGCGTGGAAGTGGAATTGTTGCAACGTAAAGGTATCGTTATCCAGGCGCAGGGTATTGCCTTCACTGACGTTTACCTGAATGGTATGGCCGTTATTGATGATTTGCTGCTTACCCGGCTTGAAAGCCAGCTCAAGCTTGCCATGATGCGTCTTCAATGCACCTTGGATATTGACCGGTGACTGGTTCTTACCGGTTTCACACAGTGAGAAATCAGGTGAGAGTTTACCCCAGTGTGCCGGATCTTCCTGACCTTCATAACTCCAGTGCTGATGCTGTTCGGCTGCACCGATTGAGAAACTGGCTGCCAGCATGGCGGCCAACAATAATTTTCTTTTGATTTTCAATCCTTTCAAAACAAAAATCTGAATAACCCTCGGCGGACAACGCGCGGGTTGTCATCGCTTGCGCAGGAGAATACGCTCGCGATTTATCAGTATAAACCAGCGTTTTATGACCAAAATAAACAAAACCACCGGAAGTGATTAAATTTCAGATGGTTTTTAGCGGTAAGGAAAAATGTAACTATTTGCGTTGGCCGGTAATACGGCACCACTCTTCGCGTTCGGCAACCGGATCGAGATTGAATTTATCCGCGTAAGCTTCCGCAACGCTCTGGGCCTGCGTGGCCAGAACGCCGGAAAGGCCGAGATAGCCACCGGCTTTTGGCAGGCAACCGATGAGCGGAGCCAGTTCACGCAGCGGGCCTGCCAGAATGTTGGCGACCACGACATCCGCCAGCAGATCGGCCGGTTGGTCTTTTGGCAGGTACAGCTCCAAGCGTTCAGAAACGCCGTTACGCTGCGCATTGTCGCGGCTGGCCTGAATGGCTTGGGGATCGATATCAATGCCAATCGCGCGTGCTGCACCGAGTTTCAACGCGGCAATCGCCAGAATGCCGGAGCCACAGCCGAAGTCGATGATGGTTTTGCCCGCCAGATCCAGGCTGTCGAGCCATTGCAGGCACAGCGCTGTGGTAGGGTGAGTGCCGGTGCCGAACGCCAGTCCTGGATCGAGCATCACGTTAACCGCCTCGGGGTCCGGCACGTCGCGCCAGCTTGGGCAGATCCACAGCCGCTCGCCGAAACGCATCGGGTGGAAGTTATCCATCCATTCACGTTCCCAGTCTTTATCTTCCAACTGCTCGATTTTGTGGCGGAAACCGGCGCCCAGCAGCGGATGCTGTTCCAGCATGGCGACCACGTCGGCCATATCGGTTTCGGCATCGTACAGACCGATCACATCGGTATCGCCCCACAGCAGGGTTTCGCCCGGCAAAGGTTCAAACACCGGATTATCGTGGGTGTCCTGAAAGGTCACCGACACGGCGCCGCTTTCAACCAGCGCATCGCTCAGGTCTTCTGCCAGTTTGCCGGTGGTGTTCAGTTTTAGTTGGATCCAAGGCATAACAATTCTCTTCAAGAGGGTAAGGATGACGCCAGCCGACGCTTTTCGCCGCACAGGTTACCGATATAAAACGCCGACAGGCTGAGCAACAGCGCAGGCACAATCGGGTGCAGGCCTGCCAGTTGCAGCTTGAAACTGGCCAATAGCGTATAGCATAACGCACCTGTGACAATTGAGCTAATCGCTCCATGCGCGTTAGCGCGCTCCCAGTACAGGCCCAGCACCAGCGGCCACAGGAACACGGCTTCCAAGCCGCCGAAGGCCAGCAGGTTCAGCCAGATAATCATTTCCGGTGGTCGCCAGGCGGCCAGCAACACCAGCAGCCCAAGGATCAGCGTGGTCAGGCTGGAGAAGCGTTTGATCATCTTCTCGTTGTGCATCTGCTGTGGCCGCACGCCAAGATAAAGATCTTTGATGATGGTGGCGGAGGATTGCAGTAACTGGGCATTGATGGTCGACATGATCGCCGCCATCGGTGCAGCCAGGAAGATCCCGGCGGCGTAAGGCGGCAGCACGGTGATCATCAGCGTCGGGATCACCTGATCGGGGATCTTCAGGTCCGGCAACACCGCACGCCCCAAGGCTCCAGCCAGATGCATGCCGAACATTAGAACCGCTACCACGATGGTGCCGAGGATAATCCCGCGATGCACCGCTTTGCTGTCTTTGTAGGAAATGCAGCGCACGGCGGTGTGCGGCAGGCCAATCACGCCAAAACACACCAGGATCCAGAACGAAGCCATAAACGGCAGGCTGAGGATCTGTTCGCCCCCTTGCGGCGTTACCAAGGCCGGATCGATCTGTTGCAGTTTATCTACCGCGCTGTGCAAGCCGCCCGCTGCGTGGATCACCGCCACCAGCAGCAACACGGTACCGAGCAGCATCACCAGCCCTTGCATGGCATCGTTGAGCACGCTGGCGCGGAACCCGCCGAACGCGGTGTACAGCGCAATGCTGATGCCAAAAATCAGCAGGCCGGTATCGTAAGGGATGCCCGCTGCGGTTTCCAACAGGCGCGCCCCACCGATAAATTGCACCGTCATGGCCCCCAGAAAGGCCACCAGCAGGCTGAGGCTGGCCAGCCATACCAACAGGCGGCTTTGGTAGCGAGCGAACAGCATGTCGTTCAGGGTGATGGCATTGTAGCGCCGCGCCAGAATGGCGAACTTCTTGCCCAAAACGCCGAGCGAAAGCCATACGGCAGGCAGTTGAATCATCGCCAGCAGCACCCAGCCGAGGCCATATTTATAGGCAGCGCCGGGCCCGCCGATAAACGAACTGGCGCTGATATAGGTGGCGGTGAGCGTCATTGCCAGCACAAAGCCGCCCATGGAGCGGTTGCCAAGGAAATATTCGCTGAGGAAGTTGCCGGTCTGGCGGCGGCTGTAGGCATAGATCGACAGGCCGAACACCAGCAGCAGGTAGGCAACCAGCGGCAGGATCACTTCAATTTGCATCGCTATCCTCCAAGGGAATGTCGAGGAAGACGATGCGCACCATCAGCCAGCACAGGCCGATAAACAGCAGTGGTACCAACAGGCACGCCATTTCGAACCAATGCGGCAGGCCGGTGATGCCCGTGGTGTTATCCGGCAGGTAGGCCGCCAATGACCAGGCCAGCAGATAAAGCAGCGTCAGACCTAGCGCCCAGCGCGCTTCGCGATGAGCTTGAACAAAGCGTTGTTCCATCCGTGCCTCCAGGGGGTTTACGGTGATGGATTGGCAAAGGAGGGGATTTTACGACAAGATCGGCATTTGCCCAGCGTTAAGTTGGCGGCTGCCACAAAGAAAAAGGCCGATGAATCATCGGCCTTGGTCAGACAATGTACAACCTGTGGGCTTAGGTCTCTTGCAGACCCAGCTTCTTCTCCAGATAGTGGATGTTGGTGCCACCGTGCTGGAAGTTTTCGTCGTTCATGATCTTTTGCTGCAGTTCAACGTTGGTTTTGATGCCATCGATGATCAGCTCAGCCAGTGCGTTCTTCATGCGGGCAATCGCCACATCACGGTTTTCACCGTAGGTGATCAGTTTGCCGATCATGGAGTCATAGTACGGCGGTACGGTATAACCGGCGTAAATATGAGATTCCCAACGCACACCGAAACCGCCTGGCGCATGGAAACGGGTGATCTTGCCTGGGCTCGGCAGGAAGGTGTTCGGATCCTCGGCGTTGATGCGGCATTCCACCGCGTGGCCGTGGATCTTCACTTCATCCTGTTTGATCGACAGCGGCTGACCGGCAGCGATACGCAGCTGCTCTTTGATCAGATCCACGCCGGTGATCATTTCCGTTACCGGGTGCTCTACCTGAATACGGGTGTTCATTTCGATGAAATAGAACTCGCCGTTTTCGTACAGGAACTCAAAGGTACCCGCACCGCGGTAGCCGATCTCCACACAGGCTTTCGAGCAGCGCTCGCCGATGTAACGGCGCAGTTCCGGGGTGATCCCTGGCGCTGGTGCTTCTTCAACCACTTTCTGGTGGCGGCGCTGCATCGAGCAGTCACGTTCCGCCAGATAGATGGCATTGCCCTGGCCGTCTGCCAACACCTGAATTTCGATGTGGCGCGGGTTTTCCAGGTATTTTTCCATATAAACCATGTCGTTGTTGAAAGCCGCTTTGGCTTCCGCTTTGGTCATGGAAATGGATTGCTCAAGATCTTTGTCGCTGCGCACAACGCGCATGCCACGGCCACCGCCGCCGCCAGAAGCCTTGATGATCACCGGGTAACCGATGCGCTTGGCGAAGGCACGGTTTTTATCCATGTCGTCGGTCAGCGGGCCGTCGGAGCCGGGTACGCAAGGCACACCGGCTTTTTTCATCGCGCTGATAGCCGAAACCTTGTCACCCATCAGGCGGATGGTTTCAGCACGTGGGCCGATGAAAATAAAGCCGGAGCGTTCAACCTGCTCAGCAAAATCGGCGTTCTCAGACAGGAAGCCGTAGCCCGGGTGGATCGCCACTGCGCCGGTAATTTCCGCCGCAGAGATGATGGCCGGGATGTTCAGATAGCTTTTAACCGAAGGCGCAGGACCGATACACACGGTCTCGTCGGCCAGCAGTACGTGTTTCAGATCGCGATCGGCGGCAGAGTGAACGGCCACGGTCTTGATGCCCAGCTCTTTACAGGCACGCAGAATACGAAGCGCAATCTCGCCACGGTTGGCGATAACAATTTTATCAAGCATGATGCGCCTCGTTATTCGATGACGACCAATGGCTCGTCATATTCAACCGGCTGGCCGTTTTCTACCAGGATGGCTTTCACCACGCCTGATTTGTCGGCTTCGATTTGGTTCATCATTTTCATTGCTTCAACGATGCACAGGGTGTCGCCGGCATTCACTTTCTGGCCCACTTCCACGAAGGATTTCGCATCCGGGCTTGGTGTGCGGTAGAAAGTACCGACCATCGGGGAACGAACGATGTGGCCACTCACGGCCGCGGGTGCAGCAGGGGTTTCTGCGGCAGCTGGTGCAACGGCAGTAGCCAGAGCGGGTTGCTGCTGGGCTGGCATGGCGTACTGTTGCATCATCGGGTAAGCCTGCACCGGTGCGGCGCGGCTGATGCGAACTGACTCTTCGCCTTCAGAGATTTCCAGTTCAGAAATGCCTGATTCTTCAACCAGTTCGATCAGTTTCTTGATTTTACGAATATCCATGAGTGTGATTCCGACTCTTTTTTGCGTAGCAATTAGTTGGATTTTGACAAGCGGCGAACCGCTGCCTGTAGAGCAAATGTGTAGCCATCTGCGCCGAGACCGCAAATCACGCCTACCGCAATATCAGAGAGGTAAGAGTGATGGCGGAAAGGCTCGCGGGCATGCACGTTGGACAGATGGATCTCGATAAACGGGATCTGCACCGCCAACAGCGCATCGCGCAGCGCCACGCTGGTATGCGTGAACGCGGCAGGGTTAATCAGAATAAAATCCGTATTACCGCGCGCCTGATGAATGCGATCGATTAGCGCATCTTCGGCGTTAGATTGCAGATGGCTCAGGGTAGTATTTAGCGCAAGCGCCTGGTTTTCCAACCCGCTAACAATCTCGGTTAACGTCGTGCTGCCGTACTTCTCCGGCTCACGCGTCCCCAGTAGATTCAGATTGGGGCCGTTCAAGAGCAAAATGTGAAACTTATCCGCCATTGTGCTGGTATCTCCGGCAATAAAACCATCATTGAAGAAAATAACCCGATGTCACCGATTTGTCACCTGCCAGGTGACGATTTCACGCTGTCAGCAGGTGCAAGGGCGGGCATTATAACGATATCGTAGCAATTCGCAGCTAAATACTGGTCTTATCAGCGAAGATATTCAACCCTGAATTGACAAACAGATAACCTCATTATCGGATTATGAGGGATAGAACACAGAAAAGTTCCGTGCCGAAAGCACTGATTTTCACCGTCAATCGACCCCGTTGCGGCTGGATTTACTGCCACCTCGCCGGAATTTCTTGTAACGCAGGGCCAGTAACAGCAGTGCCAGAACAGCGTAAATAAAGGGCTGCGGCGAAAAGGTTTTTACCGACCACAGATAGTGAATTGGGACCAGAATAACGATCAGATAGACGAAGTTGTGCAACTTTTGCCATTTTGAGCCCAGTTTGCGCTGTGCCCAAAGCGTTGAGGTGGCGGCCAACGCCAACAGCAGCAGCCAACTGACGATACCGAGCGTCAGATACGGGCGGGTAACCAGTTCGCGCCCCAGCAGGCTGATATTGCTCAACCCCAGTTCCAGCGTCGAATAGCTGATTAAGTGTAAAGTGGCCCAGGCAAAACACCACAAACCCAGCATACGGCGGCAGCGGATCAGCATCGACTGGCGCGCGTAGCGGGCGAGAGGCGTGACGCATAAGGTCACCAGCAGCAATTTCAGCGCCATTCTGCCGGTAAAGTGCTGGATATCTTTAGCCGGATCGGCGCTAAACCATCCCTGATCGACTGCCAGAATCAGCCACAGGAACGGCAGAAAAGCCGCCAGAGTGATCACTACTTTCAGCAAGCGGATATGCGTTGGGGTTAATCGCACTCAGAAGTTCTCCCGTAAATCCAGGCCACGATATAGCGAGGCAACCTGATCGGCATAGCCATTGAACAGCAGCGTCGGCTGGCGCTGAACGTCCAGAATGCCGCCGGAGCCGATGAAACGCTCGGTGGCCTGCGACCAGCGCGGATGATCGACATGCGGGTTCACGTTGGCGTAAAAGCCGTATTCATTGGGGGCCGACAGATTCCAGGTGGTCGGCGGCTGTTCGCGGGTCAGGCTGATCTGCACGATCGACTTGATCCCTTTGAAGCCATATTTCCACGGAGTGATCAGCCGCAATGGCGCTCCATTCTGCGGTGGCAATGCTTTGCCATACACGCCAACGGTCAGCAGGGCCAGCGGATGCATGGCTTCGTCGAGCCGCAGCCCTTCCACATAGGGGTATTCCAGACCGCCGCCGATAAAGCGATCTTTCTGGCCGGGCATCTGCTCGGGATCGTACAACGTCTTGAAGGCCACATAGCGTGCGTTGCTGTTGGGCTCCGCCAGTTTAAGCAGTTTACCCAGCTCAAAGCCGATCCAGGGCACCACCATCGACCAGGCTTCCACGCAGCGCATGCGATAAATACGCTGTTCGAGCGGGAAACGCTTCATCAGATCGTCGATATCCAGCGTGATCGGTTTGCCGACCTCACCGTCGATCTGCACCTTCCAGCCTTCGGTTTTCAGAGCGCCAGCGTTAGCCGCCGGATCCGCTTTATCCAGACCAAATTCGTAAAAATTATTGTAGCCGGTGACTTTTTCTTCCGGCGTTAGCGGCAGAGCAGCCTGCCAGATCTCCGGTTTGCTGAACTCCAGCGCTTTGCCCGGCGGGGCTTTGGGCCGGTCGTTGCCTTTGAACCATGATAGTAAATCGGCTTGCGCAGGGGTGGGTAAAGCCAGAGACGCGGCGGTAATGCCCAATGCCTGGAGCACTTTGCGCCGTTGATAGAACACGCTCTCCGGCGTGACATCGGCTTCGGTGAGTTTTCGTTGTTTGTTCATTATTTGTTCTCCGCAGGTTACGGTCTTAGCATGGCGTGAAAGCCAACGTAATGCGAGAGGTGGGAGGTAAAAATGGATGGCACAAGGCTTAAGGGGACTTTCCCTCTCCCAATGGAAGAGGGAACCGGTATCTGTTATTTCAGCGGATCTTCACCAGCGTACGGCCGGTGACTTGATTGTTCATCAGCGCAGCGGCAGCGGCAGGCACCTCTTCGAGCGGGATCTCCTGTGTTGCTTGCTCATAGAAGCTGTCTGGCAGAATGCTGGCCAAGCGTTCCCAAGCCGCCTGACGGCGCGGGAAGGGCGTGTGTACCGAATCAATCCCCTGTAGGCGTACGTTGCGCAGAATAAAAGGCATTACCGTGGTGGGTAACTGGTAGCCACCTGCCAGACCGCAAGCGGCCACCGTGCCGTTGTAATTCATCTGGGCCAGAACGCGGGCAAGCAATTTGTCGCCCACCGTATCGATAGCTCCGGCCCACAGCTGTTTTTCCAGCGGGCGTGGTGTTTCGAGATAATCGCTGCGGGGCAATACTTCTTTAGCGCCGAGGGATTTCAGATAGTCGGTATTGCTGTTGCGGCCGCTGATTGCCGTCACGCTGTAGCCCAGCGCTGCCAGCAGCGCGATGGCGGTGCTGCCCACGCCGCCGCTGGCACCGGTCACCAGAATATCGCCGTCTGCGGGTTTTACCCCACCTTCTTCCAGTGCCATCACGCAGAGCATGGCGGTAAAACCCGCAGTGCCGAGGATCATTGCTTTACGTTCATTCAGCCCTGTTGGCAAGGGAACCAGCCATTCGCCGCAGACACGAGCCTGTTCGGCCAAGCCGCCCCAGTGGTTTTCGCCGACTCCCCAGCCGGTGAGCACCACGCTCTGGCCTGCTTTAAATCGTGGGTCTTTACTGCTCTGCACCCGGCCAGCAAAGTCAATGCCGGGTACCATTGGGAAGTTGCGGATAATCTTGCCTTTGCCGGTGATCGCCAGTGCATCCTTATAGTTAAGGCTGGACCAGTTGACGTCGACCGTCACATCGCCCTCAGGCAACCGACCACTGTCGATATCTTTGACCTGCGCCAGGGTTTGATCGTCTTGTTGTTCCAATAACAATGCTCGCATGTCACTCTTCCCCTTGGTTTCATATTTTATATGAATGTTTAAATCGGTTTGGTTTGACTATATGCATAATAAAAATAAGTGTCCTGATAAAGGACAAAAAAATGGTGCTTAATAGTTTTCTTCATCAGCTATGCTTGATAGGTTGGTAAGGGCCAGCTGATGCTGGCTAAGGAAAAAAAACGCTTTCTTAATTTTTTAAAATCAGGCTATTACGTTGTACTTAATTCGTTCATGAACAGGGCCTTTATCTATTAAAGGATGATTTTCTTTTAACTATTGCGGACAAGGCTCGGGGATGAGATTTACCACTAAACTCTCTGCATTGATCACCCTGCTCGTTGCCTTGGCTATGTTTCTCATGCTGATGGGGTGCTCTTACAGTTTCTTTTACGTGACTCAAGAGCGTCTTGAGCGCCGTTTCGATGCATTGGCGACTTCTCTCGATCAGGCGATGCTGCATGAGGCTCCTAAGGCACAGGATCACTGGTTGCCGCTGGTCATGCGGCCACTCGGTATCATTGCCATCAGCGTGGATGCCGGGAAAAACAATCTTCTTTCCTATCGCCTGCCAACGGTAAGAATGCCGTGGGAATCGCTCAATGGTTATCGGCAGACTTCGCTGGTGATGATGCATCATCCCGGAACCATGCTGAATATCACCTATCGCGATCCTTTCGCCAGTGACGTGCGAACGTTGCAATCTACGGCGGCGGTCACCTTATCGATCGTCGTCATGGTGATAATCCTGTTGTTCAGCCTGCGCTGGCTCCGCGAACAGGCCGATGGTGAAGAGCGTCTTGAGCGCCGTGCTCGGCGTATTCTCAATGGTGAACGTGAAGAAGTGCTCAAGGGGGATGTGCGCGAGTGGCCCGCCAACGTCAGTGGTGCGATCGACCGTCTGTTGGCGGATCTGGCCGAGGCGCGTGAGGAGCGCAACCGTGTCGATACCCTGATCCGCGCCTTTGCCGCACAGGATGCGAAAACTGGCCTCAACAACCGTCTGTTTTTTGATAATCAGCTGACGACGCAATTGGAAGAAGGAGGAGCACACGGCATCGTCATGATGGTGCGCCTGCCTGATTTCGATACGCTGCGTGAAATTCACGGTAACGCAGCGGTACAGGAGCTGATGTACTCGCTGGTGAACCTGCTATCGACGTTTGTCATGCGCTATCCCGACGCTTTGCTGGCCCGTTATTTTCACAGTGACTTCACCGTATTGCTGCCGCACCGTACCTTGAAAGAAGCAGACGGCATTGCCGCGCAGTTGATTAACGCTATTGATTCATTACCTTCCACGACGCTGATCGATCGTGAGGCCTTCCTGCATATTGGTATTGTTGCCTATCGTAGCGGGCAAACCACCGAGCAAATTATTGATAACGCCGAGCAAGCCACCCGTAATGCCGCGCTCCAAGGGGAGAATAGTTGGTATATCTACGACATTGATGTGCCGGAGAAGGGACGCGGTAATGTCAAATGGCGCACCTTGCTCGAACAGGTGTTGGCTCGCGGTGGGCCGCGCCTTTATTTGCAACCGGTGATCACGGTGGAAGGCGAAGTGCATCACCGTAAGGTGATGAGCCGGATCCACGACGGCGTGCAGGCATTGTTGCCCGCCGAGTATTTGCCCCTGATCAAACAGTTCGGGCTGGCAGAAAGCTATGATCGCCAGCATGTGAGTCGGATAATTCCGTTATTGGCCCTTTGGCCTGAAGAGACGCTGGCATTTCCGCTGTGTGTCGATTCATTATTACAGCGCAGTTTTCAGCGTTGGGTGCGTGATATGCTGCTACAGTGTGAAAAAAGTTCTCGCCGACGAATTCTGATTGAACTTGCTGAGGCAGAAGTGTGTCAACATATCGACCGTTTGCGTCCGGTGTTACGCTTGTTCTCGGGTTTGGGCTGCCGTTTGGTGGTTTCTCAGGCAGGTTTAACCGTGGTAAGTACCTCTTATATCAAGTCTTTACCGGTGGAGATCGTCAAACTTCACCCAGGTTTGGTGAGGAGTATTGACCGACGGGATGAGAACCAGTTGTTTACTCAGAGCCTGACCGGAGCCTGTGAAGGAACTCATACGCAGGTTTTCGCCGTGGGTGTGCGTACGCGCAATGAATGGCAGACGCTGAAAGAGTGTGGAATTCTTGGCGGACAGGGCGACTTTTTTGCCTCGCCTGAGCCGATCGATGTCAGTCGTAAAAAATATTCGCGTCGTTATCGTGTTTAACCTGATGACCGGGCAAAAATTGACGTAGAATGGTCCGTCTTTTCCTGTGGGCGTCAATAGGTGCTTACCACCGATGACAATCAGGAAAAATGTTAGATTTTATGAGCTGTGTTACGCCGCCTGGTACGTTGATTTGGTGGGGAACTGAGCCTTTATTGAGGGATTTCAGCCTCCATTCGTTTTCCGTGCATTCGGTCAGAAACAACACAGACTATTTTTCACCGAAGCAGAACATTTTTGCGCCTTGTCGCTGCTTCGTGTGGTTGGTAAAGTAGGCGGATTTTATTTTCCGCCCCCAGCTTGCAGGATTATCCTTTCGTTATGTTTAAGAAATTTCGTGGCATGTTTTCTAATGACTTGTCCATCGACTTGGGTACCGCCAATACCCTGATTTATGTTAAAGGACAAGGCATTGTATTGAATGAACCGTCGGTGGTTGCCATTCGCCAGGATCGTGCCGGTTCACCCAAGAGCGTTGCGGCCGTGGGTCATGACGCCAAACAGATGCTGGGGCGTACGCCTGGCAATATCGCCGCTATTCGTCCGATGAAAGACGGCGTTATTGCCGACTTCTTTGTGACTGAAAAAATGTTGCAGCATTTTATCAAACAGGTTCACAGCAACAGCTTCATGCGCCCAAGTCCGCGTGTGCTGGTTTGCGTTCCCGTTGGGGCAACTCAGGTTGAACGCCGTGCGATCCGTGAGTCCGCTCAGGGTGCAGGCGCACGCGAAGTGTTCCTGATTGAAGAACCTATGGCTGCGGCTATCGGTGCTGGCTTGCCGGTATCGGAAGCAACCGGTTCCATGGTGGTTGATATCGGTGGCGGTACCACTGAAGTGGCGGTGATCTCGCTGAACGGCGTGGTGTACTCCTCTTCTGTGCGTATCGGCGGCGATCGTTTCGACGAAGCTATCATTAATTATGTGCGCCGTAACTACGGTTCACTGATCGGTGAAGCCACCGCAGAACGTATCAAACACGGTATCGGCTCAGCCTATCCGGATGATGAAGTGCGCGAAATTGAAGTTCGTGGCCGTAACCTGGCCGAAGGTGTGCCGCGTGGCTTCACCATTAACTCCAATCAAATCCTTGAAGCCTTGCAAGAGCCGTTGACCGGTATCGTCAGTGCGGTCATGGTCGCGCTGGAACAGTGCCCGCCAGAACTGGCTTCTGACATCTCCGAGCGCGGTATGGTGTTGACCGGTGGTGGTGCGCTGTTGCGTAACCTGGATCGCTTGCTGATGGAAGAAACCGGTATCCCGGTAGTGGTTGCAGAAGATCCGCTGACCTGTGTGGCACGCGGTGGTGGCAAGGCGTTGGAAATGATCGACATGCATGGCGGCGATTTGTTCAGCGAAGAATAGTCAGCCCCAGATTGGTGGGATCGTATCGGATAACGGTAGTCGCATGGTATCAGGTGCGATCCCCCTTTCTGTTGTCGAGGAACTCGCATAATTTATGAAGCCCATTTTTAGCAGGGGGCCTTCCCTGCAACTACGACTTTTTTTGGCAGTGATCGCGGCCATCGCCTTGATCGTTGCCGACAGCCGGCTCGGTACGTTTGCTAAAATACGAAACTACATGGATACCGCCGTCAGCCCTTTTTATTTTTTGGCCAATGGGCCGCGTAAAGTTTTGGACAGCGTTTCAGAAACGCTGGCTACCCGCCAACAGCTTGAGCTGGAAAACCGTGCTCTGCGGCAGGAACTGCTGCTGAAAAACAGCGATATTCTTCTTCTTGGCCAATTCAAGCAGGAAAATGCCCGCTTGCGAGAACTGTTAGGCTCTCCGCTGCGCCAGGACGAACACAAAATGGTCACGCAGGTGATGTCGACGGGTTCCGATCCTTACAGCGATCAGGTGGTGATCGACAAAGGTTCGGATAACGGCGTCTATGAAGGCCAACCAGTGATCAGTGATAAAGGCGTGGTTGGTCAAGTGGTTGCGGTGGCCAAAATGACCAGCCGCGTCTTGTTGATTTGTGATGCCTCGCATGCGTTGCCGATTCAGGTATTGCGTAATGATATCCGCGTGATTGCCGCAGGCAGCGGTTGTGCCGACGATCTGCAACTGGAGCATTTACCAGGTAATACCGATATTCGCGTTGGCGATGTGTTGGTCACCTCGGGTTTAGGGGGGCGTTTCCCTGAAGGTTATCCGGTGGCGGTGGTTTCCTCGGTGAAAGTGGATAACCAGCGTGCCTATACGGTGATTCAGGCGCGGCCAACGGCCGGTCTGCAACGCTTGCGTTATCTGTTGCTGCTGTGGGGCGCCGATCGCAACGGCACCTTGCCGCTGCCGCCCGACGAAGTTCATCGCGTCGCGAACGAACGCCTGATGCAGATGATGCCGCAGGTTCTGCCGCCAGCTGATGCCATGGGCCCGCCGGCTCCATTACCGGCCACCAGTAACACCGTGCCACCGGCTGCTACCGGGGCAACTACGGGCTCTGGAGCAACACGATGAACCGCTACCGCAGCAATGGGCGTTGGATGATCTGGCTGTCATTTCTTGTGGCGCTGGTGCTGCAGATTATGCCGTGGCCGGAGCAAATCTATATGTTTCGGCCATCCTGGTTGCTGCTGGTTCTGACCTACTGGGTGATGGCGTTGCCGCATCGGGTTAACGTCGGTACCGGCTTTATTCTGGGGCTGGTCATGGATCTGATCCTGGGTTCAACCCTTGGCGTGCGTGCGCTGGCGATGGGTATCATTGCCTATCTGGTAGCCTTTAAATTCCAACTGTTCCGTAATATGGCGCTGTGGCAACAGGCACTAATTGTGGTACTGCTGTCGTTGGCGATGGATGTGGTCGTTTTCTGGGCTGAGTTTTTAGTGATCAACGTCTCTTTCCGCCCCGAGGTATTCTGGAGTAGTGTGGTAAACGGTGTGCTCTGGCCGTGGCTGTTCCTGCTGATGCGCAAAATTCGCCGCCAGTTTGCCGTACAATAACAAGGATATACCCAATGAATTTCAAGTTGCTGCTTGAAGGATGAGAGATATATCAATGGTTTCGCTTTATCTTGCATCCGGTTCCCCACGTCGACATGAATTACTGACCCTGCTAGGCGTTCCGTTTGAAATCCTTCTGACGCATACCGAAGAACAACGTCGGAGCGGTGAGGGGGCAGAAAACTATGTCTGCCGTCTGGCGCAGGAAAAAGCCTTAGCGGGAGTGGCGCTGGCAACGCAGGATTGGCCGGTGCTGGGTGCGGATACCATTGTGGTGTTGAATGGTCAGATATTGGAAAAGCCACGAGACAAAGAGGATGCCGCACAGATGTTGGCAGCCTTGTCCGGCAAACGGCATCAGGTGATGACCGCTGTGGCGATCGCCGATCGGCATGACGTGTTGCGTCAGTTGGTGGTGACGGATGTCGTATTCCGCAGCCTATCATCACAGGATATTCGCGACTATATTGCAACAGGCGAACCGATGGATAAAGCGGGCGCCTATGGAATTCAAGGAAAGGGTGGTTGTTTCGTCAGAACGATAACCGGGAGTTATCACGCGGTAATGGGTTTACCGCTGGTCGAAACACATGAGCTGCTCAGCCATTTTGTCGCATTACGAGATGCAAGAACCGGCCAATAGACTTGCTTGAAAGAGGCAGAGGCAGGCATTATCGACCGGCTCTGAGGAGAAAATATGACAGCTGAGCTACTGGTTAATATCACACCGTCTGAAACGCGAGTTGCTTATATCGACGGTGGTATTCTGCAAGAGATCCATATCGAGCGCGAGGCCAAACGCGGCATCGTCGGCAATATCTATAAAGGGCGTGTCAGCCGGGTGTTACCCGGGATGCAGGCGGCTTTTGTCGATATCGGTCTGGATAAAGCGGCCTTCCTGCACGCCTCCGATATCATGCCGCACACCGAGTGCGTTGCCGGTGACGAGCAAAAAAACTTCCATGTCCGGGATATTGCTGAGCTGGTGCGCCAGGGGCAGGATCTGATGGTGCAGGTGGTGAAAGATCCGCTGGGCACTAAAGGCGCGCGCCTCACTACCGATATTACCCTGCCTTCGCGCTATCTGGTCTTTATGCCAGGAGCCGCTCATGTAGGCGTTTCCCAACGTATTGAAAGCGAAGCCGAACGTGAACGCTTGAAACGCGCCGTGGTGGGCTATTGCGACGAGCTGGGTGGTTTTATCATCCGCACTGCCGCTGAAGGGGTCGGCGAAGAAGAGTTGGCGCAGGATGCGGCCTTCCTCAAACGCTTGTGGACCAAGGTGATGGAGCGTAAAAAACGCAACCAGACCAAATACAAGCTGTATGGCGAACTGGCACTGGCGCAGCGTATTCTGCGGGATTTCGCCGGTTCCGCGCTGGATCGGATCCGGGTCGATTCCCGCCTGACCCATGACCAACTGCTGGAATTTACCGGCGAATATATCCCTGATATCACCAACAAGCTGGAGCTGTACACCGGCAGCCAGCCGATCTTCGATCTGTACGATGTAGAAAATGAGATCCAGCGGGCGCTGGAGCGCAAGGTTGAGCTGAAATCCGGTGGTTATCTGATCATCGATCAAACCGAAGCCATGACCACCGTTGATATCAATACCGGTGCTTTTGTTGGCCACCGGAATCTTGATGAAACCATCTTCAATACCAATATCGAGGCGACGCAGGCGATTGCCCGCCAACTGCGGCTGCGTAACCTGGGCGGTATCATCATCATTGATTTCATCGATATGAACAATGAAGAGCACCGCCGCCGGGTATTGCACTCGCTGGAGCAGGCGCTGAGCAAAGATCGTGTGAAAACCACGATCAACGGCTTTTCTCAACTAGGATTAGTTGAGATGACGCGTAAACGTACGCGTGAAAGCATTGAACATGTGCTGTGCAACGACTGCCCGACCTGCAATGGCCGCGGAACGGTAAAAACGGTGGAAACCGTCTGTTATGAGATTATGCGCGAGATTGTGCGTGTACATCATGCTTACGATTCCGATCGCTTCCTGGTGTATGCGTCGGCGGCGGTAGGTGAAGCGTTGAAAGGTGAAGAATCACATGCGCTGGCCGAAGTGGAGATCTTCGTCGGTAAGCAGGTTAAAGTGCAGATCGAACCTTTGTACAGCCAAGAACAGTTTGATGTCGTCATGATGTAAGCGTCTCTCCCGCCCAATGGGCGCAATAAGTGGCGTTGAACTCTGCCAAGCCCGCTGCTTTATCGTGCCGGTAGAGGGGCAACAGTTAAGAAATTTCCGTTGCCAGGCAGCGGATGCAAGGAGAAATGCGTGAGGCGACTGCCCGGGATCCTGTTAGCCACAGGCGCCATTTTGATTGTTATTGTGGCGTTGCTGATCAGCGGGTTGCGTCTGTTGCTGCCTGAGCTGAACAACTATCGCCCTCAATTGCTGGAGAAAGTGCAAGCGCTCTCCGGAATCCCTATCGAGGCCGATTTTATTCAGGGCAGCTGGGAAACTTTTGGGCCAACGCTGGAAGTTCGCGACATCCGCCTGACCTTGCCAAAAAGCACCATGCAAATTGAACGGGTGACGCTGGCGCTGGATGTGTGGCAATCTCTGCTGCGTTGGCGCTGGCAGTTCCGCGATCTGACCTTCTACCAGTTGCAGCTCGATCTCAACGCCACGCTTGGCGGCGATAGCAATAATGGTAATACCCTCACTCCCAGCCGGATCAGCGATCTGTTCCTTTACCAACTGGATCATTTCGATCTGCGCGATAGCCGCATCTCTTTCCTTACGCCGTCAGGCTCGCGTGCCGAATTCCACATCCCGCAGCTTACCTGGTTGAACAGCCTGAATCGCCACCGCGCTGAGGGGCAGATTAGCCTGTCCACCCTCAATGGGCAGCACGGTGCGGTGCAGCTACGCCTGGATCTGCGTGATGAACAGGGGCTGCTGAATACCGGTATGGTCTATATGCAGGCCGACGATATCGACATGAAACCCTGGTTTAGCCGCTGGCTGAAAACCAATACCGGTCTGGAAAGTGCTGATTTCAGTCTGGCGGCCTGGTTACAACTGAAGAATGGCGAAATTTATGGCGGCAATGTCTTGCTCAAGCAAGGGGTTGCCCGTTGGTCGGCAGCGAATGCGCCACATCAATTGGATGTGGATAATCTGGCACTGGCGTTGAAGCGCGAAGGCAATGGTTGGCAGGTTAACGTGCCGCAGTTGAATCTGAAAACCGACGGCCAGGCTTGGCCACCGGGTACCTTGGCGGCGCTGTGGTTGCCGGAAAATAACCAGTTTATCGGGCCAAATCAGAACGAAGAGCTGCGGATCCGTGCTGCCGGTATCCAGCTTGAACGGCTCGACGCGTTGCTGCCGACTTTCTCTTTCCTCAGCCCGGACACGCTGGATCGCTGGAAAGACCTGCAACCGCAGGGCAAACTTCGCGCGCTGGCGCTGGATATTCCGCTAAAACAGCCGGAGAAAACCCGTTTTCAGGCACTGTGGCAGGATTTGGGCTGGCAGCATTGGAAACTGCTGCCTGGAATGAATCACTTCTCGGGGGCGTTATCGGGCAGTGTGGAGCATGGCCGTTTGACGCTGGGCTTGCGTGACAGCACGCTGCCTTACGGCGATATGTTCCGCGCTCCGCTGGAAATTAGCCGTGCTCAGGGGGCATTGACCTGGCAGAACAACGATAAAGGCTGGGAGTTAGCTGGTAGAGATTTGGATGTAAAAGCCAAATCGCTGTGGGTTAACGGTGATTTCCGTTACCAGCAGCCGGCCAACGGCGAACCCTGGTTAGATATTCTCGCCGGTATCCGCCTGTATGATGCTGCCGATGCCTGGCGTTATTTCCCCGAACCGCTGATGGGGAAACACTTGGTGGATTACCTCAGCGGTGCCATTCAGGGTGGCCAGGTAGACAATGCTTCACTGATTTATGCCGGTAACCCGCATCAGTTCCCGTACAAACAAAATGACGGTCAGTTCCAGGTTTATGTTCCTCTGCGGCATGCCACTTTCGAATTCCAGCCGGGATGGCCAGCGTTGGAGGATTTGGCGATCGATCTCGATTTCGTCAACGAGGGTTTGTGGATGAACGCGCCGCAAACCTGGTTGGGTAAGGTGGCAGGCAGGAATGTCAGCGCGGTGATCCCAGACTACCTGAAACAAAAGCTGTTCGTCGATGCGGATATCGCCGGAGCCGGGCAGGATATACATGACTATTTCCTACAGACGCCGCTGGATCACTCAATAGGATCGGCATTGGATGAACTGCAGGTGGGCGGAAATGTCAGTGGGCGCTTACACCTTGATATCCCGCTGGACGGGGAACTGGTGACGGTGACAGGCGAGGTGACGCTGCACAACAATTCATTGCTGGTAAAACCGCTGGCCAGCCAGTTGGAGAATGTGACCGGTAAGTTCCGCTTTAATAACGGTAATCTGGATAGCGATACGCTGGCAGCCAACTGGTTTGGCCAACCGCTAGCCATCAACTTCACCACTCAGGAACAGCCGCAGGATTATAAGGTGAATGTGGCGCTGAAAGGTGACTGGCAACCGGCCAAGCTCGAAGGTATACCGCCAGAGGTGGCAAAGTCCCTTAAGGGCAGCGCCGCGTGGCAAAGTGAGGTGGCCATCCATCTGCCGCACCAGGGCGAACCCAGCTATGAAGTGGCGGTGAACGCCGATCTGAAAAAAGTGAGCAGTAACTTACCTGCGCCGCTCGACAAACCGGCGGGAGCCGCTTTGCCCGTGAGCGTGAAAGTTAAAGGTTGCCTGCACGGTTTCCTTCTCAGCGGTAACGCGGGTAAGCAAAACCATTTTAACAGCGAATGGTTGCTGGCCGATCAACAGGTAGCGCTGGCCCGTGCCGTGTGGCAAACCGGCGTGAGTGCGGTTCCCGATCTGCCAAAAGACCCATCGCTGATGCTGAATCTGCCGCCGCTGGACGGCGAGCAATGGCTGGCACTACTGGCACCGGCGATCAAGCAGAGCGGTGAAGCCGGTAAGGCGGGCAATGTCAGTTTCCCAACCAAGGTTACGCTTAATACGCCGCAGCTTTTATTAGGTGGGCAGGCGTGGCACAACCTCCAGCTTGCGGTGGACAAACAGCTTGGGGGCATGAGCAGCGTCACTGCCAAGGGGAATGAAATTGATGGCAGCCTGAAGATGCCGGATCGCGGCCCGTGGCGGCTGGATCTCAGCTTTCTTTATTACAATCCGCAGTTTTCTGACGATAAGAACGCTCCAGGCACTACCAACCCGCTGGCGGCTGACAAGATTTCGTTCCAAGGCTGGCCTTCGGTCATGTTGCGCTGCGAATCATGTTGGGTATTAGGGCAGAATCTGGGCAAAGTTGAAGCCGATATTAAGCATGACGGTGATTCCCTGGTGCTGACGCACGGCCTGGTGGATACCGGCCAAGGCCGGATGACGGTATCTGGCCTGTGGAAACAGAACGGCCATGAAGAGCGCAGTGCGCTGGAAGGCAAACTGTTGGGCAGCAAGATCGATCAGACAGCCAGCTTCTTTGGCGTCACTATCCCGCTGAAAGACGCCCCTTTTAAGATTGATTTTGATCTGCACTGGCATGGTCAGCCGTGGAAACCGCAGCTCGATACGCTGAATGGCACCATGAAGATCGATCTGGGCAAAGGCGAGATTGACAACATCGGCGGTGGCCGGGCTGGCCAACTGTTGCGGTTGGTGAGTTTTGACGCCCTGCTGCGCAAGTTGCAGTTCGATTTCAGGGATACTTTTGGTAATGGTTTCTACTTTGACTCCATACGCGGCAACATCTTGACGAAAGATGGCATAATGCATACAGATAATTTATTCATTGATGGCTTGGCAGCCGATATTGCCATGAGCGGCCAGATCGATCTGGTACGTCGCCAGATTGATATGCAGGCGGTGGTCGCGCCGGAACTTTCGGCCACGGTGGGCGTCGCTACGGCGTTTGTGATTAACCCGATTGTCGGTGCGGCGGTGTTTGCCGCCACTAAAGTGCTGGGGCCGTTGTGGAGCAAGATCTCGTTTATTCGCTATGACATCAGCGGTAGTCTGGATCAGCCAAGTATCAATGAGGTGTTGCGTAAGCCAAAAGAGGATAAGGCGCCATGAAAAATGCTAACGTTGCGTTGTTACAACTGTGTAGCGGTGACCAGGTGCGGGACAACCTGGCTCAGATTGAACAGCAAATCAAGCAGCTCAATGCCGGGGTAAAACTGGTCATGACGCCGGAGAATGCTTTGCTGTTTGCCAACTCGGCCGCCTATCGGGA
>Ga0114969_10001451_pt1 | contig 20165 bp, 20 predicted proteins | sample M_130807_MF_Meta_FD_87316 | JGI IMG/M metagenome (GOLD analysis project Ga0114969, IMG submission 87316) | Freshwater microbial communities from Lake Montjoie, Canada to study carbon cycling - M_130807_MF_MetaG | ecosystem: Environmental > Aquatic > Freshwater > Lake | place: Lake Montjoie...
AAACTGAATTAAATAACAGTATAACGCTAATTAACAGTGTTTTATAATTTTTAAAAAGAACAAATAATAGGCGCATTCTTTATACTACAATTGTTTAAAACTATTATATTTCAAGCTTGAAATAAAGTTGTAAAAGTAATCGTTGTAAATGAATTATTGATGTTGATTATTTATTAAATTTGTCTATAAAGTCACCTAATTGAGCCATGTCTATTAGAAAAATAATATTCTTATTTTCAATTCTTGTAGTTAACAATTTATTGATAGCTCAATTTACTATACCTAAATTACTTTCTACTGAAATTAATGTCAATTATAAAGGAAATGAAACTGAAACTAAAGAGAAAGAAACCCTAGTTCTCAAAATATGTTTTGGAGATTCAATAGGCTTATATCCTAAAGTCACCTATGTTGCGCCTCAACTTGATACAACCAATCTAAAGTATGAGTGGGTGATAGGTGGAATTGGGTTTTACCAAAACAAAAAAATATACTTTAAACCTAAATATAGTAATGGATATTATGTTACTCTTAATATTTATAAAGATACTTCCATTTTAGATGAATTAATTTCCTGGAAATTGGATTCAGCATTTTTTAAAGTTCAGGTATCTGCCGCTCCAAAATACAAAGCTTTTAAGACGGTACCAAGTAATATTTGTATGGATAAAGTAGTGGAAGTATATATGCCTAAAAAAGATGGTACCTCCGATACGGATCCAATTCAATTAGCGAAAGGATATTATAGTATTGGTGGTTTGTATAAAGCAAATACAGCAATTCCAGATATTCAGGATTCTTCTTTTATATCTAATATATTGATTGACGATTTTGGAAATAAGGCTATTATAAAATCTAAAGAAGATATCGAACAGATATGTATGTCTATGGAGCATTCTTATTTAGGGGATTTAGAAATTGTATTAACTTGTCCAACAGGGAAAAGTGCCGTATTAATAAATAGTTTTAAAGCAAATAATCCGGGGACAGTACCAGGAGGTTTTGATGGAAAAGATACAAAATTGGGGAATGACTTAGACATGACAGGTGTAGATATCCATGGCGATCCACATATGCAATATTGTTTTTCGTCGTATAAATCAAATCTAGGTACAATGGGGGATGAATATATGGTTGGTAATTTTAAAACCAATATTATTGGTATGCCTGCTATGAATCCCGATGGGGTATATCTTCCTGAAGAATCTTTTAATAATTTTATTGGATGCCCTATAAAAGGGGATTGGAAAATTACAATATCAGACAATAATGAAGGAGATGATGGATATATTTTTGATTGGGGAATTATGTTTAACTCTAAGGCTTTTCCAAATATTGAAAATTATCAGAATACATTACATAAATCAGAATGGCAAGTAGATACAAAAGGCGCAATAACAAATAACTCTCAAGATACTACTTTTATTACGCCTAAAATTTTAGGTGATAATACTTTTAAGTATATAGTAACAACCGATTATGGATGGGGAGGTGAAGGATATGATACAATTATTAAAATACAAACAAAATTATGTATTAATATACCCAATGTAATGAATTTGAGTTCAAAAGTTGGAAATAATGTTTTTTATGTAAACACAGGAGATGTAAGAGAATTTAAATGTGAAATTTATAACCGCTGGGGGGTGGTAATGGATGTTCTGTCGGGACAAAAAGAAGGTTGGGATGGTCGAGATAAACATGGTAGAATTGTTTCGGAAGGTGTTTATTACTACAGATTAAATATCACGTTTAATAATGGAAGTTCAGTTTCTAAAGACGGGAATTTTCTATTGATGCATTGATTTTTTCTAAAAATTAACGATTATGAAAGGAAATAAAAAAATAGTAGGAGTAAATGGATTTGGAAGAATTGGAAGATATTTTACACGATTAAGTTTAAAAAACACTGAAATAGATGTAGCTGTGGTTAATGATTTAGCAGATATTAAATCTTTAGCACATTTACTAAAGTACGACAGTATTCATGGTGGAGTTAATGAAAAATTTACTATCATCGACAATTCAATTCATTTTGATAACGGTAAGATTATTCATTTTGTTCAAGAAAAAGATCCTGCAAATATACCGTGGGAAAAATATGGCGTTGAATATGTACTAGAATCCACTGGTTTGTTTTTAACAAGAGAAAAAGCTAATCTACATTTACAACGTCCAGGAGTTAAAAAAGTAATTTTAAGTGCTCCAGCAAATGATGATGATATTAAGACAGTAGTACTCGGAGTAAATGATCATCTTTTAGAAGATACAGATACGGTTATTTCAAATGCATCTTGTACAACTAATTCAGCTGCACCGATGATTGAAGTAATTCGTAAATTAACGCATATTGAAAGTGCCTATATTACTACAATACATAGTTATACGACCGACCAGCGTTTGCATGATTCTCCACATAAAGATCTTCGTAGGGCTAGATCTGCTGCATTATCGATTGTACCAACATCTACAGGGGCTGCTAAAGCACTGACTAAAATATTTCCTGAATTAGAAGGACATTTTGGTGGATGTGGCATGCGTGTTCCTGTTCCGGATGGAAGTTTAACGGATTTAACATTAATTGTAAGTAATCCTCCAACGGTAGAAGCAATTAATGAAGCCTTTAAAAAAGCTTCAGAAACTTATCTTAAAGATGTGATGTCTTACACGGAAGACCCGATTGTATCTGTTGACATTGTCGGTAATTCGAGCAGTGTAATTTTTGATAGTGACTTAACACATGTTATCGGTAATATGGTTAAGTTGGTAGGTTGGTACGATAACGAGGCTGGATATTCAAATCGTTTGATTAATCTATTTGAAATTTTATAAGACTTTATTTTCTTTGAAAAGGATATAGTTTCCTATATCCTTTTCATTAGAATTTCTATTTAACATAATATTAATTATAAGACAAAAAGTGTTTTTAAGACAAAAAGTGTTTTATAGAGCATCCAAATAAACCCAATGCAAATTTTCACGAATGAATAAAGAATTCTCGTGAATACATTTAATTTTATTTTTTTCTTTAAAAAACGCTTTAAACTCTACTGTACCCTCTAAATCATTTTCTAAACCATGTAATGTAGAAATAATCTCTAACCGATTCCAAGCTACGGATCTTGACCAACGAATTGTATTGTGAATATTAGATAGATCACGATATTGTATAGAATGACTACTTAATAAATAGTCACCATTACATAAAACAAAAGCGGAATATCGAGAACGCATAAGATCTTCCGCTGTTAATGCGTTAAGAATATTCGTGTGAATTAACATACAACAATCTTTGTATAATTTATTATTTCTACCACATGGGCAGATTATTTCTAAAGATGACATATATTATGTTAAATAGAAATGACTGTTAAAAATCACCAAGTCGAATATGATCAGAATTAATAACAACTAACTTCTGTTTGTATAACATGCCGATTGCATTCTTAAATGTTTTTTTACTCATTCCAACTTCTTCACGTATGGTATCTGGATCACTTTTGTCTGTCAAATTCATTCGTCCTTCATGTTCAGATAAATAACGTATAATACGTTCACAGGTATCTTCCATTTTCACAAATCCTATTTTCTCAAGAGATACGTCTAACTTACCATCCTCACGTACTTTTTTTATGTAACCTTTACATTTTTCACCATATCGCAAAGGACGAATAATATCATTTTTGTAAATAAGTCCACTGTAGGTATCGTTAACAATTACATTTTTACCTAATTCCGTAGTATTGGAAATAAGTAAATCAACTTCTTGATTTTCTTCAACAAGTACGCGTTCAAATTCTAAAAAGCGACGAATTCGAGATGAAGCCACTAATCGTTGTGTTGCCTCATCCAAATAAAGATATACAATATAGGATTTGCCTTCTTCCATTTTTTGATTTTGCTCCTTAAATGGCACGAGTAAATCCTTCTCTATCCCCCACTCCATAAATGCGCCAAAGTGACTTACTTGATTGACTTTTAAGCAAGAGAATTCATTTAATTCAACCAAAGGTTTTAGTGTAGTAGCAATAATTCTATCTTCTGAATCTAAGTATAAAAAGACAGAAATATCCTCACCTATCTCAGCTCCTTCCGGTATATATTTAGTTGGTAATAAAACTACATTATCTTCATCATCCCCTAAATATGCTCCAGGAGCTGTAAAACGAAGAATCGAAAGTGTATTGAATTGGCCAAGATGCATCATATCTAAAAGATTAATATTTTTTATAAAGATAAATATTTCTTATGGTTCCGTTGATTTAAAAGAACCAATCGTATTTTTTAAGTAGTTAAATTAATGAATTTCAGTTTTTTGTGTAGGTTTATAGCTATGCTTGAATTAATCAAATCACTTCTGTTGTATTTTTGAGTTTAATGTTTTTTGAACTTAAAATTCTTACATGATTAGTTTGTTAGTTTTTTCAACCCTATTCGTTTGCGTTCAATATCTACTTCTAGAACTTCAACAAGTACTTGCTCGTGAATCGAAATAAATTGTGATGGATCTGATACAAAAGATTCTGATAAATGGGATTTGTGAATTAAACCATTTTCTTTAATCCCAACATTTACAAAAGCACCAAAATCTGTTACATTTGTTACAATACCAGGTATTTTCATCCCCGCTTTAATATCCGCAATTGTTTTTAATGTTGTATCAAACTCAAAAATACTAGCCTTTTTTCTAGGATCTCTCGTAGGCTTTTTTAATTCGTTTAGTACATCTTGAAAAGTGAATTCATCGGCAGTTGGAAAATCGGAAGCTTTAAGTTCTTTTAATAGTTTTTCATTTCCAATTAAATCAAAAATATTACTAGCTGTTTTCTTTGCAATTTCTTGTACAAGAAAGTAGGATTCTGGATGAACTGCTGAATTGTCTAATGGGTTTTCACCATCTGTAACTCTTAAAAATCCTGCACATTGCTCAAAAGCTTTATTTCCTAATAATTTAACTTTTTTTAATTCTTCGCGATTATTGAACAAACCAACTTCATTTCTATATTTTACAATATTTTCGGCTAAACCAGGTCCTAGCCCTGAAACGTATTGCAATAAATAGGTTGATGCAATATTTAAATCTACTCCTACTTTATTCACTGTAGAAATAACGACGTCATCCAAGGAGTTTTTAAGTGTCTTTTGATCTACCTCATGTTGGTATTGCCCTACCCCTATTGATTTAGGATCAATTTTCACCAATTCAGATAGCGGATCCATTAATCGTCGACCTATTGAAACAGCGCCTCGGACAGTAACATCATAATCTGGAAATTCTTTTCGCGCGATTGCACTTGCAGAATATATAGAGGCGCCATCTTCACGCACAATATATACATTCAAGTCTCTGTCAAATTTCACTTTACGGATAAGATTTTCGGTTTCTCTCCCTGCTGTTCCATCACCAATTGCAATAGCTTCAATTTTATACATTTGAACTAATTGACCTAACTTTGCGGATGCCTTATCCCTTTCATTTTGAGGTGCATGTGGGAAGATCGTTGTGTTAAAGAGTAATTCTCCTTTTTCATCTAAACATACTACCTTACATCCTGTTCTAAATCCTGGGTCAATTGCTAAAATTCGTTTTGCTCCAAGCGGTGCTGCTAATAATAATTGTTTAAGGTTTGATGCAAAAACCCGTATTGCATCTTTATCTGCTTTACTTTTCGCTTCATTTATCAGCTCGTTTTCTAGCGAAGAAGATAATAACCGCGTGTAAGCTTCTTTACAAGTATCTTTAATTATTTGTCCACAAGCATCATTGGATTTAACGAAAAATCGCTCTAATATTTCGATAGCTTCATCTTTCTCCGGTTGGACTTTTAAACTTAAAATACCTTCCCGTTCACCACGATAAATTGCTAAAAATCGGTGAGAAGGTATTTTTGTAATTGCTTCAGAAAATTCAAAATAATCTTTAAATTTTTCTCCTTCTTGCATTTTACCTTTCATTATACGCGAAGTAACTGTGGATTTACGGTTGAATAAATTACGCAATCGACTTCTTACTTGGATATTTTCATTCATCCATTCAGCTATAATGTCTTTTGCACCTTGAATAGCAACTTCCTCATTTTCTATTTCGAAACGAACATACTTCGAAGCAATTTGAAACGGATCTCCTCCTTTTTGACTCATGATGATTTTTGCTAAAGGTTCTAAACCTAATTTTTTAGCTTTCTCTCCACGAGTAACTCTTTTTTGTTTGAATGGTAAATAAATATCTTCTAAAAGTGTTAAATCAAATGTTTTTTGAATGTTTTCTTGAAGTTCAGAAGTTAATTTACCTTGTTCTTCAATTGCTTTACAAATACTTTTTTGACGAAGGATACATTCTTCATATTTTTTAATACAGTCTCTAATGTCTGTTATTTGAACTTCATCTAGATTATTAGTGAGTTCTTTTCGGTAGCGCGCAATAAATGGAATAGTTGCTCCGTCGTGTAGTAATTGTATGGTGTTAGTGATCGATTTTCCCGAAAGTTGTTTGGTTTTTAAGATAAATTCAAGTAATTTCATATTCCTTTACATTTAGTTTTTACTTCAATTTTTGATTTATTTATTTACAAATGTATAAAATACACATGTGGATTGTTAGTATCTTATTTGGTTTATTCTTTTAATTTCCCGTATGCTTTTAAAAAAATATTATTTTTGCATACAAAATATCGCAATTATGCTAGAAAAATTTTCTTTCAATGACTTCAAAGGTCAGTTACAAACGAATAAAAACCTTCGTTTTGCAACCTATGGTATCGGTTCAGTTCTTGGATTGTTAGTATTGTACTTTGCTTATCGTCAATTTATTTGGGCACCAAGTAATGAAAAATCTAAAGAATCCTATTATAGAGGTTTAAATTTAGCAGCTAAAGATTCAACGGATGCTGCAATTAATGAATTAGAGCCTGTAGTTAAAAAATTCGATGGCAAACAAGGTGGTGAGGTTGCTCAATTTATATTAGCGCGTCAATACATGACTAAAGGTGATTTTAAAAAAGCATTAAAAGCATTAGAAGATGTGGATGTAAATGATACCTATGTTTCAGTTTATAAATTAGGATTACAAGCTGATTGCAATTCTGAATTAGGTAAATACCAAGAAGCATTAGATTTGTATTTAGAAGCGGCTGAACAAAATGAAAATGAGTTAACTACTCCATCGTTTTTATTCAAGGCTGGTTTAGTTGCTGAAGAACTAAAAAATTATGAAGAGGCAAACGAGTTATATACTCGAATTAAAGGGAATTATTTAAATTTCTCGAATGCTAAATCGATTGATAAATATATTGCTAGAACTAAAAATAGAAAATAATTGTGGCTACTTCTTTAAAGAATTTATCTGATTATTCCAAAGATTCAATACCAAACGCTGCCGATTTTAAAATCGGCATCGTTGTTTCAGAATGGAACGATTCTATTACAAACAACTTATTAGCAGGTGCTAAACAAGCATTATTAGAGAACAATGTGCCTGAAAGCAACATACTTCTTCGTTATGTTCCAGGAGCTTTTGAATTGCCTTTAGCTGCTCAATGGATGTTGGATGAAACAGATGTGGATGGTGTTATTGCAATTGGCGTTGTGATTCAAGGAGAAACGAAACATTTTGATTTTGTTTGTAAAGGAGCAACAGATGGTATCATGAAAGTTATGTTGGAGTATAATTCACCAATATCTTTTTGTGTTTTAACGGATAATACGTTACAACAATCTATTGATCGTTCTGGTGGAATACATGGAAATAAAGGAATTGAATGTGCAATTGCCTGTATTAAAATGATTGCTTTGAAAAAGTCTTTTGAAAAATAAGAAATATGACATTAATAAAATCTATTTCAGGTATCAGAGGTACGATTGGTGGTAAAGTTAACGATGGACTAACACCTATTGACACCGTTAAGTTTGCTGCTGCTTATGGAACTTGGTTGAAAAATCAGTATCCGGGGAAGAAAATAAAAGTTGTTATTGGTCGTGATGCACGTTTGTCAGGTCAAATGATTTCAGATTTGGTAAGTAGTACTTTAATCGGTTTAGGTATCGATGTTATTAACCTAGGGTTATCAACTACTCCAACCGTTGAAATAGCTGTACCATTAGAGGAAGCACAAGGAGGAATTATATTAACAGCAAGTCACAATCCAAAGCAATGGAACGCCTTAAAACTATTAAATTCTAAAGGAGAATTTATTTCAGGGAAGGAAGGAGAGTTATTATTACAAATTGCGGAACAAGAAGCATTTGATTTTGCGGATGTGGATGATTTAGGGCTTATTACAAACGATGATTCGTATTTACAAAAGCATATTGATGCGGTTTTAAATTTAGAATTAGTGGATGTAGAAGCTATTAAAAATGCTGATTTTTCGATTGTAGTAGATGCTGTGAATTCTTCTGGAGGTATATTTGTTCCAGCATTATTAAGTGCTTTAGGTGTAAATAAAGTTACAAAAATGTATTGCGAGCCTACTGGACATTTTCCTCACAATCCAGAACCACTTCCAGAACATTTAACGGATTTATCCCAAAAAATAAAGGAAGTTGGCGCAGATTTAGGCATAACGGTTGATCCAGATGTAGATCGCTTGGCGATGGTTTGTGAAGACGGTTCTATGTTTGGTGAAGAATATACATTAGTTGCAGTTTCAGACTATGTATTGTCACATACGCCTGGTAGTACTGTTTCGAATATGTCGTCGACAAAAGCATTAAGAGATATTACAGAAGCTCGAGGCTTATCCTACTTTGCTGCTGCTGTTGGAGAAGTAAATGTTGTTACCAAGATGAAAGCGCAAAATGCTGTAATCGGAGGTGAGGGAAACGGAGGGATTATTTATCCAGCATCCCATTACGGACGTGATGCATTAGTTGGGATCGCATTATTCTTAACGCATTTAGCGAAAAAAGCTATCAAATGTTCTGAATTAAGAGATTCTTATCCAACCTATACGATTTCTAAAAATAAAATTGAATTAACTCCTTCAATAAATGTGGATGCTATTTTAAGCAAAATGGCTGAAAAATATAAAAATGAAGAAGTTGACACTTTAGATGGTGTAAAGATCTATATCGGAGATGAATGGGTACACCTTCGAAAGAGTAATACAGAACCAATAATTCGTGTTTATTCTGAAAGTAATACCGAAGAAAATGCAAATAAATTTGCATTGAAAATAATGAATGAAATTAAAGAACTTTGTTAGTTTTTTAATTTCTTAAAGGATATTATATTTGCAAAAAAAATAAAAGACTAGTTATGGCTATAATGATTACGGATGAATGCATTAATTGTGGGGCTTGTGAGCCAGAATGTCCAAATAATGCCATTTATGAAGGAGGTGCTGAATGGAGATATTCGGATGGTACGTCTTTAAAAGGAATGATTACGACATTGAATGGCGATGAAATTGATGCGCAAAATGCTTTCGAACCGGTGGATATGGATGTTTACTACATTTCAACGGATAAATGTACAGAATGTGTAGGTTTTCATGATGAACCACAATGCGCAGCTGTTTGTCCTGTAGATTGTTGTGTAGATGATCCAAACCACGATGAATCTGAAGATGAATTATTAGCAAAAAAAGATTTCATGCATTTGTAATACTAAATTTATTTAACGTACGTTCTAAAGATATGAAAGCATTATATATCCTACTTTTATGTCTTCCAGTTACATTTTTATTTAGTCAAAAAGATACATTATTAGCCAATCGCGAAAAGCGTTTGGCTATTTTTTTGAATACACTTCGGACATCTGTAAAAGATCAAGATAGAAATACAGCGAACTCTATTTTTAGGGATTATTTATTAGAAACGATTCAATATTCCGATTCCTATGAATATCCTTTTGAAAGTTTAACTTCTTTAGGAAGCATTACAAGTCCTGACAATGCATTTAGACTTTATTGTTGGAATGTTGAAATGGAAGATGCGTCTAATCGTTTTTATTGTTTTTTAGTACGTAAAGGTAAACGAAAGCATAAAAATAAAGTGATTGAACTTTTAGAAAAAAGCACCATTTCTCCTATGAATCAAGAAGTATTGACGGAGAATAATTGGTATGGTGCTCTCTATTACAAAATAATTCCAGTCGAAAAAGGGTCTAAAAAAATCTATACGCTATTAGGATGGCGTAGTAATGGTTCATTGAGTCATTCTAAATTAATAGACGTAATAAGTATACATGGTTCACATGTGAAATTTGGCGATTTAGTTTTTAAAAATAAGCAGGAAGTAAAACGACGTGTATGTTTTGAATATTCAAAAAAATCGATGATGAGTTTGAAATATGAAATGAATTTAGAACGCATAATCTTTGACCATCTTTCCCCTGAATCTCCATCAATGACAGGTTTTTATGAATATTACGTTCCTGACATGTCGCATGATGCCTATATATTCGAAGAAGAAAAATGGGTATTGAAGGAAGATGTGATTGGAGTTAATTCACCTGATAGACAAACCATTAAGCAAACCACAATTGATCCGGTTACAGGTAAAACAATAGAAGTAGAAGTACCGAATGAATGGGTGGATCCATCCGATAAAAGTGCACCTGGTGGTGGAGGTGTTCACACACCGGTTATACCTCGTCCGAGGAAAAAATAAACAAGCAATTAAAGTATTTTACGTTATTAGCATGTAAATTACATGTTACCTATATTAATTAGCTTAAAAACTAGTATATTAAGGCATTGACAAACAAAATTAAGCTGTATATTTATGACTTAAATAGGACTTAATTAGCTAACTAATTTTTTATTAACTTTTTAATAGATAGGTTATGGAATATGAAAAAAGAAATGATCGCAATGACGAGGTATTTAGCAAATCTGTAAAAGCAGGGAAAAGAACTTACTTTTTTGATATTAAAACGACGAAAGGAAATGAGTTGTATTTAACATTAACAGAAAGTAAGAAGGTTTTTGAAGATGGTAGAGAATATTTTCAAAAGCATAAGATTTTTTTGTATAAGGAAGATTTCGCGAAATTCAAAGAAGGATTAGATGAAATTATGGATAAATTAAATGAGTTAAACGAATCCGGAGATTTTAGAACAGATTCTTTTGTAAGAAATGATAAATCAGACGATTCTTTTACGTTTGATAGTCTATAATTTAGATTTCTAACAATAAAAGTTAATAACTATTTTACCTAAAATCATTACATTTCGTTAACGAATAGTTTATCTTTATAGTCAAAATTCAAAGAAATGGGTAAGATAATTGCTGTTGCGAATCAAAAAGGTGGTGTAGGAAAAACAACTACTTCAATTAATTTGAGTGGAAGTTTAGGTGTATTGGAGAAAAAAACCTTATTAATTGATGCTGATCCGCAGGCAAATGCAACTTCAGGTGTTGGTTTAGATCCAAAAAACACGCGTAACTTATACGAATGTTTAATTAATGATGTTGATCCACGTGATATTATTATTCATACTGAAAATCCACATTTAGATATTTTACCTTCTCACATGGATTTGGTGGGTGCAGAATTAGAAATGATTAACCTCCCGAATCGCGAATACATGTTAAGAAACGCCTTAAATAAAGTTCGTGACGACTATGATTTCATCATTATAGATTGCTCCCCTTCTTTGGGATTAATCACTTTAAATGCTTTAACTGCAGCAGACTCTGTAATTATTCCTGTACAATGTGAATATTATGCATTAGAAGGATTAAGTAAGTTATTAAATACCATTAAAATTGTTCAAGGAAGGTTAAATGACAAATTAGAAATCGAAGGTATTCTTCTTACGATGTATGATTCTCGTTTAAGATTGGCTAACCAAGTGGTAGATGAAGTAAAAGCACATTTTCAAGAATTAGTTTTCGAAACGGTAGTTCACCGTTCTACTAAACTTGCAGAGGCGCCTAGTTTTGGAGAAACGATAGTTATGCATGATGCGTCTAGTAAAGGAGCTATCAATTATTTAAATTTTGCGCGCGAAATTTTGCAAAAAAATGATTTAACAAATATATCTAACAACGATAAAACAATTTCTTTATAATATGGGAGCTGAACAAAAGAAAAAAGGAGGACTAGGTAGAGGTTTAGGGGCTCTTTTGGAAAATGCTCCAGATTTATCAAACAGATCTAATGCAGACGACAAGAACTTTATCGGTTCTGTTTCTATGATTTCAATTAAAGATATTGAAGCTAACCCTTTTAATCCTCGTACACATTTTGAGCAAGAATCATTAGAGGAATTAAGTAAAAGTATTGAAGTTCATGGTATTATTCAACCTTTAACCTTACGCAGTACAGGAAGAGGAAAATTTCAACTTATTTCTGGAGAGCGTCGTTTTAGAGCATCTCAAATGGCTGGATTAACAGAAGTGCCTGCTTATGTTCGCGTAGCAAATGACCAAGAAATGCTTGAAATGGCATTGGTTGAAAATATCCAACGCGAAGATTTAAATGCGATTGAAGTTGCCCTCTCCTACCAACGACTTATTGAAGAATGTTCTTTAACCCAAGAACAAATGAGTCAAAAAATTGCTAAGAGCAGATCTAGTATTACAAATCATTTACGTTTATTGAAATTACCTACTGAAATTCAAAAATCCGTGCGTGATAGTAAGATTTCGATGGGACATGCGCGCGCATTAGTTTCTGCTGGAGATGAAGAATTACAATTAGAATTACATACACATGTATTAAACGAACAATTGTCTGTTCGAGAATTAGAAGTACTTATTCGTGACGGTGTATCTATCACTAAAACTCCACCTACTAAATCTTTACCACAAATACATTCTACAAATACGGTTCAACGCGATTTTTGTAATCACTATTCTGATAAAACTTCTACTAGAGTAGAGATTAAAAAAGCTGCGAATGGTTCCGGAAAAATTACAATTCAATTCAATTCAGAAGTGGATTTAAATCGTATTATTGAAATATTGAATAAATGAAAATAATCTTTTTCATTTTATTTTTTTATTGCTCGAATGTTTTTGGACAAAGTTTTGCAAAAGATTCTATTCTTATTACTACACACACTCCAAAAAAAGCAGCATTTTGGTCGATAATTATTCCAGGAGCTGGTCAAATCTACAATCAATATTATAGTCCAAAAGGGCGATATGGTGCTTATTGGAAAGTTCCATTAATCTATGTTTCCTTGTTTGGTAGTGGTAGTTTGTTTCTAGATGCCATCCGTTCGGAAAGTGAAATACGCACAGAATATTATAATCGTGAAAAAAATAGTACGTTAATTTCTTCCAAATGGGCCAATTATACTGCAAACGATTTAATTCTTTTACATGAAAGTGCTGTCAGAAAACGAACAATGTTCGGACTATTAGTTGGTGGTGTCTATGCCTTACAAATCATTGAAGCTTCTATTGATGCCCATTTTTTACATTTTGACATAAGTCCTAACCTAACGATGCAAATTCAACCTACTTATCTTCAAAGTACAGCAGGACTTCAACTTACTTTCAACTTCAATTAAGTTAAATTATATAGTCCTTTTTAATCAAAAGAAAGGTAAAAATTAGAATTTTTAAAATTTACCAAAAATTTTTCGCGAATAAAATCTTATATTTAGCTCGAAAAATATATAATTGTTTCACGTAATAGTTTAAAATATGAAAATAGGATTAGTAGGTTATGGAAAAATGGGCAAAGCGATTGAAGAAATTGCCATCGAACGTGGACACGAAATCTTATTTAAATCCAATAGTGTTTTTCCATTAACTGTTAAAGATATTGACATGGTGGATGTAGTGATTGAATTTACAAAACCAAATTTAGCACTGGAACACATCCAAAAAACATTAGAGAATAACACTCCAATTGTAGTTGGTACAACTGGTTGGAATGAACAAATTTCGGAAGTGGAGAAAATCGTTACAGCTACGAATGGCAGTTTATTGTATGCAAGTAATTTTAGTATTGGTGTCAATTTATTTTTCGATTTGAATCGAAAATTAGCACAATTATTAAGTCCGTATTCCGAATACAAACCATCGATTGACGAAATACACCATACGCAAAAAGTGGATGCTCCAAGTGGAACTGCTATTTCTTTAGCAAATGATATTATTCAAAATAATAATTCCTACTTTTCTTGGGTATGTGCAGAAGGGGAAGTTCCACATACTGTTGAAGGACAGTTAGGTGTTGTTGCTCATCGTATACCAGAAGTTCCTGGAACTCATACTGTAGCATACTCCTCTTCCATCGATACAATTTCTATTACCCACCAAGCGCACAATCGTCGTGGTTTTGCTTTGGGAGCAGTTTTATCTGCTGAATGGATCGTTACTAAAAAAGGAATGTTCACGATTTCCGAAATGTTAAAAGAAATGTAATTCGACAACAAATTAATTATGAACGTACTTTATTTTTATTTATTCTTATTTGTGCACCCCTACCTTGCTATGTGGTGGACAAGTTTTGAAAAAGCTGGCCGTAAATCTTGGGAGGCTTTAATTCCAGGATACAATTATTATGTTGCATTTAAAATTGGCATTAATAAGCCTTGGTGGTCTTTGTTAATGCTCTTTCCTGGTATCCACATTTGGATGTGGGCTGTTGTTAACGTAAGTTACATCCGAAAATTTGGAAAATACTCGTGGCAAGATACTTTACAAGGGATATTCTTCCCTTACCTATTAATGGCTAAATTAAAAGAAAGTGAAGTTATTGCTCCTACTAATTGGGCAAATCCAAAAGATGTAGAATCTCGTCGTATTGGTGACCATATTGTTTTGTTTTTAGCAGTTCCATTTCTTGGTCATGTAGTTGCTTTTATTTTTGGTTTTTTCAGTAAAGATAAAACAGGACAAAAATCTACTTACAAAGAATGGGGAGATACCATCTTATTTGCATTGATTGCCGCTAGTATCATTCGAACTTATGTGTTTGAACCTTTCCAGATTCCTACGGGTTCGATGGAAAAAACATTGTTGGTTGGTGACTTCTTGTTTGTAAACAAATTGGCGTATGGAAGTAAAGTTCCTGTAACTCCTGTATCGTTTCCGTTGGTACATAATAATATTCCTGTTATCAATATTAAATCCTATTCCGATATTGAAACAATTAATTACACGCGTCTGCCAGGATTAGGGAAAGTAAAACGCAACGATGTTGTCGTATTTAATTATCCTTCCGGAGATACTGCAGTTTTTGATCCACGTATGCCTTATGGATTAATGGGGCATGATTACCACGGCATCTTAATCGATGAAGCAGAACGCATGTTTTTTCAAAAATATGGACGTGATGCATTTATGCGCAGTATAGCAGATAGTATTGTTACAAGTAATCCTGCACTTCGAAATAATCCAAACCAAGTATATCAGACTGCGTATAGCAATGCTACCACAAGAATCATGGCTAGTAAAGGAGAGGAATTTATTAATCATCTTTCTTTTTGGAAAGCGAAAGCACGTAAAATGTTGGCGGTGGATAAAGTGGCGATGGATAATCGTGAAGGTAGAATGATCAAACATTACGGTTTGATTTATCGTCCAGTGGATAAACGTGAAAACTATATTAAGCGTTGTGTAGGGATACCAGGAGATAAATTAGAAATTATCAATTCCATTTTATATATCAATGGCAAAAAAGCATTTGTTGCTGAACATCAAAATTTACAATATAGCGTATCCAATTTTCAAAATACTGGTTCTACCTCGTCCTTTACAAACATGATGTATGAACAATATGGTTTAGAACCAACAGATACAGATTCAGATCCTGTGCGAGGTTGGAGAGGCGATTATTCCATTTTAAGTGATAATGGAAATACGATGGAACTAGAAATGAATTTAACGCGTACTGAATTAAATAAGTTAAAACACGATTTTCCAAATGCAAAATTTAAAATCAATGTTCCAAATAATGTGGAATTTGTACGTAGAAATGAGGCACTACAAACAGGATTTACTTCTGTTGAAAAATTAGAGAATTTGCGTTATTTCCCACGCGATGTAAATCATGGGAATTCTGTTGCGAATTTTGAAAAAATAACGATACCTTCAAAGGGTTCTGTGGTAACAATAACTACCAAAAATATTGCTTTGTATAGACGTATTATTACTGCATACGAAGGACATACCTTGGTAGAAAAAAACGGGAAATTTAGTATTGATGGTAAGACAACTGCTACCTACAAATTTGGGATGAACTATTACTGGTTAATGGGAGATAATCGTTACAATTCTGCAGATTCTAGGTTTTGGGGATTTGTTCCTGAGGACCATATCGTAGGTAAAGCTTCGGTTGTTTGGTTGTCTAAATCCCCTTTGAGCAATTTGAATTTCTTTACCAATATTCGTTACGATCGTATTTTAAAATTCATTAAGTAATGTCTGTAGTCTTTCCAATAGCTTATTTTGGAAGTATTTCGTATTACAAAGATTTAATTGCTGAGTCCTCCGTTGTTTTTGAAGGACACGAACATTTTGTTAAGCAAAGTATTCGTAATCGTACACGAATTGCAACTGCAAATGGTGTCATGGAGTTATCTATTCCCACTATTAAACCAAATGGTTCTAAAACCGCAACGAAAGACATACTGGTTTCGCATGCGAAAGATTGGCGAAAAGACCACTGGCGTGCGATAGAAAGTGCCTATAAACATGCGGCTTATTTTGACCATTATAGGGATGAAGTAAAAATGCTTATCTACCAAAACACACCGGATTTAGTAGGCTTTAATCTACAAATTATAGAACGTATTCAAATGTGGCTAGACCTCCCCTATTCGTATGAATGTTCTTCTGAGTTCGCACCGATTGATAATCTAGCTACGGATTACCGTTTTGGTTATAGCAAACATTCGTATAAAAATGAATATCAATATTTTCAAGTCTTTCAAGATAGGTTTTCATTTGAAGGTGATTTAAGTATTTTGGATGCGCTATTTAACTTGGGTCCTATGGCACGTAAACTATTTATCGCGTAAATTGCATGACAAAATTAGAAGCACATACAGCGCTCAAAATGGAATTAGAGCAACGCATTACAGCGCTAAAAGCTATTTTAACGAATAGTTATATTGCTGTAGCAAGTGAAGATACCAAGAGTTCTGCAGGCGACAAACACGAAACAGCAGTTTCCATGGCACAGTTGGAACAAGAGAAATTAACTCACCAAATAAATCAATTGCTCGTTTTGCAACGGCAATTTTTACGCATACAAACTGAAACTGTTCATACGAAGGTTCAGTTAGGTAGTTTGTTACTAAGCGATAAAGGATATTTTTACGTTTCGATCGGTTTGGGTAAGGTGGAAAATAGAGGTAATTCTTTTTTTGCTTTAGGTATGGATGCTCCTTTGGTCCGCTTATTATTGGGCAAGCAGGTTGGTGATAAAGTGTTATTTAATGGTAGCGCAACAGAGATATTAATGCTAAATTAAAAGGATATGAAATTTATTGGTACACGTACAAGTTTTCAAGATGAAGCGAACAAGACAACCATTGTAATCGCTCCAGAAAATGTATTTTGGCACAAAGGATTAATGAGTGCTTGGTTTTCGATGTGGATGGTGATTGGGATTACGATGCTTTGGGCATTTAACACCTTAAAATTAAACGAACAAGAAAAATTAATTGTGGTAATCTTTCTGGTGTTTTGGGTTTACTATGCTTACAAGGTCGGAAGATCTTTGTTTTGGATACTTTGGGGCAAAGAATTAATTAAAATAGACAAAGATGGTTTATCTATTAAAAAATCTATCCGTGGTTATGGTAAATCAACCAATTATTTTTTAGAGAATATTCAAAAGTTCAGAACACAACAACCGAAGGAAAATTCATTTCAAGCAGTATGGGAAAATTCACCATGGATTCAAAATGGGGAACGAATAGAATTTGATTATATTGGTAAGACAATTCGTTTCGGGAAGAAATTAAACGAAAAAGATGCTAAGTTGCTTTTTAACTTGGTAACTAAACGAGTTGAATTATATCTAAAAAAATAAAAGGATAAATATTATATTTTTTAATTACAAGTGGTTGTTTAATATCTCCTTGCCAAGTTTATCATAATTGATTCCATCAAACGTTCCAGAACTCATCATTAAAAGTACTTTATTTTTCCATTTTTTATTTTTAATAAACTTCAGCACTTCTTCTGTTTTATTAAAAACGTTTACATTACCTCCAAAAGCATCTTTTACCTGATCTATAGAAATAGGTTCAAGTTTTTTGTGACTTACAACATCAGGACTAAAATATATTAAGGCTTCGTCTGCCTGATCCATTGTGTGATTGTAATGCGGTAGAAATTCTTTTTTCAAGGATGAAAATGTGTGTAACTCCATACATGCAATTACTTCTTTTTCTTGATACTGTTCTTTCACTGCTTTAGTTGTAGCCATTAATTTCGAAGGAGAATGGGCGAAGTCTTTAAACATAATAAAATCTTCTGACTCTACTACTTTTTGTAGTCTTTTTCCAGCACCTGAAAATGTATCCATAGCTTTTAAGAAATCATGGTTTGAAATCTCCATTTGTTGTGCTAAAAACATAGCGCCCATCATATTTTGAAGGTTATGTGCACCGAAAATTTTCAATGCATATTCTGTATCTTCAAATGTTACAATAGTTCCGGTATTGGTAACTCTATAATTTGGAGTTTTATATGCAATAGTATTTAGTTTGTTAGTAAATAATATCCCTAAATTATTTACTTCACAATCTTCTTTATTATAAATTAACGTTCCATTTTCGTCGATACATTCACAAAAAATCTTGAATTGCTCCACATAATTTTCAAAAGTTGGAAACACATTAATATGATCCCAGGCAATCCCACTAATAATAGCAATATTTGGATTGTACAAATGGAATTTCGGTCTACGATCAATAGGAGAACTTAAGTACTCGTCACCTTCTAAAATCATAAAAGGAGCTGATTCTGTCAGTTTAACCATACAATCATATCCTTCTAATTGTGCTCCAACCATGTAATCTGCTTCTATCCCTAATTTTTTCACAACATGCAAAAGCATAGAAGTGATAGTAGTTTTTCCGTGACTTCCACCTATTACAATTCGAATTTTATTTTTGCTTTGTTCGAATAAAAATTCAGGATAGGAATAGATCGGAATATTTAATTCTTTTGCTTTTATAAGTTCTGGATTATCTTTTAGGGCATGCATTCCAAGAATTACAGCGTCTAGTTCTTTTGAAATATTTTTTTCATTCCAACCGATATTTTGCGGTAAAATCCCTTCTGAATTCAATCGACTAGCAGATGGTTCAAAAATTTCATCGTCTGAACCAGTTACCTGATAACCTTTTCGATTTAGAGCTATTGCTAAATTATGCATAGCACTTCCACCTATTGCAATAAAATGAACTCTCATTATTATGAATTATTAATTTTTCTTCAGATTAGTATCTTGAGTTTCTTTTTGCCAAATTGCTTCTGTTGAAGCTGCTCCATTTTTAGAATATGTAATAAAATCCTTTGTTTGTGTTCTAGTATAAATTTGGCCATACCCTTTTTTTACTATTATTCTTCGGGTGACAACTGCTAATAAACTACCTTTATTATCTGTTTTATTAAATTGTTCTTGTGTTACTCCTTCCGGATATAATGACCCTATTGAATTTGCAGCTTTATCATCAAAAATTCTTCCTTTTTTCTCAATATCTTCAATAACACCTTTTGTTTCAAGCGTTTTTATATTTCTATTTTCTGTTTCAATTTTTTTGGAAGTTTCAATTTTACTTTGAATATTTTCAAGTGATGTTTGCGAATCGGATGGCTTAGTATTCCCTTGAGAGGTGTATCTACCTGTTTCAGTTTCTAAGTTTGAAAGTCCGTTAGCAGTATTATTTACATCTTTAACTTCTAAGTATTTTAATTCTAGTTCTTTATCTTCATTTTTTTTAGTGATTAATTTCAACTCTTTAATTGAAATGTTTTCAATTACACTTAGAGAATCTTCCTTGTTGAATTTTTGATTTTCTAATTTTACAATGGATAATTCATGATCTTGTCTATTTAATTCTTGATTTGTTTGGGATTCAACAATTTTATTTTCAATTACTTTTGTAGATGATAGTATTTGTTTAGTGACTTCTTTATGAGCTAAATTTGTTTTTTCAGATTTAATTATTTCATAATTATAATACCTTTTATTTAAGCTGTCTTTTACATAATTCCTTAAGTTTTCAGGAGAAATTAAAA
>Ga0114969_10001452_pt1 | contig 20157 bp, 17 predicted proteins | sample M_130807_MF_Meta_FD_87316 | JGI IMG/M metagenome (GOLD analysis project Ga0114969, IMG submission 87316) | Freshwater microbial communities from Lake Montjoie, Canada to study carbon cycling - M_130807_MF_MetaG | ecosystem: Environmental > Aquatic > Freshwater > Lake | place: Lake Montjoie...
AACGTTTTCGGCAAACGGGAAGTGGCTGCCATCGATCATGGCGCTGCGCACGCCTGCTCTCACCTTGCTACTGATATCGTCGAGGGATTCGTGGTGATCGAGGTGCAGCGCAAACGGCATGTTGTAGCTTTCTGAGTAGGCTTCGCACAGCGCGTAGATCTCGCTGAAGGCAATATGCTTGAAGGTGCCCGGCGTGCCCGCCAGGATCACCGGGGATTGCATCTCTTGGCAGACCTCGAGGATCGCCTGAATGGTTTCCGCATTGTGGATGTTGAATGCGGGCACGGCGTAGCCTCTGGCCTGAGCGTCTTGCAGCAGATACTTGGTGGAGATAATGCTCATGGAGTAATCCTCTCAGCCTTTCCAAGGGTGAATAACCACGCCTTTCACCACGCGGTTTACCGTGCCGCTGGCGGAAGGGGTATCTGGGGTGATGCCTGCTTTAATGGATTCGGTCAGCGCAAAGATTTGCGCGTACATCAGGAAGCAGAATGCCTGTTCGACATCGAGGAACTCGCGTGCCGCTGGCAGCAGAATATGCGGCCCAGCTTCAATTTCCGCGCTGGTGGCTGAGGCGATCGCCACCACGCGCATCGCCTGCTGGTCACGGCGCAGTTCGGCGAGTAAATCCAGGTCGTACTGGCGGGTGTAAGGATGGCTAGACACCATCACCACCACCAGCGTTTCGTCGTTAACCAGCGATTTCGGGCCGTGGCGGAAGCCGGTCGGGGAGTCGTAAAACGCCGCCAGTTTGCCTGCGGTCAGCTCAAGCACTTTCAGCGCGGCTTCGCGCGCAGCGCCTTGCAGCCCGCCGCTGCCGAGGTAGACGATGCGTTTGAAGGGCAGATCGCCAAACACGGCTGCGCTGAGATCGCCCTGCGAAGCGATAATCTGTTCGCAGCGCGTGGCCACATCTTGGAAGGTTGCGCTGTTGATGACGTCCGCCGCAAAGACCGCCAGGCAACTGGCCATCATGGTGGTGATACTGCTGGTCATGGCGAAGCCGCGATCGTGGGTTTCTGCTGGCATCAGCAGCGCCAGCGCGTTATCGCTGTTGTTTGCGTTGTTATACAGGCTGCCCGCTTCGTTGCAGGTAATCACCAGATGGTGGCAGTGCCGGACGATCTGATTAGCCAAATCAACCGCCGCGACGCTTTCCGGGCTGTTGCCGGAGCGTGCGAAAGAGACCAGCAGCGTCGGCTGTTCGGCGTACAGATAGTCAACAGGGTTGGTGACCAGGTCGGTGGTTGGCACCGCCACCACGTTTTTGCCGGTGTGGCGTGCAAGCCAAGGGGCAATCATGTCACCGATAAATGCAGAGGTGCCCGCGCCGGTCAGGACGATCTTCAGATCATTATTTTGTAGCAGAGGTGCCAGGAAAGCCGCAATGCTGTTGCGCAGGCTCTCGATATTTTTCAGTGATTTAATCCAGCTTGCCGGTTGTTGGCGGATCTCTTTTTCGGTCCAGGTTGAGGTGCCGGAAGTGTGGGTTTTGCTCATAACTCAGTCCTTAGCAGTGCATATTCAACGGGGGAACACAAAGCAGAACGTGGCAGCCTTTCGTTTCATTTCGTCAACTTTATGCTTAAATGAAATCTATATAAAACGAAATTAAAGATCAACAAAGAAAAGGAAATAAAACATAGTTTGTGATCGGTGTTATGAATAGGTTTTTGCTTTTTATTTATCGACTTTTCGCGCAGTTAGCGGGCAATGGTCAGATTTAAAGAAAAGGAAAAGAAAGGCCTGTGCGCTAACGGGCCACAGACCTAAGAGAGGGAAGTGAAAGGGGTCATATCCCCTCTTCAGCCACTTCGGTTGCGCGTTCGCGCCCCATTTCGTCTACCAGACTGGTTAAGCCACGGTGCCCGCACTCCAGCGCCATCAGGCGAAACTCATTACTGCTCAGCCCATCGCGTTCCAGCACCATTTCCAACAGTAATTGCAGGTTGATGCCGGTGATCACTTCGCGCCCCGGTTTTTGCAGCGCCAGCATTGAGGCTACGCGGAACGGGGTGCCACCTAGCAGGTCGGTTAAAAATATCAGCCCTTCACTTTCATCAAGCCGGGCTATCGCCTGTTCGAATTGGCTTTTCAGCAGCGCGGTGGTGGAGCTTTCAGGAAAGTCGATGGCAATAATCTGTGGCTGCTCGCCAAGGATCTGTTTCATCGCCTGTTCCAGCCCGCTGGCAAACCCACCGTGGCCGCTAAGAATGATGCTTAACATGTGCTCTCCTCGCCTTTCAGTGGGTTACAAGAAGTGGCCAAACTTCCCGACAATACCCAGCAATACGGTGATGCCGATAAGCCGCAGCGGGCTCCAGCCGCGGCGCACTAGGGCGTACATCAGCAGGGTGTAGACCAGCGGCAAAAATGCAGGCATCAGTTTGTCGATCACGTCGGTTTGCAGTTTCACTACCGCATCGCCCGCGGTGATTTCCAGCGTGGTGGAGAGACGAACGTAGGTCGCCACCAGCGCACCGATCACCGTCATCCCGACAATCGAGGCCGCGTGGCCGACTTTCCGGGTGTTGGCTTTAATCAGCGGGATTGCCGCGACCCCTTTGCGGTAAGCATAGTGAGCCAGCCCGAAACGCAGCCCGAGGTGGACGACGTTAAACATCACCATAAATACCACCGCGCCGAGGATCGAACCTTGTAGCGCCAAGCTGGCACCGATGCCGCCACAGATCGGCAGCAGGGTGAGCCAGAACATGGCGTCACCAATCCCACCAAGCGGTGCGCCGACGGCAATTTTGGTGCTCTGGATACTGTTCACATCCTGCTTGGAACGCTCCATTGCCAGGATGATGCCAATCACAAAGGTGACCAGGAACGGGTGGGTATTGAAGAATCCCATATGGCCTTTCATCGCCCGCGCCAGGTCGCGTTTGTTGGTGTGGATCTTCTTCAACGCGGGCAGCAGGCCGTACAGCCAGCCGCAGGCCTGCATACGTTCGTAGTTGAACGATGCCTGTAGCAGCATAGACCGCCACGCCACGCGGTTGATGTCCTGCTTGGTCAGCTCCACGCCAACCGTCTGATCTTCATAGATGCTGTCGTTGCCGTCGGTGAGCAGTGTTTCTTGCCCGTCGGTTTGCGGCAGAGTTTGGGTATCAGATGCCATCTTCGAATTCCTCTTGCTGTGCGCGGGAAGGTTGCGGTGGAGTCGGGCCCTTACGCATTAACTCCATCAGAGCCATGGCAAGCGCGGCGGCGGCAATCGCCAGCACCGGCAGTTTCAGCCAGGCAGCGCCAACGAAGCCGAGAATGAAATAGGGGATGTATGCGTTTTTCATCATGATTTTCAGCAGCACGGCAAAACCGATGGCTGGCATGATGCCGCCGGCTACGCCGAGGCCGTCGATCAGCCGTGCGGGCAGCACGTCAATGACCGACTTCGCGTGTTCGGCACCAAAATAGATGGGCAGGAAGGCGCAGAGGAAGTAGAAGATACCGAGCACCAGCAGCGCCATGTAGTTAATGCGCTCAATGCCGTCGGCATCGGCATTCGCCGCCATGCGATCGGCTCGCGCCATCACGCCGGACATAATGGAGAACAGGAAGGTAATCCCCATCTGCACCGCAACGGCGAAAGGCACTGCCACCCCGACGGCCACCTCCGGTTTTACCCCAGTAGTGATGGCAAAGGTGGTGCCGACGATGGTGCCGATAATCACGTTGGGCGGTTGTGCACCCGCCAGCGGTGCCAGGCCCATCCACACCAGCTCCAGTGTACCGCCGGTTAAAATACCGGTATGCAGGTCACCCAGGATCAGGCCAACCAGCGGGCCCAGTACCACCGGGCGGTGCAGGTGAGTCAGGCCGTTGAACATATCCAGCCCGGCAATAAAGGCCAGTATGCCCAGCGCTACTGCTTGTAATAAGCTGATTTCCATAACAAATACCTCAGAGAAGTTTGTAGAGATCCTGAGCCGCTTCTGTGGGAACACCCTGAACAAAGCATTCCACACCGGCCTCTTTCAGGCCGTTGAAGGCGGCAATGTCCCGATCGTCTACAGAGACGGTTTTGGCGATTTGTTTCTTGCCATCGGCGTAGTGCATGTTGCCGACGTTGATGCGTTCCAGCGGTACGTTGCCTTGTACCAGGGTGAGGAAATCTTGCGGGCTCTTGCAAACCAGCAGGATTTTCTGGCGATCGGCCGCACGGTGAATGTTGTCGATCACCTTCTGTAGCGGCCAGAAACGCACGGCAATCCCTTCGGCGAGCACCATCTCCATCAGGTTTTGCTGCACGGAGTCTTCCGCGACTTCATCGTTGGCCACCAGCACCAGATTGGCCCCGGCAAACCCGACCCACTGCACGCCAACCTGACCATGGATCAGGCGTTCATCAATGCGGCTTAATACAATGTTTGGCATTTTTTTTCCTTATTATCATTGTGTTAAATAGAGGGTGATTTACCCAGGCAGGCAGCATGGTATTGACGCAGCACGTCCTGGATATGGTCGATAATCAGATCGTGTGGCGTTGCGGCAAGCAGCCCTTCACGAACTTTGGCATATTGCAGCGGCAGGTATTGGCTGATCAGTGGCAGCGGGATCGGTTCGTTTGCCAGGTTGCTGACCATGCTGTCATAGGCTCCGTCGATATCCCGATCGGGCCAGTAGTAGCGCACGCGGTCAGAGTAGCTGTAGCCGCGTGCCAGGCGTAATGCTTCGCCGTTACCCTGATAGTGCTGCTGCCAATATTGCGGGTGATCCTGCATCACGCTTTCGAGTACATCGCGCAGCCCCGAGCATTGATGCGCCGGGCGTAACTCCCGTTCAATGGCCGCCAGTGAAAATAGCGCTTCGCGCAGGGCAAAGGTGAGCGCCGGGCCGACTTTCAGGATCGCGAAGTGGTGTTGCACCAGTTGCTGTAGGGCAAGCGGGGTCTGGTAATCGGTGGAGTGGGCTTCAAACACCATGGTGTCAGACGCTTCAATCATCTGGCTCAGCGCCAGCGCCTTCTGTGGCTGAAAATCAATCACTTGAGTATGGTCGAACTCAACGCCCGGCTGTACTACCAGCCCGATAATGCGTGGCCAAATGGCGTTCAGCCCCTGCTTTTCCAACGCATGGCGATGGGCTTCAAGCGTGGCTTTTGCCGCCTGCGGCGTGGTGACGGCTAATGCTTCCAGTGTTTCATGAGCGCCACCCGGCACCGGCACTTCGGTGCCGATAACGTAAACCAGATCGGACTCACCAAACTGCGCAATACAGGTTTGCTCGGCGATCCGTGCTAACCGGGCTGCGCGTTCGGCAACGATCGCATCGGTGAGCGGCACCGGATCGTCGGCGCAGGACATGCTGCAATCGAGATGGATTTTTTTGAACCCGGCACTCACATAGCTGCGAATCAGCTCATCGGCCTTGGTCATGGCTTCTGCGGCGGGTTGGCTTTGCCAGCGGTTCGGGCCGAGGTGGTCGCCGCCAAGGATCAGCCGTTGGTGAGGAAAATTTTGTTTATCTGCCAGTTGCAGAACGAAACGGCGGAAGTCGGTGGGCATCATACCGGTGTAGCCACCGTATTGATCAACCTGGTTTGAGGTGGCTTCGATCAGCAGGGTTGAGTTTGCTTCTTTTGCATGCCGCATGGCGGCTTCAAGCACCAGCGGGTGAGCGGAGCAGACTGCAAAGATGCCGAAGCACTTGTCCTGTTTATGGTGGGCCACAAACTCGATTAAATGTTTCACTTTCTTCTCTCTATCGGTTTTTTTGTGCAATACCTTTCGATTCGTGTCTATTGATACTGCTTTAACGTAAAATTAAAATAAAGAGAAGGATGGTGAAGTTGCGATCTGTTTCACAAAAGGTATAAAACGAAAGTTTTTGACGAAATTAAGCCGGTGAAAGCGAATAAGGGCAGGGCTTGCTTTCCATTTAAAGAAAGGTGTTAATAGGCAAAACGAAATGAAACAAAGGATTTTATGAAAGGATCTCTTATGCATAACAGCGATTCCGTTACCGATAAACGTGTCATTGGCACCAGCGAGAGACGCGAACAGATCATTCAGCGCCTACGCCAGCAGGGCAGCGTACAGGTCAATGACTTATCGGCTTTTTTCAGCGTTTCTACAGTCACCATCCGTAACGATCTGGCGTTTCTGGAAAAACAGGGGATTGCGGTACGCGCCTACGGCGGTGCGCTGATATGCGATCCGTCAGCTCCCCCGGTGGAACCCTCGCTAGAAGATAAAAGCTCCCTGAATACCTCTCTGAAGCGCAGCATTGCGCGCGCAGCGGTAGAGCTGATCAAGCCGGGTCACCGGGTAATCCTCGACTCGGGCACCACCACTTATGAGATCGCACGCCTCATGCGCCAGCATAAAGAGGTGATTGCCATGACCAACGGTATGAACGTCGCCAACGCGCTGCTGGAAGCCGAAGGCGTTGAGCTGCTGATGACCGGCGGGCATTTACGCCGCCAATCCCTGTCGTTTTATGGCGATCAGGCCGATCAGTCGTTGCAGAACTACCATTTCGATATGCTGTTTCTGGGCGTTGACGCGATCGATCTGGAACGAGGTGTCAGCACCCATAATGAGGATGAAGCGCGCCTTAACCGCCGTATGTGTGAGGTGGCTGAGCGGATCATTGTGGTAACCGATTCCAGCAAGTTCGAACGCTCCAGTTTGCATAAAATCATTGATATACAACGTGTTCATATGGTGATCACCGACAGCGATATTTCAGCGGAAAGCCTCGAGGGGCTACGCAAGAGCGGCATTAAAGTGGTGCTGGTCGGTAAATAGAAAAAAGCGGGATAGGTTTACAGATGAGAAATGGCCGCCCAGGCAAGCGGCCATGTTGGGCATTACTCGGGAACCACCCAGTTCACCAAGTGGTGACCGATACCGGACGGCACCAGCACCTTGTGCAGCCACGGCAGCACGTTGTTCATCTGTTGCTCCAGCTTCCACGGCGGGTTAATCACGATCATACCGGAAGCGGTCATGCCGCGCTGATCGCTGTCGGGTTTGACCGCCAGTTCGATCTGTAGGATGCGGCGAATACCGGTCGCTTCCAGCTCTTTCAGCATGCGTTTGATCTGCTGGCGCAGTACCACCGGATACCAAAGCGCATAAGTGCCGGTGGCGAAACGTTTGTAACCTTCCTGAATGCCTTTCACTACGTCCTGATAATCGGTTTTCATCTCATACGGCGGATCCATCAGGATCAGGCCACGGCGTGATAGCGGTGGTAATTGGGATCTGATCTGTTGGTAGCCATCGGCACGCTGCACTTTGGCGCGTTCATCTTTCTGGAACTCACTGCGCAGCAGCGGGTAATCGCTCGGGTGCAGTTCGGTGAGATGGATTTTATCCTGCGGGCGCAGCAACTGGCGGGCAATCAGCGGTGAACCCGGGTAGTAACGCAGGGTGCCCGAACGGTTGAAGTTGTGTACCACGCTCATGTAAGCCGCCAACTCTTCCGGCAGATCGTCACGCTGCCACAGCAGGCCGATGCCCTCCAGGTATTCCCCGGTGCGCTCGGCGTGTTCACCGCTCAGTTGATAACGCCCGGCACCGGAGTGGGTATCCAGATACAGCAGCGGTTTCTCTTTTTCTTTCAGCGCTTCAATGATCAGGCTCTGAACGGTGTGCTTGAGCACGTCGGCGTGGTTGCCAGCGTGAAAACTGTGGCGGTAACTTAACATTTGTATTTATCCGATTGAATTTAAAATACTATTATCGAAAGCATTTATTCTGGCAGGCTGATGAATCTATACCCAAAATAATTCGAGTTGCTTGTAGGCGGCAACTGAGCGAAGCCTCAGGAGCTTACTCAGGTAAGTGACTGGGGTGAACGAAGGCAGCCAACACCCAAGCAACTTGAAGTATGACGGGTATAGGTGTGAAAAGCCCGGGCAAACCAGGCTTATGGTTATGCGACTTTCTGTGCCTGCATTGTGGCATATTTTTGGTCTACCTGGATATCGAAGTCAGTAAACAGTGCCACAGGCTTCACGCTGCGCCCGGTTTTTTCCAGCCTAACAAAGCCATGTGAGCTAAGCGTTTTCAGGGTAACCGACAGGTTGCTGATTTTTCGTCCTGAGAGCTCGGCTAACTCCGTTAGCGTTTCCGGTTTCTGTTCGTCCATCATGCGTAGCAGCGAAATATTCTCGTTGCTTAGCACCTGCGCTAAAGCAATCATGGAGGTAAACCAGACCTTTGGCTCATTAGGTTCAGGTTTGTACTCACCTTTGGCGATCGCCAGCGTTCTTTTGCGAATGAGTTCTTCTGGCATTACACCGATCAGTGCTTTCATTGCGCTAGCCTCTCTTTTCTCTTTCCGCGATGACTTCATCCATCTTCTCGGTTGATTTTTTCCCCATGTAATTCAAGTAGATATTCTAAACTAGAATCATGTTGCATATCGCTTCCTTGTGATACTTATGATCTAATCATAACTTTGTGTTGCTTAAAGTTCAAACCATAAAAGACCCTATGCCCCCTAATGGCACTTTCCCTCAATCGCCGCCATTGATTTTCCTGTCATTTGGCACCATGTTAGTTAGACATTCGTATTTACTCGGCCTGATGTCCGCATCCGGCCCACAACGCCAATCAGGACTGCCCTTATGACCAATCCGTTGCTGACCCCGTTTTCCCTGCCGCCGTTTTCGGCGATTCGCCCTGAAGATATCGTGCCTGCGGTGCAATCCGCGCTGGCTGATTGCCGTGCTGCGGTAGAGCGCGTGGTCGCTCAGCCGGGGCCGTTTACCTGGGAAAACCTGTGCCAGCCGCTGGCAGAGTTTGACGATCGTCTGTCACGCATCTGGTCGCCGGTTGGCCATTTAAACGCGGTGAAAAACAGCCCAGAGCTGCGCGAAGCCTACGAGCAGGCGCTGCCGCTGCTGTCTGAATACGGCACCTGGGTGGGCCAGCACGAAGGTTTGTATCAGGCGTATCGCAGCCTGAAAGAGGGCGCAGGCTTCGCTCAACTGACTACGCCACAGCGTAAATCGGTGGAAAACGCGCTGCGTGATTTTGAACTGTCGGGCATTGGCCTGCCGGTTGAGAAACAGAAACGCTACGGTGAGATCGTCGCGCGCCTGTCTGAATTGGGTTCCACCTACAGCAACAACGTGCTCGATGCCACCATGGGCTGGAGCAAGCTGATTACCGACGTTAATGAACTGAGTGGCCTGCCGGAAAGCGCGTTGGCGCAAGCCCAGGCGATGGCCCAGGCCAAAGAGCAGGAGGGCTGGTTGCTGACGCTGGACATGCCGAGCTATCTGCCGGTCATGACCTATGCCGACAATCAGGCGCTGCGTGAAGAGATGTACCGCGCCTTTGCAACCCGGGCTTCCGATCAGGGGCCGAACGCCGGTAAATGGGACAACAGCGAAGTGATGGCAGAAACGCTGGCGCTGCGCCATGAACTGGCGGATCTGTTGGGTTTTGCCAGCTATGCCGATAAATCCCTCGCCACCAAAATGGCAGAAAACCCGGAGCAGGTGCTGGGGTTCCTGAACGACTTGGCCAAGCGTGCGCGTCCGCAGGCGGAGCAGGAACTGGCGCAGCTGCGTGCTTTCGCCAAGCAGCATTACGGTGTGGACGAGCTTGAGGCTTGGGACATTACCTATTACGGCGAAAAGCAGAAACAGCATCTGTTCTCCATCAGCGACGAACAGCTGCGACCGTACTTCCCTGAGCAGCGGGTCGTTGAAGGGCTGTTCGAAGTGGTGAAACGCATTTACGGCATTACCGCCAAAGAGCGTAAAGATGTGGATACCTGGCATCCGGAAGTGCGCTTCTTCGATTTGTTCGATGCTAATGGCAAACTGCGCGGCAGCTTCTATCTGGATCTGTACGCCCGTGAGAACAAACGCGGTGGGGCGTGGATGGACGATTGCGTCGGCAGCCTGCGCAAGGCGAACGGCGAACTGCAAAAACCGGTGGCTTACCTCACCTGTAACTTTAACCGTCCGCTGGGCGATAAACCGGCGCTGTTTACCCATAACGAAGTCACCACGCTGTTCCACGAGTTTGGTCATGGCCTGCACCATATGCTGACGCAGATCGATACCGCCGGTGTCTCTGGTATCAACGGTGTGCCGTGGGATGCGGTCGAACTGCCGAGCCAGTTTATGGAAAACTGGTGCTGGGAGCCGGAAGCGCTGGCGTTTATCTCCGGCCACTTTGAAACCGGTGAACCGCTGCCAAAAGCCTTGCTGGACAAGATGCTGGAAGCGAAAAACTATCAGGCGGCGCTGTTTATTCTGCGTCAGTTGGAGTTCGGCCTGTTCGATTTCCGTATGCATGCGGAATACAGCCCAGAAAAGGGTGCGCAGATCCTGCCAACGCTGTTTGACGTGAAGAAAACCGTGGCGGTCGTGCCTTCGCCAAGCTGGGGCCGTTTCCCGCACGCCTTCAGCCACATCTTTGCCGGTGGCTACGCGGCGGGTTACTACAGCTATCTGTGGGCGGAAGTGCTGTCGGCAGATGCCTACTCGCGCTTTGAGGAAGAAGGGATTTTCAACGCGCAAACCGGTAAATCCTTCCTGGATAACATCCTGTCGCGCGGCGGTTCTGAAGAGCCGATGGAATTGTTCAAACGCTTCCGTGGCCGTGAACCGAAGCTGGATGCTATGCTGCGCCATTACGGTATTAAAGGATAACCCGCCACGTGAGCGTGTTTTTATTGTGTGAAGCAGGCGCCGATCCCGGCGCCTTGTCTATTCTGGCGGAGCGCTGGCAGTTGATTTCCGACGACGATGCGGTGGTGGCGCTGGTATTGACGCCGGAGCGGCTGGAACTGCGCAAGCGCGATGAGCCGAAACTCGGCGCGATCTACGTTGATTTTGTTGCAGGCCCGATGGCGCACCGGCGGCGTTTCGGCGGCGGCCGTGGTGAAGCGGTTGCCAAAGCGGTGGGCATTAAGGGCAATACTCTGCCTAGCGTGGTGGATGCTACCGCCGGGCTGGGGCGCGATGCCTTTGTGCTGGCGGCGCTCGGTTGCCAGGTGCGCATGCTGGAGCGTAATCCAGTGGTGGCTGCGTTGTTGGACGATGGTTTGCAGCGTGGCTATCAGGACGCCGAGATCGGCCCGTGGCTGCGGGAACGTATGACGCTGCTGCACGCTTCCAGCCTGACGGCGCTGGCGGATCTCGATCCGCGCCCTGAAGTGGTGTATCTCGATCCGATGTATCCGCATAAGCAGAAAAGTGCGCTGGTGAAGAAGGAAATGCGGGTGTTTCAGTCGCTGGTGGGCAGTGATGATGATGCAGATGGTTTGCTTGAACCGGCCCGCCGCTTGGCCACCAAGCGCATCGTGGTGAAACGCCCAGACTACGCACCGCCGCTGGCGAATGTTCCAGCCCATGCGGCAACCACCACCAAGAACCACCGTTTCGATATTTATATGCCGCTGTAAAGCGGCAGATTATTCAGCCAAGAGGTTTTCCCCTGATCTTGCCCAGGTTGGGGGAGCGTTGCCGGTCAATCATTGACCCCTCTCACACTTCCTATGCCCTTTGTGCAATGCTGCTGGTATGTCTGGAATGCACCTCGCATAATCCCATTTAATTACAATTATCTATGATTAAATCACATCATGAAAAAGACGCTTCTGTCCTTGCTGCTTTGCTTGAGCACCTCTGTTATGGCCGCTGAACCGGTAAATATCACCATTCTGGGCACTTCCGATCTGCATGGCACCTTTGTGCCTTGGGATTACTCCACCGATACTGAAAATCTGGCGGGCAGCCTGAGCCAGATCGCGACTCAGGTGCACCAGGTGCGTGCCCAGCAGCCGAACGTGATTCTGGTGGATGCCGGTGACACCATCCAGGGCAACTTTGTTGAAACCTTCAAGAATGACCAAACCAGCCCGATGATCCTCGGATTTAACGCGTTGGATTACGACGTTTGGGTGATGGGCAACCACGAGTTTGATTTTGGTTTGAAAGCGCTGGCAACCCCGATTAGCCAATTTAAAGGGGCTGCGCTGGCGGGCAATATTTTCTGGCAAAGCGGTAAGCCTTATTTGCCTTCCTACAAGTTCGTTGAACGGCAAGGGGTGAAGATTGGCATTATCGGCATGGATACGCCGATGACCGCCGAGTTTGCCAAAGGCACCGATCGTATCGATGGTCTGACATTTACCGATCCGGTGCAGGCGGTGAAAAACGTGATCCAGCAGATCCAAGGCCAGGTGGATGCGATCGTGCTGGTAGCACATATGGGGATCGATAATGAGAACCAGCGGCCAGGCACCGGCGTGGGGGATATTGCGCGCGCCAATCCGGAATTGGCGGCGATCGTGGCTGGGCATATGCACGTCAAAGTGGATAAAGAGCTGATCAATGGCGTGATCGTCACCGAACCGGATAAATATGGCCGTGCGCTATCGCGTATCGATCTGCAATTTGAGCAGCAGAACGGCAAGTATGTGTTGATCAATAAAGACAGCTACACCTACCCGATCAAAGGGATGGCGTCCGACAAAAAATTGGAAGAGATCTATCAGCCGTTCCATACCATTCTGCGCGCCAATGCTAATCGGCCGATTGCGCAACTGACGGGGCAGGATCTGGTGCCGCCGGATGCGGTGAAGGGCATCCCGCAGGTACATATTCAGGATACCGGCATTAGCGCGTTATATCAGGAAGCAGCTCGCTACTATGCACCGCAGGCGCAGGTGATCGCGTTGCAGATTGATAATGATCGGCCAAAGCTGAACGTGGGTACTATTACCGCCAAAGACATCGCCTTTAACTATCAATATGCTGGGGGTGAAATCACCGTTTACCAACTTACCGGCAAAGAGTTGAAAAAGTATATGGAATGGGTTGGAGATTATTTCAATCAGCAACAGGATGGCGATGTGACCTTCAGCTTTAACCCGCAGCGCCGTGCATCTAAATACTCCACCAACGACTTTTTTGACGGCGTGACCTATACCATCGATCTGCGTAAACCGGTTGGGCAACGGATCACCGACCTGAAGCTGAACGACGGCACCCCTGTCACCGACAGCATGCCGATTCGTTTGGGGATGAACAGCTATCGTATGGGCCACCTGACGCAGAAAGGCGGAGTGTTAGAGGGGATGCAGTTCCCGGTTCTTTCAGACACCAAGGCCGAATATGGCGAAGAGGCGGGGACGATCCGCAATCTGACTATCCGCTATCTGACCGAGGTGAAGCAGGGCCAATATCAGGGCAAAGCGATGCAACGTTGGAAACTGGTGGGGCTGGAAGGGTATGAACGTGAGCGCAAGATCGTCGAAAAACTGCTGAGCGACGGTAAAATCAGCGTACCTACCACCGACGATGGCCGCTACAGCAATGTGGCCTCCATCAACGTCAAAGAACTACTGTTCAGCGATCCGCAGGCGATGCAGCAGCAGATGACGGCGTTGCGGCAACAGGCGCAGGCGGCGACCGAGCCGGTCATCAAACAGCGGCTAAACGATCGGTTAGTGATTATTGGGGCGATTAACTAACAGAAGGGAATCAATCAGAAAAAATTAATGCCGGCTGGAGCGCTAATGCTTGTCAGTTAGGGCTAACCAGTTCCCTCTCCCTTGGGGAGAGGATTAGGGTGAGGGGAAGATCACCGAACTCAAGCCCCTCACCCCGGCCCTCTTCCACAGGGAGAGGGAGGCCACACCTTTAGCATCTGCTACATCATTATTATGCAGTTTTGCGCTTAACTGACCGGCATTACGGTTTCAGCGCCGGCATTTAACAGGTCTATCTCACCGAACAGGGCTTAGAGCACGCCCTGAGCCAGCATCGCGTCAGCAATTTTAACGAACCCGGCAATGTTAGCACAGTGAACGTAATGCGTTTGCTTGCTTTCACCGCCGTATTCGACGCAGGCCTGATGAATATCCGCCATGATATGACGCAGGCGAACATCCACTTTCTCGGCTCGCCAGTTAAGACGTGCGGCGTTCTGCGCCATTTCCAGGCCAGAAGTGGCTACGCCACCGGCATTGGCTGCTTTGCCCGGAGCGAACAGCACGCCCGCTTCGAGGAAGGCATCGGTAGCCTGAATGGTGGTTGGCATGTTGGCGCCTTCTGCTACGGCTTTGACCCCGTTGCGGATCAGCGTTTGTGCGGCTTCCAGACCCAGTTCGTTCTGGGTAGCGCAAGGCAGGGCGATATCCACCGGTACGTTCCACGGCTGCTGGCCTGCCAGATAGGTCAGGCCACGCTCACGGGCGTAATCCTCTACGCGACCATAACGCTGGTTCTTGATTTCTGCCAGGTGAGCCAGTTTCTCGGTGGTGAAGCCCGCTTCGTCCACCACGGTGCCGCCGGAATCAGAAACGGTGATCACGCGAGCGTCCAGTTCTAACGCTTTCTCAATGGTGTATTGCGCCACGTTACCGGAACCGGATACCGCTACGCGCATGCCTTCAAAACCCAGGCCGTGGCGTTGCAGCATTGAATCGGTAAAGTACACCAGACCGTAACCGGTTGCTTCCGGGCGTATCAAGCTGCCGCCGAACGACAGACCTTTGCCGGTGAACACGCAAGAGGTGTTGTTGGACAGCTTCTTCATCATGCCAGCCATAAAGCCCACTTCGCGGCCGCCTACGCCGATATCCCCAGCAGGTACATCGGTATCTGGGCCCAGGTGGCGATAAAGTTCGGTCATTAACGCCTGGCAGAAACGCATGATTTCGCCCTGGCTTTTGCCCTTTGGATCAAAGTCAGAACCGCCTTTACCACCGCCCATCGGCAGCGTGGTCAGGGCATTCTTGAAGGTCTGCTCAAAGCCGAGGAACTTCAGAATGGACGTGTTGACCGACGGGTGGAAACGCATGCCGCCTTTATACGGGCCGATGGCAGAGTTGAACTGGATACGGTAAGCGCGATTCACACGTACCTTACCAAGATCGTCCACCCAGCTGACGCGGAACTGAATAATGCGCTCAGGCTCAACCAGGCGCTCTAACAAGGCATGGTCACGGTAATGTGGGTTGCGTTCAATGAAGGGCCACAATGAGGTGAAAACTTCACGTACTGCCTGTAAATATTCCGGTTGATGCGAGTTATGGCGCTTTAGCGAGGTTAGAAACGATTCCAGTGATACAGCTTGTTCCATGAATAAACTCCTTTTAGCATTTGGGTTCCCCTGTTTTTATAGATGTAGCTCACAGTTGGGGAGGATGTTGTGTCTATATCGACTATATCACCGGGGGCAGGCTGAATAACAAGTAATAAATAGGGGGTATACAACGAAAAACGCCCGCATTAGGCGGGCGCTGGCAAGCGGAGTTAGCAAATACTTACTTTTCTTCTTCGTCACGCAGCGGCACAATCAGCATGTCGATGTGCACGGTGTTGATCAACTGGCGTGCAGAAGACATCAGTTTGCTCCAGAAATCCTGGTGGTGGCCGCACAGCACCAGATCCACGTCATATTTCTTGATGGCATCGACCAGCACCTGTGCCAGATCGCCGCTGCCGCTCAGGGTTTCGCTAATCGGATAGCCCGCATTTTGCGAAAGTTCGGTTAACGCCTGGTGAGTTTCTTCGGAGATACGTTTCTGCATATCGCCGAGATTGACATCGATCAGGCCGGTATACAGATCGGAATAGTTAACATCAACGTGGATCAGGGATACTTTGGCATTGTACGGTCGCGCCATGGATACTGCTTTTTCTACCAGAATTTTGCTTTCCGGTGATAGGTCAACCGCGATCAGAATGTGTTTGTAAGCCATGAGAATACTCCTTCCAGATAATGCCGATTAAAGGGTTGGCAGGCATTCAGTGTTCCAGCTTGGCGCTTGCGCCTTACCTGCATAGTACCATTCAGATAACACAGTGATATGTTGGTGCGATCACACTGCATTGCATCAATAAACCTTACTGTCGTCTACCTCTTTAGTTTTACACCGATGTAACAAAAAATCCTATTGTTTATATGGTTATCTACCATTTTAACCGTTGAGTTATAAGCGTTCTTGAGTAAAGAGGAGTTTACATTTCCCCTTGAACGGCGCAAAAGCGCCGCGGGTTACGGTTATGATTTATAACCAAGTGGTAGATGACAAATTTAGCCATTGCGTTAAATTTTATACAGGATTCAAGTCAGTTTGTGTTTCAGTATCCTACAATAGTGAGTATGGGCTTCACCCTATCCCCTCTGAGCCGCAAGGTGCTTCGTATGCACTTTGCGCATCGATGCCCCGTCGGCCAGAGGTTGTGATAATGCGTAGCCACTTAAAAGGTGCTAGGAGGATGGGAGCCAAAGGCTCCGGCAGCATTGGGTAGAGGTAGGGCCGTTGGCCCGGCGGTTGGCCGGGATTGCAACGCCCTTGAAGGGGCAATCATCATGAGTACTGTCGCGCTATTTTGGGCTTTGTGTGTGGTATGTGTGATTAATATGGCTCGTTATTACTCTTCTCTGCGTGCGTTGCTGGTAGTTTTACGCGGCTGCGACCCGCTACTGTATCAATATGTCGACGGCGGGGGGTTTTTTACCTCGCACGGCCAACCGAGTAAACAGATACGCCTGGTGCGCTATATCTTTGCCCAACGTTATTGCGAGCATCACGATCCGGAGTTTATCCGCCGTTGCCAGCGTGTGCGCGGTCAGTTTCTGTTGACGACAGAACTGTGTGGGTTGGTGCTTCTCAGCCTGTTAGCGATGGCGATTTGGTATTAGATGCTTGATTTGTAGACATAAAGAAAGGCGGCCAAGGCCGCCTTTCTTATTTCATGCACGGTAATTAAATCAGCTTCAGAGCCAGCCAGTACAGGCCACCGGAAAGCAGAATCGACACCGGCAGGGTCAGTACCCAAGCCAGCGCGATGTTCTTCACGGTTTTACTCTGTACGCCGCCGCCATCCACGAGCATCGTCCCGGCAACCGCCGAAGACAGTACCTGGGTGGTGGAAACGGGCATACCGGTGTAACTGGCTACGCCAATCGACAGTGCGGCAGTCATCTGAGCCGACACTCCCTGTGCGTAAGTCATGCCCTTCTTACCGATTTTCTCGCCGATAGTAGTGGCAACACGCCGCCAGCCTACCATGGTACCGAGGGACAGCGCCAAGGCTACCGCTACGATAATCCACATCGGTGCATACTCAACGGTTTCCAGCAGGTCTGAACGCAGGTTCTTCAGGAAGCGCTGGTCTTCCGCCGAGGTTTCCGGCAGTTTGGCCACTTTGCCCGCCGTATCCGTTACGCACATCAGCAGGCGGCGCAGTTGGCTGCGCTGTTCCACCGTCAGTTGATCGTAACTCTGCAGGTTGTTCAGCAGGTCAAGGGAGCGCTCTACGGCGATCATGGCGCGTGAACTGTCGCAGTGGAACTCAGCCGGTTGGTTAGGCGTCTGAGACGCTTCTTCCGGCGTAGGGACCAGCGGAGTCTGGGCGATCACATGGGAAAGGGAATCCCCATGCTGCTGATAGAATTGCTGCAGGTGAGCGACGGCATCACGCGTACGGGTGATGTCATAACCGGTGGCACTCATATTGAGTACGAAACCTGCGGGAGCAACACCGATCAGCACCAGCATGATCAGACCGATACCTTTCTGACCGTCGTTGGCACCGTGCGAGAAACTCACACCGATAGCCGACAGGATCAGGGCAATACGCGTCCAGAACGGCGGCTTACGTTTGCCGTCGACCTTCTCACGCTCTGCCGGAGTCATATGGATGCGCTGACGCTTTTTGGTCTTGCTCCAATAACGGCGCAGCACAAACACCATCAGCCCGGCAATAATCAACCCAATCAGCGGGGAGAAGATTAATGACAGGAAGATGCTGATCATTTTCGGCACATTCAGCGCGTCAACCACCGACGTGCTGGTGACGAGTGCGTTGGTTAACCCTACCCCAATGATGGAGCCAATCAGCGTGTGCGAACTGGACGCCGGTATCCCAAAGTACCAGGTACCGAGGTTCCAGATAATTGCCGCCAACAACATGGAGAAGACCATGGCTAACCAGTGTGTTGAACTGACGTTCAACAACAGATCGGTTGGTAACAGGTGGACGATGGCGTAGGCAACACTCAGGCCGCCGAGCATGACGCCAAGGAAATTGAAAACGCCCGCCATCACGACCGCAACTTGCGAGCGCATAGCACGGGTATAAATTACAGTAGCAACCGCATTGGCCGTATCGTGAAAGCCGTTGATGGCTTCATAGAACAATACAAACATCAATGCGAGGATTAACATCAGGCCGGTATGGAAATCCAGGCCAGTGAACAAATGTAGCATAAGCGTTACGCCAGGTTGGTGGACATGAACGCCGCGCATTATCTGTGACAACCGGTGTCGGGGAAAAGGAAAATATGACGTTTTTTTGATTTCAATGTGACAAAAGAAGGTTAGCGGCATGACTAATCGAATAACTATCAGCATATTACCTGCATTTACGCTTACTAACATTTTCTTACGGTAGCGTCGGCCCGCCGATGCCTTTACAATCCTCCGCCGCAGATTTAACGCTTACTGGCAGCGAAATGGCGTAAAATAGCGCGCTTTTACCGCGATTGTGATTTTTTTGCTCAGAGAGGCTCAGGTGGAACAGTTTGATGTCGTAGTGATAGGTGCGGGTGCCGCAGGGATGTTTTGTGCTGCGCAGGCAGGGCTTCTCGGCTGCCGGGTGCTGCTGCTCGACAACGGCAAAAAACCGGGCCGCAAGATCCTGATGTCCGGCGGTGGGCGCTGTAATTTTACCAATCTGTATACCGAACCGGCGGCTTATCTCTCGAACAACCCACATTTCTGCAAATCTGCGCTGGCGCGTTATACCCAGTGGGACTTTATCGATCTGATTAATCGCCACGGCATTGCTTACCACGAAAAAACGCTGGGGCAGTTGTTCTGCGATGATTCGGCGCAACAGGTGGTTGATCTGCTGGTGAAGGAGTGCGAACGCGGTCAGGTGACGATGCGTTTGCGCAGTGAAGTGCTGAGTGTAGAAAAAAACGACGATGGGTTCGAGCTGGCACTGAATGGTGAGAGAGTAAGTGCTTGCTCACTTGTTGTTGCCAGCGGCGGGCTTTCGATGCCGGGCTTGGGGGCATCGCCCTTTGGTTACAAGCTGGCGGAGCAGTTTGGCCTGAAAGTCTTGCCCACCCGTGCCGCGTTGGTGCCTTTCACCCTGCATAAACCGTTGTTAGAGCAATCCCAGACGCTTTCCGGCGTTTCAGTGCCTGCGGTGGTGACAGCGGAGAACGGCACCAGTTTCCGTGAAAGCATTCTGTTTACCCATCGCGGTCTTTCTGGCCCAGCGGTTTTGCAGATTTCCAGCTACTGGCAACCCGGTGAGTTTGTGAGCATTAACTTACTTCCCGCGCTAGACCTGATGGGCTTCCTGAATGAGCAACGGCAGGCCCATCCTAATCAGAGCCTGAAAAACACCCTGGCGCTGCACTTGCCAAAACGTCTGGTTGAGTTCTTGCAAACGCTGGGGCAACTGCCGGAAGCGACACTGAAACAGCTCACCCTGGCCCAGCAGACCGCGTTGGTTGAGAGCCTGCAAAATTGGCGGGTACAGCCGAACGGCACCGAAGGTTACCGCACCGCAGAAGTGACATTGGGCGGCGTGGATACTAAAGCGCTTTCTTCCAAAACCATGGAGGCGAACAGCGTGCCGGGCTTGTACTTTATCGGCGAAGTGGTGGATGTGACAGGGTGGCTGGGGGGTTACAACTTCCAGTGGGCCTGGAGTTCCGCCTGGGCCTGCGCGCAGGCTGTGGCCGCTGTGCAGGAACAATAAAGTTTGCCCACAGTAACTGGCTTAGTTATTAGCGGGTCAAGAGCATCGGATGCAGGTTGTATGATTGTCCACTTGTACCGGCCCATATTTTTCATCATCTTGCCGGCGACGGATTGTCACTGGCAGAACAGTTTTTATCTGTTGGCCGCCTAAAAAATAGGTACACCCTGTTTTTTGTCTTCTCTTCGTGAATGCGACAGAGTCGTAAAACATTTATCCGCAATGAAATTCAGAAATTTATTTTCATTCTCAAATAGACTTTTAGGGGCCTGCTGTAGAATTTTTTCTTTACTATCGCTTCTTATAAAAAACAGGGTAGAACCTGAAAAATAGGAGGGAGTGATAAAGTAAATAAAGACCCCTTCATTGAACAGCTCTATATACTTAGTGCCGGAAATTGTCGTTTTTTCAGTCAGTAGTGTGTATTTTTTTGGCAATAC
>Ga0114969_10001453_pt1 | contig 20153 bp, 18 predicted proteins | sample M_130807_MF_Meta_FD_87316 | JGI IMG/M metagenome (GOLD analysis project Ga0114969, IMG submission 87316) | Freshwater microbial communities from Lake Montjoie, Canada to study carbon cycling - M_130807_MF_MetaG | ecosystem: Environmental > Aquatic > Freshwater > Lake | place: Lake Montjoie...
AACCGTATTGTTAAAGATTTTACTAAAAAGCCCCTGAGCTTTGAATTGCATACCCACGTTGATGCGCCTCCGGGATCGGGACTCGGCTCCTCATCAACCCTTGTAGTGGCCATCGTTGGTGCCTTTGCCGAATGGCTGCAATTGCCTTTGGGCGAATACGACATCGCCCATCTCGCTTTTGAAATTGAACGCATCGACCTTAAAATGGCCGGCGGCAAGCAAGATCAATACGCTGCTACCTTTGGTGGATTCAACTTTATGGAATTTTACAGCGGCGACAAAGTGATCGTCAATCCACTGCGCGTCAAACAGCGCTTTGTTTACGAACTCGAAACCAACCTCGTGCTATTTCACACTGCTACGAGCCGAAATTCTTCAACCATTATCGAGCAACAAACAAAAAACATCACCTCGAAAGAAGAAAAATCACTGGAAGCCACCCACCAATTGAAGCAACAAGCAGTGCACATGAAGGAGGCATTGCTTCGCGGCGAAATTCATCGCATTGGCGACATTCTCGACCAAAGCTGGAAGTTCAAAAAACAAATGGCCGATGGCATTACCAATCCCATGATTGATAAAATTTACGAAGAAATGATCAGTGCCGGAGCGACCGGCGGCAAAATATCAGGCGCTGGTGGTGGTGGTTTTATGATGTTTTATTGTCCCAACAACGCGCATTATACCGTTAAAAAAACACTGGCCAAGTACGAAGGCTCAATTAAAGAATTTTTATTCACCGAAGGAGGATTACAAACATGGAAAATCTAAAAAGAATATTTAGCGAATCAATAGAGGTCAAAGCGAAGTTAATGAACGACGCCAAAATCCTTGAAACCATATTGAAAGTAAGCGACGAAATTGTCAACTGTTTTGCAAAAGACGGAAAAGTATTGTTGTGCGGAAACGGCGGAAGCGCAGCCGATGCCCAACATTTGGCGGCCGAATTCAGCGGGCGATTTTACTACGATCGCCCACCTCTTTTTGCCGAAGCGTTGCACGTCAACACGTCCTATTTAACTGCGGTTGGCAACGATTATTCCTACGACGAAATTTATGCGCGACTCATACAAGCCAAAGGGCGCAAGGGCGATGTGTTGATTGGATTGTCTACTTCTGGCAACTCTAAAAACGTCATTCGTGCCTTTGAGCAAGCCCGCAAACAGGGCATGATCGTGGTGGCAATGACGGGTGAAACTGGCGGCAAAATGAAAGAGTGCTGCGACTACCTCATCAACGTTCCATCAATAGATACACCGCGTATACAAGAAGCACACATCACAATAGGCCACGCCATTTGCGAGTTTGTGGAAAGCCGTGTTTTTCCAAAGCAAAAATAAATTGCCCACAGAAGCAGTCATACTCGCCGGTGGATTTGGTACCCGATTACAATCGGTTGTTACCGATGTGCCCAAACCAATGGCACCCATCAACGGAAAACCCTTCTTAGAATATTTGTTGAATTATTGCATAGCGCAAGGTCTGCAGCGGGTAGTGCTTTCAACAGGCTACAAGCACGACGTCATTGAAAAATACTTTGGCACTCAGTACCAATCATTGCAAATAGCCTACGCCCACGAAAGCGCGCCACTGGGCACAGGTGGCGGCATTCAAAACGCATTGAAACATTGCCAAAGCAGCAATGTAGTGGTGCTCAACGGCGACTCCTTTTTTGAAGTTGATTTAACGCAATTTGAAGCACAGCATAGCGCCGCTAAAAGCGAATTCTCCATCGCCGCAAAAAAAATGTACGATTTTGATCGCTATGGTATTTTACAAACCGAGGGGAGTAGAATTACTGCTTTTGAAGAGAAACGTGCAGTGCACGAAGGCCTCATTAATGCTGGAGTATACCTCATTAACAAAGACAAGTTTTTAGCGCACGGTTTTCCTGATAAATTTTCAATGGAAAAAGATTTCATGGAAAAATACTTTGCCACCCACCACTTCCATGCCTTTGAATTTGACGCTTATTTCATCGACATTGGCATCCCTGAGGATTTTGAAAAAGTACAGAAAGATTTTGCAGCTAAATTTTAAAGGGCAATTGCCGCGGCATTAAGATTGTACTTCGCCCACCTTTTCAGCAGCAGAAACACTTGCTTCGGCCAACTCGTCATTTGCCAAAAATTGCTCTTTAAAGTACTTTCGTTGAAACAACAATATCAACAAAACCCCCGCAGTGATTGCCGAATCGGCAACATTGAAAATGGGCGGAAAAATATAATCACCCCCAAAAAAAGGCATCCATTCGGGCCAATGGCCGGCGAAAAAAAACATATCTACTACGCTGCCTTGCAACCAACCTGTGTATCCACCATCGGCTGGCATAAAAGTGGCCAGCGAATCTGAATAAGGAATGCTGGCATTGAATATTTTACCGTAAAATACAGAATCTAATATATTCCCCACAGCACCAGCAAAAATCAGCGACAAACTGTACACCATGGCGCCCACTTTGCCTCCCTTAATTTTTTGCCACAAATAGTAACCAATAAAACTAACAGCAACGATTCGAAAAACAGTTAAAAGAATTTTGGCGCTTTCCGCCTCTAAAAACGGAATCTCCCAGCCGAAAGCCATACCGGGATTTTCAACAAATTGTAGCTTCAGCCATTCCCAGCCAAAAACATCTATTGCCTCGTTGTAATAAAAATGTGTTTTAATGTAAAACTTCACTGCTTGATCTATAAAAAGCACGGCAAATATTGTTGCCAACGCCTTCTTTACATCAGCACTACTCTTGTGATCGTTCATTCAGTATTACTTCGATTGTGAGTTTTTAGCTTCAATGCTCAAAGTGGTATGTGGCACAATGCGCAATCTCTCTGGAGAAATCAATTTTCCTGTTTCTCTGCAGATACCATACGTTTTGTTTTCAATACGCACCAAAGCAGCTTGCAACTGCATGATGAATTTGCGCTGACGGTGTGCTAAAGCAGCAATTTTTTCGCGATTCATTGACTCAGCACCGTCTTCCATCATATTGAAAGAATTTGAACTTTCATTGTCGGCATTCTCATCAGAATGGTCGAGTTGTCCTTGAAAATGTTTCAAGTCCACTTCCGATTCCTCTATTTTATCTACAATGATTTGTTTGAATTCGGCCAACTCCTTATCAGAGTATCTTACTTTGTCTTCGTCGTTTTTCTTTGCCATAAAGCTTAATTTAATTTTGTAATACAAATCACTGTTTTCAAATCGTCGTCAACCTCGACCTCTTGTCCCTCTGCACCAATATTTAACACCCACTCAATATCGTTGGCGAGTACTTCGCTACAAATATAAGTTTTGTTGTTCTTAATCGCTTCAACAATGCCTTCAACCTGCTGAATTTTTAAATTGATTCTATCGGTTAAGTCAAAGTTCTTGTCTTTTCGTAGGTTTTGTACCCTATTCACCAACTCTCGGGCGATGCCCTCCTCCTTTAAAGAACTACTCAGTGTCATGTCGAGCGCAATCGTTAAGCGACCTTCATTCGCCACAGCCCAACCCGGAATGTCTTCCGATAAAATATCAACGTCTTCTAAAGTAAGAATTATTTCTTCCCCATCTATATTGAGGTTGTACGCAGCATTTTTTTCAAGAGTTGCAATATCTTGCTGATTAAATTGCGCCACTGCGGCAGCAATCTGTTTCATGCTCTTTTGGTATTTCGGTCCAAGCACTTTAAAGTTGGCTTTTATTTTCTTCACCAATATGCCCGACTCCTCCGTGAGGTATTCCAATTCTTTCACATTCACCTCTGACAAAATCAAATCCTTCACGGCTTCCACCTGCATTTTGAATTGTGCATCCAACACAGGAATCATTATTTTTTGCAAAGGTTGACGCACTTTTATTTTGTGTTTTTTGCGCAAACTCAAAACCATCGACGAAAAAGATTGTGCCAAGTCCATGCGCTGCTCCAAGTCAACATCCACTTCACTTTCATTGCATTTTGGGAAATCGCTTAAATGCACCGATTCCACGGTATGACGACCCGTCACTTCATTCAAATCTCTAAACAATTGGTCCATAAAAAATGGAGCCAATGGCGCTGAAAGCTGCGACACTACTTCTAAACAGCGGTATAGGGTTTGGTAGGCTGCAATTTTATCCGACGAATATTCGCCCTTCCAAAATCTTCTGCGGCACAAACGCACGTACCAATTGCTGAGTTGCTCACTCACAAAATCCTGCACGGCGCGTGCGGCTTTCGTAGGCTCGTAATCGGCCCACGACGCATCTACCGCTTTCACCAAACTGTTCAATTTTGAAATGATCCAGCGGTCGATTTCAGGTCTTTCTTGCAAAGGAATTTCAGCCTCTGCATAAGAGAAACCATCGATGTTGGCGTACAAAGCGAAGAATTGGTAAGTATTGTAAATCGTTCCAAAAAATTTGCGCTGTACTTCGGTGATGCCTTCAAGATCGAATTTAAGATTGTCCCAAGGTTGCGCATTGGCAATCATGTACCAGCGCGTAGCATCAGCACCATATTTATCAAGGGTGGTGAAAGGGTCAATGGCATTGCCCAAACGCTTCGACATTTTGTGTCCGTTTTTGTCCAATACCAATCCATTCGACACCACATTTTTAAACGCTACAGAGTCAAAGCACATCGTCGCAATCGCGTGCAATGTGTAAAACCAACCCCTCGTTTGGTCAACCCCTTCTGCAATAAAATCAGCTGGAAAGGCCTTGTTGTTGTCTATCAATTCTTTGTTTTCAAAAGGATAATGCCACTGCGCATAAGGCATGGCACCTGAGTCGAACCACACGTCAATTAAATCGCTTTCACGCTTCAATGGCTTACCAGAAGCGCCAACAAGCGTGATTTGATCAACGAAGTTTTTATGTAAATCAAGGATGTTGTAATTTTCTTTGGTGAAATTTCCAGGTACAAAAGTATCTAATGGATTGCTCGCCATCACTCCTGCTTTCACAGCTTTCGCGCATTCGTCTTTGAGTTGCTCAACAGAACCAATGCAAATTTGTTCGCTGCCATCTTCCGACGTCCATACCGGAATTGGAATTCCCCAATAACGTGAGCGCGACAAATTCCAGTCGTTTACATTTTCCAACCAATTGCCAAAGCGACCGGTTCCCGTGCTTTTCGGTTTCCAGTTGATGGTGTTGTTCAACTCCACCATTCTGTCTTTTAATTTTGTAGCGCGAATGAACCAGGAGTCGAGCGGATAGTACAACACCGGCTTGTCAGTTCTCCAACAGTGCGGATAGCTGTGTTCGTATTTCTCGACTTTAAAAGCCTTGTTCTCTTCTTTCAGTTTGATGGCGATTTCAACGTCTACCGATTTGTCGGGTTCTTGTCCATCGGGATAATATTCGTTCTTCACGAATTTTCCTGCAAATTCGCCCATTTGCGCTACAAATTTTCCTTGCAGATCAACGAGCGGCACCGGATTTCCTTCGGTATTCAACACCATCATTCCGGGCACGCCAGCTTCTTTGGCCACCTTCGCATCATCGGCACCAAAAGTTGGCGCAATGTGCACGATACCAGTTCCATCTTCAGTGGTCACAAAATCTCCCGGTATTACGCGAAAGGCTTGATCGGCGTGTTCAAAGGGCAAGGTGTAAGGCAATAGTTGTTCGTATTTGATGCCCACTAATTCTGCACCAACAAAAGATTTCAAAACCTGGTAAGGAATTTTTTTATCGCCTTCTTTGTATTCTAAAATTTCAGCGATTTCAAATTTACCCGCGAATTGCTTTTCAAGCAATGGTTTTGCCAATATCACCTGGATTGGCAAATGTGTGTACTGATTGAAAGTCTTCACCAAAACATACTCAATCTTAGGACCCACTGCCAGTGCGGTGTTCGAAGGAAGCGTCCACGGCGTGGTCGTCCATGCCATAAAATGCACATCGCCTTCAATATCTTTTAAAACACCCGATTTAATGGCCTTAAACTGCGCCACCACCGTTGTGTCTTTTACATCTTTGTAACAACCGGGTTGATTCAATTCGTGAGAACTTAATCCAGTTCCTGCCGCCGGTGAATAAGGTTGAATGGTGTATCCCTTGTACATCAAATCTTTGTTGTACAGCTTTTGCAGCAAGTGCCACACCGACTCAATGTATTTGTTTTCATAGGTGATGTAGGGATCTTCCATGTCGACCCAGTAGCCCATTTGAACCGTTAAATTGTTCCAAATGTCAGTATATTTCATTACTGCTTCGCGGCAGGCTTTGTTGTAATCTTCAATGCTGATTTTTTTGCCGATGTCTTCTTTGGTAATGCCCAACTCTTTCTCCACACCAAGCTCAACGGGCAAACCGTGCGTATCCCAACCTGCTTTGCGGTTAACTCTGTAACCTTTCAATGTTTTGTAGCGACAAAAAATATCTTTGATGGTACGGCCCATCACGTGGTGAATGCCCGGCAAACCATTGGCTGACGGCGGACCCTCGTAAAACACAAAACTTTTGCTTTCGTCGCGCGACGACATGCTTTTTGCAAAGATGTCGTTGGCTTCCCAAAACGCCTGAATATCGCGGGCTACAGCCGGCAAATTCAAACCTGAATATTCTTTATACTTTTTTGCCATGAAATACTTCTATATGAAGGAGGGCAAAAGTAAGGAAAAGGAATGAAAAAAAAGGAATCGCCATTTGCGAAAAGCGCAATGAACAAATGGCCGCATTCTACAGCCAAATATTAATCCACTTTCATCATCTTTTGCAGCACATTGCCAAGCTGCACAAAATAGACGCCTGCTGGAAATAAAGCGATGTTCAGCGTTACTCTTTGCGCGTTCGCTATTGGCTGCTGCATTTGCAATTGTCCGAGCGCATTGTACACGAAAAGCGTTCCTTTTTGCGCACTATTGCCAAAATCAACCGTCACCTGTTGCTGCGCCGGATTGGGATAGACATTGAACGTATTGCTGTTTGCTGTTTCAGAAACACCTGTGCCAACCCCATTGAAAATGGTGGCAAAGCTCGATGCAAATCCATTTGCCGCTGTAGTAAGGCATTCCACGTCAGTGTTGATAGACCAAGTCATCATGCCGCCTAAATTAGGATAGCCTCCTACCTTTTTCAAAGTGTAAGAACCTGGCTTTGCACCCACTCCGCGCAAATAATCAATCGCCTGCTTTTGCACTGCTGCCGTGGCAAATCCGCTACCTGCTGAGTTGGCACAGGCAGGTAAACCAACCGCTACCTTTCCTTCGGGTATGGCTGCAAAAACACCCGATCCGCCGGAGAGCTGGCTGGCGGTGAAGCCTTTGAGCACCATCTCTGTCATGGCCACAATAAAATCGGCGCCATCCGATTCGCTGTAATCTAAATTGTCCAAGGCAGTGATCGCTTGCCCTACATTATACAACTGCACTTGCAGCATGTCAATATCGTTCTTAAACGCATTGATAATGGGCAAATACGCTCCTGATTTGTAATAAGGCGTGGCATATCCGCCTTGTACGTACATCACCTCGGGTGCCATGGTAAGCAGACAGCGTTTGCTGCGCGCGGTTTGGTAATTGGCTAAAATATCTTTCACCGCTTGTATCAAATTCACTAAGCCCGAATCGGTATTGTTGCTCATTTTGATCTTCGTGAAATTCATAGAAGAGCTCTCTAAATCGATGTCGATTCCATCAAAGCCATAAGTCGTGAGCATAGTGCCCACTGAGCTCACAAAAGTAGCGCGCTCGCTTTTGGTGTTAAGATAAACGGGGGCCGTTGCGCCGCCTAAACTCAGCAACACCTTGCGCCCTTGTCCCTGCAGTGTAGCAATACCCGCTTTAAAAGTAGTGCTGTTGTGGGGACCAAAATCCAACTTGGTGAAGTTGTAGTCAGTACCCGTCGCTGGCAAAGGAAAGGCAATTTCAATTACGTTGTATCGCGCGTCAATGGAGGTCAAAGGCAGTGTGCTCCAATTTTGCCAGTAGCCTATCAATGCAGGATAAGGCAAACTTTGCGCAGCTGCACTTGGCGCAGCCATCACTACAATTAAAAAAATAAGGCTTCGCCAAAGCGAGCCACAGAAGGTATTCAAGTGGTTAGTCATTTCAGTTGTTTTGGGATACATAAGATATGAATAATACAAGAACTGTCAAAAAAATGCTTCCCTTTTCCGCTCCAATTTCAATTATCCACCATTCACCGCCAACAATCGTGCGCTCACCTAATTGCTATTGCAAAGCCAATGCTGACACTGTATTTTCGCTTTGTATCAAATTAACTGACATGGAAACTGAACACAACAATCAAGAACAAGATCTCCGCATTGAATGGGAACGCACGCAACGCAGAGGAAGAATCATGGGGGGCTTACTTGTGATGACTGCCGGGTTTTTGTTTCTCGGCAAAGTATTGGGTGCCGCTATTCCTGCTTGGGTTTTTACCTGGAAAATGTTGCTGATTGCCATTGCACTACAATTGGCGGTGAAACATGCCTTTCGACGCTTTTTTTGGATTCCCTTGATGCTCGTCGGTTTGTCTTTTTTAATCGTTCAAGATTTAGCGCCCACACTTGAAGCCAGCAAATTCATTTGGCCCGTAGCCATTATCTTGCTGGGCTTAATGGTAATGCTTAAGCCGCGCAAAAAATGCGAGCCGCACTACAAGCACTGGAAACGCTACAACAACTATAAGGCTCAGCATAACAACAACGAATCAGAAGTTTCGTCTGAAGACGCACTGCATGCCGACATCATTTTTAGTGGTGTTAAAAAAAACATCATTTCTAAAGATTTCAAAGGCGGTCAAATACGCATCATCTTTGGCGGTGCCGAAATAAACCTCAGCCAATCCGATATCATTGGCCGCGCCGAAATAGACATCACCCAAGTATTTGGCGGACTCAAATTGGTGGTGCCTGCACACTGGAAAGTGAAATCAGAAATTGTAACCGTAATGGCTGGCATTGAAGACAAACGCAGCATTCAAAAAGATTTTACCACTGACAGAGACAAAGTTTTGGTGCTGAAAGGAAATATTGTTTTTGGTGGAATTGAAATAAAGTCTTACTAATTTTAGCCAACAACATAGCCTTTGAGTCCAAGCTACTTTTCATACCGCCGAGTGATATTGACCTACGGATCGTGGTGGATCATTTGGATATTTATACAAGCTTGGGTGCTCAACAACCTCGCATTGCCTTGGAAGGAAGCCTTCGTTGACGCCACCATTTCAAACCTTGTACTTACGCTTTGTGCCTACGCCACCGAAATCACTTCGCGCTACTACAACCCCAACAAGCAACGCGCGTGGTTTCGCTTCGTGTGGGGAATTGGACTCGCCTACGTTTGCGCCTTCAGCACTGAACTGATACTGGCTCAAATTTTTGCCGATCAGCCAAGCTTTCTGTTGTACCTCGTCAAATCAGGTCCACTGCGCTTCATCTACTCCTTTTTAATGATTTCATTTATGGCAGTGATCTCCTACCTTCTTCGCCAAATGAAAGAAGAAGAAGAAAATAAAAACCGAAAAAACGATGCCCAAAATTTATTGCGCGAAGCCGAACTCACCAATTTGCGCCAACAAATACAACCTCACTTTTTGTTCAACAGTCTGAACTCCATCTCTGCGCTAGTAGGCACACGTCCCGAAGAAGCACGAAAAATGATTTACCAACTCTCCGACTTCCTCCGTGGCACGCTCAAAAAAGACGAGCAACAATTGGTCTCCCTCAACGAAGAACTCGAACACCTCAAACTCTACCTCGAAATTGAAAAAGTGCGCTTCGGTCACCGGCTGCAAAGCGATATACAATGCGATGAAAAAAGTATGCACATGAAACTGCCTGCCCTACTGCTTCAGCCCATTGTTGAAAATGCCATTAAGTTTGGTTTGTACGACACCATCGGCGATGTGGTCATAAAAATTGATGCCCGCAGCACCAACAATTCTTTGAACATTACCATTGAAAATCCTTTCGACTCCGATACCTCTAAACCAAAGCACGGCACTGGTTTCGGACTCAACTCCGTGCAACGCCGACTGTACTTGCTTTATGCACGCAATGATTTATTGAATACCACAACAACAAATAATATTTTTATCACCGCAGTCAAAATTCCGCAAAGCTTATGATCAAAGCAGTTATTATCGACGACGAACCCTTGGCCCGAGGCATCATCAAAGAATACCTCGCCCACCATACGGAAATAGAATTGATGCAGGAATGCAGCGACGGTTTTGAAGGCGTAAAAGCCATCATGCAACACCAACCCGACTTGATATTTCTCGACATTCAAATGCCAAAAATAAATGGTTTCGAAATGTTGGAACTACTCGACCCTGTGCCTGCCGTGATTTTCACCACTGCCTTCGACGAATATGCCATCAAAGCTTTTGAAGCCCACGCCATCGACTACCTATTGAAACCCTTTGGCAAAGAGCGTTTCGACAAGGCGGTGCAAAAATGGACACAACAAAAATCACAAAACGGCGCCGACAACAATACCGCCACACTCATTGAAAAAATGCCGCGCCAACCTGAAGAACAACATAGAGTAGTGGTAAAAAATGGCGCAAATATTCAAATTATTCCAGTGCAAGACATTTTCTATATCGAAGCGTACGACGACTACGTGAAAATATTTACCAAAGACAAATACCAACTCAAAAAGAAAACCATGTCGCACTTTGAAGAAGTGCTCGACCCCAAAGAATTTTTGCGCGTGCACCGCTCATTTATTGTGCAACTGCAACAAATCACCAAGGTGGAACAATCCGACAAATCAACACACATCGCTTTGCTTAAAAATGGCGCTAAAGTGCCTTTGAGCCGAACTGGCTACAGCAAGTTGAAAGAAGTGTTGGGGGTGTAATTTCTCTTCAAAAATTTTAATGGTGAATTTGCAGCACGCAATCGATCCTTCGCGCGCGTGTGCAACGCGTGCGCATTTATCCTGGCAATTGATTGCTGTGCATTAAAATGCTAAAATAGATCCGCATGCATTACAAACGCGCGCGATTCATTTATCAAAAAACATCATCTTGATGGCCACCACCATCATTACGCCGCCAAATATTTTTTTCACTGTTGGCGCGTCAATAGCCAAAGTGAACTTCGATCCGAAGTACGATCCAAGCACAAAAGGGATGGCCAATAAAATCGCTGCTTTGTAATCTACCGCACCACCCTTGTAATAGTTCATCACCCCTAAAATACCAACGGGTAAAAGCATCATGGCTAAACTGGTGCCCTGCGCCATGTGCTGATCCATCGCTAAAAAATACACCAATGCCGGCACGATAACGATGCCTCCGCCAATGCCTATCATGCCGCTCAATAAGCCGGCAACCAAGCCAATAATCAATAATATTATAACTGTTGTTGTGCTCATGATGATAAATATAATAAGTTTTATTACAAGATCAACCCACCCCTAAGCCCTCCAAGGAGGGGAATTAGTTAGCTGGTTTTTCGTTAAAATGTACGTATTCCCCGCCTTGGAGGGCTTAGGGGTGGGTTATTGAAATTTCAGAATAATCATTTAAACTTTTAATCTTAAATTCGCCCCACGAAATGCCCATTTTTAAAATAAGAGCCTAAGGGCATTCCATTTGACCATAGAAAAAATAAAAGATACAAATGAAACAATTGATTCAATCTTATAAAACAGGCGAACTCGGTATTTTTGAAGTGCCCGCCCCGGTATGTGGAGACAATGGTGTGGTGATCCGCACCAAGTCTTCACTCGTTTCGGCGGGAACCGAAAAAATGATTGTCGACCTCGCCAAAAAATCGCTGTTGGGCAAAGCCCAAGCGCGTCCCGACCTCGTGAAACAGGTCATTGGCAAGATGAAGCAGGAAGGCATCATGAACACCCTTGAAAAAGTATTTACAAAATTAGATACGCCCATTCCACTCGGCTACAGCTGCGTAGGCGAAGTGCTCGAAGTTGGTCGCAATGTTACAGGCATCACCGTGGGCGACCGCGTGGCCTGCGGCGGAGCGGGTTATGCCAACCACAGCGAAATCAATTATGTGCCGCGCAACCTCGCTGTGAAAGTGCCCGAAAAAGTTTCTGATGAAGAAGCTGCCTTCGTCACCGTTGGCGCCATTGCGCTGCAAGGCGTGCGTCAAACTGCACCGCAAATAGGCGAACGCATCGCTGTTATTGGACTCGGATTATTGGGACAACTCACCGTGCAATTGCTCAAGGCCAATGGCTGTAGGGTGATTGGCACCGACTTTGACCCCCGCAAATTAGAACTGGCACTTGAAATGGGCGCCGACGCTGTTTGTGCTCCCGATGCCTTGATTCATGCTTGCAACAACTTTAGCGACGGCCGCGGTGTTGACGCCGTAATCATCACTGCCTCCACCAGCAGCAATCAGCCTGTTGCTGATGCCGGTGAAATTTGCCGCACCAAAGGCCGCGTGGTGATTGTAGGCATGGTGGGCATGGATATTCCGCGCAACGATTACTACAAAAAAGAACTCGAAATAAAATTGTCGATGGCCTACGGACCGGGCCGCTACGATGCGCAATACGAAGAGCAAGGCATCGACTACCCTTTCGCCCATGTGCGCTGGACTGAGCAACGCAACTTTGAAGCCTTTCTCGGTCTTGTTGAAGAAGGCAAAGTAGCGCCGCAAAAACTATTGACCCACCGCATCAACTTTGACCAAGCGCTCGAGGCCTACGACCTCCTCGAAGGCAAAACAAAAGAATACTACCTCGGCATTGTTTTAAAATACGAAAGCGCAGCGAGCGACAGTAGAAAACCTATCGCCATGCATGCGAAATCGGTGTTGAGTACCGACATCAATATCGGACTCATAGGCGCCGGAAATTTCACCAAAGGTGTTATTCTGCCAAGCCTCGGAAAAGTGGGCGGATTCAAGCTCACCGGCATTTGTACTGCCACAGGAGTATCGGCACATTCCACCGGAAAAAAATACGATTTCAAATTCATCACCACCGATGCAGATGAATTAATTCAGCACAAAGAAATCAATACCGTGCTCATCACCACACGCCACAACGACCACGGCGAAAAAGTGTTGCGCTCACTAAAAGAAGGCAAAAATGTTTTTGTAGAAAAGCCTTTAACTCTCGACGAAAGTGAACTCGAAGTCATTCGCGTTAAATACAATAAAGCCGAACAAAAACCAATTTTACAAGTTGGCTACAACCGCCGTTTTTCTCCTCTTGTAAAACGCATGAAAACAGCGATTGGCAATTTGCCTATATCTGTAAATTACAGAGTGAACGCTGGTGTAATTCCATTGAATTCTTGGATTCAAGATCCAACTATTGGTGGCGGCAGAATACTGGGTGAGTTGTGTCACTTCGTTGATACTTGCTTGTTCTTGGCAGGAAGTTTACCAATTTCTGTTTTCGCTTCTTCCATTAAAAAACCCGATCAATCTATCCCCGACGAAGACAACGTAAGTGTGGTGTTGACATTTGAAAACGGATCAATAGCTACCATCAACTACATGGCCTTCGGTAACGGACAATTGCCCAAAGAATACATCGAAGTATTTGCACCGAACTTAGCGATGCAAATGGACAATTTCCGCGAGTTAACAATCTACTTAGGCACATCAAAAAACCGCACTAAATCTTCTAACCAAGACAAAGGCTTCAAAGGCGAATTCGAAGCTTTCGCGGAGGCGATAAAAACCGGAAAACCTGCAATTGCTTTTGAAGAGTTATATGCGGTATCGAAAGTGACGTTTAAGGTTTTGGAGAGTTTGAGCAGTGGGTTGGTGGTGAGGGTGTAAATAGAATTTCAACGAAAGATCCATACGGGTGTTCAAAATATTTTTGATTCCTTCACCAATAATTTTTTTATAGAACTCACCATCAATGCTTTGATATCAAGCTAAACTCGAGTACATTTAGTCCAGCTTCAGCAGTAATTTAACAGCACACAATCTCATGAAAAAACCAATCGTATTTATTTTTGTATTCGCTATACTTGGCTACATAATATTAACAGTTAATTCCTGCCAAAAAATAAAACTTGGTGTGGTAGAATTTAAAAGGGACTATCTTGACCCTACTGTAGACGACTCATATTTTGGTGCCTTTGCAGAAGATGTAGATAATTTAGTTACAGAAAATGCACCCACAGACAAACCAAGATTAATTGAAGTAACTCCCACTCATAAAACATATAGCTATTACATAGCCGATGAAGACCTTAAACAATTAGGGTATACTGAAAAAGCTGATCCAGATTCTTACAAGGAAGCTTCAACAGTTTATAGAAGTAAAGAGGGCGATTCAAAAAAGGGAGCGGGAGGTTGGTGGACCAAGTGGTGGTACCAATTGTGGTTGTGCTAGTGACGAAAATAGGGTGTATTTTTATTATAAAACGGGTGCTGCTAATTTAAATAGAATTGAATTTTATTTAGAGTCTCAACCGGCAGACCTGATTCCCGGTGTTGCAACTTATGGAAATCCTTATAAATTACAGCCTTATGCGGGCGCTTCTCTTCCCACAGGTACAACAAGTACTTCGACCTTTATTACACTTTGTTACAAAAAGAGCGTAACGACGATTATTAGCCCAGTTACAAACGTTTATAATGATGGTAGTAGCAGCATACCGAACTATGAATATTTTAACAATACGCCGAGCACCACTCTAGTTTGTGGTTATAAGGAGCTTAATAAGTGACGTGCTTTGGTAGGCAATTTTTTATTTTGTGTTGCAGAGACGATCTATCGTTGAAAGTGGGTGTTGAAAAAATGTGGGAGGATATAGTGCCGTGCTGAGGGGTGAGTTATTGAAGTATTAAATTGTTTGACATCGTTTAAAGATTAAAAAATGAAAAAGATATTAAGTGTAATTTTTTTGATTTCATTGTTGTTCGCGTCATGTTCAAAGTTGGAGAGCGCTAAAAATGATTTAAATGGTGATTGGGTTGTTCAAACTTTTAATGCAGGACCAATATCATTTAGTTTTAATGATGTGGATTCGGTAGTTGATTATACAGTTCCTCCTGTGATTCCTTCGGACTACGAAATGATATTTTCTTTTAATTAGGCTGAGAGTGCTTACGTGATTTCAACTACATATAATGGTGTTTTGACAACGCAAAGAGGAAAGTACTCTTTGGAGTCTTATGAGGGAGGAAGTATCTCAATGAAATTGACGCCAGATACACTTGGTTATTTTGACTATGAAAGATATTATGAAATCGTACATCAGGATAAAGAATTTTTGACATTAGATGATACCCAGCGAGTGTGGATTTTGAAAAGGAAAAAATAGTACAAGCTAGTTGTTCTGCTGCCAAAAACCTTGGGGACAAAACCTTGGAACCTTGGGGACAGACCCCAACGCAGGAAACCCACTATCCATAGGCCCTCATTTTTTAGGCACGATTTTTAAATCAATTTGCACCTTTGATAATTTCTAATATCACTTCCTCGCTAAGTGTTCTTCTTGCCAAGCGCTATTTCCACTCCCAAATCCTTTGGTCTATTTATTTCCTCAGAGGCAAGCCACTTACATAGCTGAATCAGCGAGAAGAACGCTCAGCTAAGCGGAAGTAATATATTACCACTTTTTATAGGGCAGGAATTTTCCGTTCAATGTTATTTTAACGCGATCGCCCTTTGGATCTTCTACTTTATCAATGGCCATTGTAAAATCAATCGCGCTCATTATTCCATCACCCATCTTTTCATGAATGATTTCTTTGATGGTGGGGCCATACACATAACAAATTTCAAAAAAACGGTAAAGCAGCGGGTCGGAAGGAATTGCTTGTCCTTGCCCTTTATTAGGGAAAACCTGAAGTGCAGCCACTACATCTTCAGAAAGAGATAGCATCGTTGCTAATTTTTCGGCTTCAGATTGTGACAAAGTATTTTGTCCCAAACAAGCCGAAGTGATGAAAACATCTGATAAACTTAGTGCTGCCGAAATTTCCTCCCACTTCATCTTCTTTTTTGCTTTGGCCAGTAAAATGGCTTCGGTCATTTCCAATTTAGTCATGCAAGAATGTTTATCGGTTTATGAAAACGAAATTACATTCTAGCCTTGCTGAAAAAAATGACGTTACTTGTGTTGTTTTCTGCCAATTTGCAGAGATCTTACTGCCGGAAATTGACTGATCTCAATTTTAAAAGCATGAACAAAAGCGGAAAAGCAGCTTAGCAAAAACAAAATTCGCGTTCGGCCCGGCGAGGGATTTAGCTGAGCAAATGAAACGTTAAAACAAATCAAACAACCTTACCTTATCCCTACTATTTACGGAGTGGCAGTTCACACAACCATCACCTTTGCTCCCTATAGCGTAAATTTCTTTGCCTGAAGTATCGTACTCTGCCCACAACCAACCACTGTTACTGTTGGCATTTCCACTTTCCTTTTTCAACACCGAATACAACACTATATTTCCATTTTGCTGGTTGTACAAATCTTTCACAATAATTGACCCCTCAGGAAAACTACCATTAACGGGCAATTTACCGGATTCCGTTAACGCAGCTGCCGCAATACTGTTAAAGCGAACGCGAAAAAAAGCGTTGTGTGCTGACTGCGGAGCAGAAGGCAAAACAGAAGAATCGTTTTTGTAAAAAGAATATTTGGCGGCGTTAGCTATTTGCTCATATAAAGATTGCTGCACCACAGTATCTGCTTTCTTTTCGCACGCAACAAAAAAGATAGTGCCAGCAGTAATTAATAAAATTAGTGTTTTCATTCGTTGTAAAATATAAATTAATTGTTCGGAGCACCTCAAGTGCACTAATGTAAGCAATTCACCGCCACGATTAACGTTCTTCTTGTTAAGCGATTATTCAACTCGTAAAGCCATGGCTTAATTTAATATCGCAGCGTAGCCCTTGTAAAAATACAAACAGACAAAACAAAGGATTATAACGGTGGAGTTGAATTAAATTTGCGACTATCGGCCAATGCTTTCCGAGAGGAATAATACGACACGGAAAACGGAATGAGATAAGTGGTGAACACTTTCAAAGCTACTGAAAATGAAATTGTTTGAAGGAAAATTTCATCGTAGTTATTAATTAAATTTAGCAAGGTGCCTATTGTCAGACTTACTTTTAAAGCATTAAAAATTATTTTTTTCTTCATAGGAAATGAATTTAAGTTCACACTCTTGGTCGTTGAATTCAGTTGATCCTTACAAGAATTAAAAAATAATTAACGAATGACATACACTTTTCCAACACGTTGAGGTGACTTCAGCGCTTCCTTTGAATCAAGAACAAATCTACCTTCTTACTTTTACACTTGCGCCCAATATCTATTTTACATTACTTTTGCACAACTTGTAAAGAACATCTATCTCATTCCGCGATTATGAAAAAATTATTTTTTTCAGCTTTATTTTCCTGCATGGCCGTTGCCTTAAATGCGCAATGTGTTACAAACATAGGTACACCAAACGACATTGTTATTTGCCAACAAACCTCAGATACCATGGGCATCACAGGCGATGGTGTTACGGGCTATCAATGGCAAGCCAGCATAAATCACGGAGCATTTGCCGATATATCTGACGATGCTACTTACAGCGGAACTCAAACACGATTGTTAACCATCAACTTGAACAACACCATGAATGGCGACCGTTACCGTTGCGTGCTGAGTTCAGCGTGTCCGGTGGCCGACACCACCAATTACAGCGGTATTTCTGCCTACTTTCCCAGTACCATTGCTGCGCACCCGCAATCAGTAGCGGTTTGCGAAAATCAAAATGGAACTACTTATTTGTCGTGCAACGCTTCCGGTCCGAAAAGAGCTTTTGTATGGCAGATAGACAAAGGCAATGGATTTCAAACCATTGCTGAAAACGAAGCATATTACGGCTCGCCTCATGCCGGAAATCAGTTGCCTATCCTACAACCTCCTGCAAGTTTTAATGGTTATGCTTACCGTTGCGGCATTGTAGAACTTTGCTACGACACTGTTTTTACGAATGAAGCGTATTTAACAGTTAACTCACTGAATATCCCCATCACTGCGCAACCAAAAGCGACTACTGCCATCTTGGGCACCAATACCTCCCTGTCAGTGAAACACAGTGGCACCAATGTCACGTATCAGTGGGAGGTAAATAAAGGAAGCGGATATACTCTGGTTTCCAACAATGCAACCTACAGCGGTGCCACTGAAGATGTGCTGGACATCTCTAATGTGGGGAATTCTCTAAACGGATATATTTACCGTTGCAAATTAAGCAATGCCTGCGCTGGTACCGTAACTTCTTCTACAGCTGTATTGAGTGTGATTGATTTTGTAATTTGTATGGTGACGGCAGATGCCGTTTCAGGCAAAAACCAGGTGATCTTTGAAAAACCGTCCAACACCACCAACATCGATAGCTTCCTGATTCACCGAGAAGGAAACATCACCAATGAATTTAAGCAAATAGGGCATCTTGCTCTTGGAGATTTGAGTGTATTTACCGACAACAATTCTTTTCCATCACAACAAGCATACAACTACAGAATGTCGATCAAGTACAAAAACGGTGTGGAAACGGCAATGACCGGCGTACACAAAACCATGCACCTTACGATCAACAAAGGCATTAACGACAATACCTGGAACTTGATATGGACGCCCTACGGCGGCATTAGCGTTGCAACTTACAATATCTATAGTGGTGCCGATTCCACCGCCATGTCATTGTTAACTTCGGTTTCAGGCAATTTCACTTCGTATACCGACAACAATGCGCCCTTAGGCGCTATTTACTATCAAATACAAATACAAGGCACAACCTGCAGTCCTGTGGCAGCTCCAACACCTAAAGCAGCGCAAGCATTAGGCGGAGGCTATGTTTCTATCAATTCCAATTTTGCTTACAATGCGGGTTCAGTAGTTACGGGCACAAATTACAATTATCTTAATGAGGTGAAAGTTTATCCTAATCCGAACAATGGTGCATTTACCTTACAAATCGGCATCGACAAAAACATTTTGGCTTCGCTGAAAGTGGAAAACATATTGGGCGAAACCATATACAATGAACAAAAAGCCATTTATGGAAACCAGCAAATACCCATAGACTTGAAAGGTTTTGCAAATGGCGTTTACTTTTTAAAAATACAGGCGGGTATAGAACAGAAAGTAATTCGCGTGGTACTCAAAGATTAAGATTTTCAGAAAAAATATCAACGGATTCAAGGTACAATAGTGAATTAATTTCACAGTACCACTTAGCGTTCTTCTCTCTAAACGATAATTCCACCGCCAAATCCTTTGGCTTAAATTAGTATCTTTGCAAGGCGAAGCCTCTGCAATACTTGGATCACTTAGCGAAAGGAAAGCTAGTGAGTCGGAATTGTAAGTTGATAGTTGTAGAAATATAAACAGTTGATGATTTTTTAGCCCTGGTCTGATGAGTTCCGATTTTTACAGCAGCTTACTACTTTTCATTGCATTGTTCCTCGTTACAATAGCTCTGGTTTTTTTACAAAAATCGAAAAGAAAAAAATCCAATCTGTATTTGGGTGCTTTTTTCATCATACTTGGTTCATCCATATTTTTTAGATTTTTAGAAATCACCAACCTCGTAATACATTTCCCGCACTTGATTGAACTTGATTTTCCATTCTGTTTTCTTCTGGGCCCGTGTTATCTTTTCTTTGTCAAAACATACATTTTCAACGACATCATTAGTAGCAAAGAAAAAAAAATGCACGGCATTCCAGCATTGCTCGCCTTTTTGTTTTTAGTTCCAATTTACATTCTAAATGGTGCTGAAAAAACACAGTATATCAACGAACAAACACACAACTCCTTTGTGTGGAGATACCAAATACTGAATGGCGCATTTTTCACACAGACTGTAGCTTACTTGATTTTCATTCTATTTCTTTTGCGAAAAAATTAAATCAAGACGAGCGCAACAACACCAAATGGGTTCGGTTATTCACTGTACTTCTTTTAAGCATTCAACTGGTCACGTTTCTTTCTATTCCATTTGTTGCTTCAAATAGAAAGTTTGATTATACACCAATAATGGGCGTATGCATACTTTTATTAATTCTAATATGGGCACTTCAAAAATCTGAAATTCTACTGGAAGAAAAATCACTGTCCATCGATGAGATTAAAGCCAAGTATAAAGACTCCACATTCTCTAATCAAGAAATAGAAAAACACGCTTTTTTCATTAATGATCTCATTCAAACAAAACAATTGTTTTTAACCAACGGCATCTCACTAATATCATTAGCGGAAGA
>Ga0114969_10001455_pt1 | contig 20147 bp, 19 predicted proteins | sample M_130807_MF_Meta_FD_87316 | JGI IMG/M metagenome (GOLD analysis project Ga0114969, IMG submission 87316) | Freshwater microbial communities from Lake Montjoie, Canada to study carbon cycling - M_130807_MF_MetaG | ecosystem: Environmental > Aquatic > Freshwater > Lake | place: Lake Montjoie...
CCGAGGTAACGAACTACGCGCTGGAAAGCTTGAAGAAACGCTTCTGTTTCCTCACCGCTAGCCAAGTCGGGTTCGGTCACCACTTCTAGAAGCGAGTATCCGGCCCGGTTGTAATCGACCAAGGTCATGTCACCGGCGTGAATCATCTTCCCGGCATCTTCTTCGAGGTGAACATCGTGGATGCGCACCTTTTTGGTACTTCCGTCCGCAAGGGCAAACTCGATCGACCCATTTTGCCCCACCGGCTCATGGAACTGTGTAATCTGATAATTCTTGGGCATGTCGGGGTAGAAGTAGTTCTTCCGGTCGAACAGGGTGCGGTGGGAAAGCTGGCAACCCAAGGCAAGGCTCACCGTGTAGGCTAGTTCGAGGGCATGCTGGTTGAGCACCGGCAGAACGCCAGGGTAGCCCATGCAGACGGGGCAAACATTGGTGTTCGGTTCGTCGCCGAAATGCGCCTTGCACCCGCAAAACACTTTGGTGGCCGTGTTGAGGTGAATATGAATTTCGAGTCCGACAAAGGTCTGGTACATCACTTGCTCCAATCGAGGCTGGTGCCTGGGCAATCGGGAGCGGCAACCCTCGTGGCGAACTTCGCTGCTGCCTCGAACAGCCGACCCTCCTCAAAGGCAGGGGCCATGAACTGCATTCCCACTGGAAGGCCTTCTTCTAGGCCCGCGGGAAAACTCAGCGCCGGAATCCCGGCTAGGTTCGCGGTGACGGTGAACTTGTCGGCAAGTTTCTGCTGGTAGGGCGTCATCGAACGGTCACCATGGACAAAGGCGCGGGTAGGAAAGGTGGGGGTCATCAAAAGGTCGGCCTGGTCGAAGACCTTTTGCAGGTCGTTGCGGATGGCGGTGCGCACTTTTTGGGCTTTGGTGTAGTACTGGTCTTGAAAACCCGATCGAAGGACGTAGGTCCCGAGCATGATGCGGATCTTCACTTCGTCGCCAAAGCCAGCCGTCCGTGATTTGCGTATCAGGTCTTCGGGGTTCTCGGCGTACTCGGGTCTCAGCCCATACCGAATCCCGTTGAAGCGCGCCAAGTTGGCGCTGGCCTCGGCCGTGGCAATGGTGTAGTAGGCCGGCACCGCGTAATCTAGGGTGCCAAGGTGCACAGGAAGCAAGCGGTAGCCCAAGGCCTTCAGGTGGTCTAACGCCGCCTCATAAGCCCTTTGCACGGCGGGTTCGAGGTCGGTCAGACCGTCGAGCACGGCAATGGTTTTTACGGCTCGTGCAACGCCGGGGGCAGGGTCTAAACTGGTCTGGTCGTGGGGGTCGCGGCCTTTCATCACCCCATACACTTTTTCCGTGAGGGCCAAGGATTTCGAGGCAATGCCCATCACCTCCAGCGAGGAGGCGTAGGCTGTCATGCCGTAACGGCTCACGGTGCCATAGGTGGGCTTGAGCCCATAGACCCCGCAAAACGAGGCCGGCTGGCGTACCGAGCCGCCGGTATCGGTTCCCAAAGCGAAAGAAACCAACCCCGCGGCCGCGGCTGCGGCGCTCCCTCCTGAGGAGCCACCCGCGACCCGGCTGAAGTCCCAAGGGTTGTTGGTTTTCCCCAAGGCCGAGAGGTCGGTGGAAGAGCCCATTCCGAACTCGTCGAGGTTGGTTTTTCCAATGACCACAGCCCCGGCGGCCTGCAAGCGCGCTACTGCGGTGGCCGTGTACGGACTTACCAAGGTTTCCAGCATACGCGAGCCGCAAGTGAGGGGGAAATTTTTGACTGCTATGTTGTCTTTCACCGCGAACGGCAACCCCTGGAGCGCGCCAGCTTGAGGAGCCTCCACGTCCGGACGGTAGGTGAGAAAACTCCCTACCTTCTGTTCCATCGGCCGGGCGTAGGCCAGGTAGGCCTGCTTCTTGGCGGAGAATTGACTCCACCGGGTTTCAAAGGTTGGGTCCATGAACAGGCTCCTAGAGCACGTTGGGAATGACGATGAAGCGGTCTTCCAACTCGGGCGAACGCTCGACCAGCGCGTCTGCAAGATCACTGGGCACCGGGGAGTCCGGACGCACACGGTTATCGGTCACCAAGGCATGGGTGGTTGCCTCCAAGCCTTCGGTATCGAGCTCGTTCATCTTGCGAAAATTGTCGAGCATCTGCGAAACAGCCTCACCGAGCCGCTCCAGATCACCTTTTCCCAGCTCAATTTGGGCAAGTAAGGCCGTGGTTTCGAGTTCCTTGGTGTCCATGATGCGACAATTACGCAGGAAAGCCCGACGGGTGTCAAGTTTCCTCGTCTTTTTCGAACTTGAGACGCACCATACACTTCTGCTATAACGCTTTCATGCATCCGCAACAACGAGAAAAGTACGAGGCCGACAAACTGGCCAAAAAGCTACGCCATTGGGTTGGCGATGCCATCCACGATTTCGGCATGATCGAGGAAGGCGACAAAATCATGGTGTGCGTTTCGGGAGGAAAGGACAGCTACGGGCTGCTCGATGTCCTGATGAGCCTGCAGCGCAACGCACCGATTAACTTTGAACTGCTGGCCGTCAACCTCGACCAGAAACAACCCGGCTTTCCTGCCCACATCCTTCCAGCCTACTTCGAGAGTCTCGGTGTACCGTACAAAATCGTCGAACGCGACACTTACAGCATTGTAAAACGCTTGATTCCGGAGGGAGAAACCACCTGCAGCCTGTGTTCGCGATTGCGCCGGGGGATTTTGTATTCCACAGCCGACGAGTTGGGATGCACCAAGATTGCCCTTGGGCACCACCGAGATGATCTGCTCGAAACGTTGTTCCTCAACATGTTTTACGGGGGAAAGCTCAAGTCGATGCCTCCCAAGCTTGTCAGCGACGACGGCAAGCACATCGTGATCCGCCCTCTGGCCTACTGCAAGGAAAAAGATCTCGAACGTTACGCCCAAATCAAGCAGTTTCCCATCATCCCCTGCGACCTTTGCGGCAGCCAGCCCAACTTGCAGCGAAAAGTGATCAAAACCATGCTCGAAGAATGGGACCAGAAGTTTCCAGGCAGCCGGGAATCGATGCTCAAGGCCCTTCAGAATGTGGTGCCCTCTCACTTGGCCGATACCCGCCACTACGACTTCCGCGCCCTGAAGACCCAGGACACTCCCTTCGCTGATGGAGATACAGCGTTTGACGAGGACTGCGGCGTTGCCGGACTCAGGACTGCGTTGACGGCAGCTCGGGTCGGTTTAGGCCCTCTGCATCCTTCAGCAATTCCGGAAGGAATTTTACCACTGAGTCCCACACGGACTTGAGGCCCTGGGCACCCCACCACAGCTGAAAACGCGGATTGCCGTCACTCTCTATTTTGAACGAGCCAAAGATCGGGGTCAGCGACGCATCAGGCTTTCCGAAGGCGTCCGATTTTAAGGCCTCGCCCCAAGCCCCTGGGCTGGCACTGACGAGCAAGTTGGCGCCGGGCGGAACTGCTCCCTGCCAAGGGTGAGCCGCCTTGGGGTTCGTTGCCAGGGAGTCGAGCTCTTTGAGGTCTGTCCCCGAGGCAAAAATAACGCGGTCCGCGGCCCAAGCAAAGTTGACTCGGAAGGGTCCGAGGGTCAGACGCGAACGTAGTCCCAGGGGCCCACCGGGTTGATCCTGATACACCAGCGGGGTGTCGGCGTCCATGGCGAACTGCAGGAAGTTCTTTTGAAGCGCTCCCGAAGCGATCAGGCTCTTGATGGCCTGACGGACAGCTTGCGGGTCTTTGGCTTCCAAAACGCCGGAAAACTTGGGTTCCTTGGCCGAGGCTTCCATCCCACCGGTCAGGTTGAACACTAGCCGGGGGCCTAGCAAGCTCCTGAGGTTCTTCAGTTGCCGCGACAGAAGAGGGTCGGGTAGTTGAGCCCAAATTGCCTCTTCGTCCTGCGAAGGCGGTGGCAGGGTTGCCCCCAGGCCAATCAAGGCTCTTTCGTCGAGCAAAGACGACCACTCTTCCAGCTTTGAGCCGCCAGCAAGGGCTTTGAGCGACGACAGGTCTTGTGAGCCTTTTTTGAAGTCGGTCTGCATGGTGAGCCTTGCGCCGGGAACCTGCCCCAAGGAAGTGAGGTACAACCCAAGCCTCACTCCCTCCAACTCTTTCTGCAGAGCCGGAAAATAATCGAGAGCTTCCTTGGGAACCTCAGACAACACTGAGGGGTTTACTGAACTTATCGCGATATAAACGGCAACACCACGGGGTTCAGACAATTTGGCCCGGTTCAGGTCAAACGATTTCCCTGCGGGGTACAACTGTGCGGCAGGTGCCCCCTTAGTCGAGAGTATGAAGTAATTCTCTACCAGTGTTGCCGTGAAGTCCCCTTGCGTGGCAAAGAAATCACGAATCCGGGAAAAGTTCTTCGCAGGGTTAACCAGCGCCAAGTAAACCTGGAAGGCAGACAGTTCGGAGCCTTCTTCGCTCCCGACAGGCAGCACCGAAGCGGCCCAGGGTCGTGTCAAATCAAGTGCGTCCCAAGGAAACCCTTCGGGAATTGAGGGGTTTTTCTGGCCAAGATCTTTGGCAAGAGAGGCTCCATCGACGAGGACGTTGGCCGGACTCTCCACGTAAGCCACGGCAAGGGCGTTGGGGGGAACCAACGTGCCTAACGTGTCAGGACTGCAAGAAACCAACACACAAAGTCCTGCAAAAGCGACCCAAACAAGTTTCTGCATGGTTTCTCCCTGCAGAACATTGTTGTCAAACTCATCAGAAATTGCAATCTTTGAGATCATGAACGACCCCATCAGCAAACTCGACGCCTTGCAATACCACGTGACTCAGGAATGTGGGACCGAACCACCCTTCCAAAACGCCTATTGGGACAACCATGAACCCGGCCTCTATGTCGATGTGGTGACAGGCGAGCCACTTTTCAGTTCGCTCGACAAGTTTGAGTCCGGGAGCGGTTGGCCGAGCTTCACCCGGCCCGTCAACCCAAAGTTCGTGTTCGAGAAGCTCGACCGAAGCCACGGAATGGTAAGGCGGGAAGTCCGGTCGGCGAAATCTCACCTCGGCCATGTGTTTGAGGACGGCCCCGGACCCGAGGGGCTACGTTACTGCATCAACTCGGCTGCGCTGCGCTTCATTCCCGTCGAAAAGCTCGAGACCGAGGGTTTTGGGGAGTTTAAGGCCCTTTTTGGAAACCAAGGGAAGTGACTCGGCTCGAGGGGTTGGTTTACCACGCCCCCGATCACTACGAGCACCACCTTCTCACGGAGCTGAAACGCAGTGGCCGCGAGGTCACTTCCTCGGGGGCGTTGCATTTTGTCGCAGGTCGGGAAGTTCCCACCTGTTGGCACCAGAACCTGTGGACACAACCCTGGGAAATACGGTTCAACTCTTTGTCGGATGCCGCCGCCCAGTTGCGCAGCCTTGGTGCCCTTTGGTCTCCGGTGTTATCGGGCAACTTCCGCAAAGGTGCGCTCATTCAAGCGAAACTCCCGAGGTTGCCTGAACGAAAGAAACCCTTCCCCATCGAACTTCCCAAGGGCCCTATGGGAGCTTGGACTTTGGTGGATGAGTCTACCGTTTGGGCCTCTGCAGTCACCTCAAGCCCCTTTCCAGGCGGCGTTCCTCCGCTTGAGGAAAACAAAACCGAACCCCCGAGTTCGGCCTATCTCAAGCTCCAAGAAGCTCTGACTGTTTTGGGACGATGGCCCAGCGAAAAGGACGTGTGCCTCGACGCCGGAAGCAGCCCGGGAGGTTGGAGCTGGGTTTTGTCCCGCACCGGGGCCCATGTGCATAGTGTGGACCGTTCACCGCTGGATCCGCGTATGGACGGGGTCGCGAACCTTTTCTTTCGGACGGGAAACGCCTTTGCACTCCAACCTACCGAGTTCCCTGAAGTAACTTGGCTTCTGAGCGACGTGATTTGCTACCCTTCCAAACTCTGGGACTGGCTTCAACCTTGGTTAACGCAGAGCAAGGTCAAAAACTTCGTTGTCACCGTGAAGATGCAGGGAAAAGATTGCGATTGGCCCACTTTGGCCAAGTTTGCCGGAGTCGAAGGGAGCCGATTGCTCCACTTGCCCCACAATAAGCACGAATTGACGTGGTTGTTGGTGCGCGGCTAGCCTGCTTTGAAAGGCTTTTCTTTGGTGAGCAGGGCAGCAAAGGTATTCTTGGGCAGCTTGTTGGTGGTCGTGATCAAGTTTCCTTTGAAAAAATAGCGTATGTAGGGAACCTCGAAGTTAGCAAACGTCTCTTCCTTAAACGTCATGATTTCTTGGAAACGCGGATGTTTGTTGTAGGTGAGCACGTAGATGATCACCTGCTCAGAAAACGCGGGAAGAAACTGGTCCATCATCACCCAGTCGCTGCACCAATCCTGGGTAAAGATCACAGCTACCTTTTCGCCGGCGGAGCGGATGCTGGCCGGCACTTCGCCTTCGGCAAGGAGGGAATCAATTTCAATTTCGGAAAAACTGCGGTAGGTGCTCATAGTTAACAAGATATCCCCGCGCGCCCTACCAGTCAATTTCTGCCACTCCCCACGATTGGAGTGCGGCGTTTGTGCGGCTGAACGGCCGGGAACCAAAGAATCCCCTGTAGGCAGATAGGGGGGACGGGTGCGGGCTCGCTATCACCAGGTGGCGTGTGCCCTCGAGAAAAGCCCCCTTGCGCTGGGCGTAGCTGCCCCATAAGATGAAGACCACTTTGCCCGGGAGCTCGGCTACCCGCCGCAGCACCTCGTCGGTAAAGGTTTCCCAGCCTTGCCCACTGTGGCTAGTCGGAGCCCCGGAACGCACCGTCAAGGTCGAGTTTAGCAGCAACACTCCCTGCCTCGCCCACGATTCAAGGGTACGATCGGTGTGGGCCCGCCTGCCGAGGTCTGCTTCAAGTTCCTGGAAAAGATTCACCAGCGAAGGCGGTAAATCAACCCCTGGGCGCACCGAAAAACAAAGGCCATTGGCTTGTCCGGCCCCGTGGTAAGGGTCCTGCCCCACAATCACCACACGGGTGGTGCTTACCGGGCACAGGTCGAAGGCCCGGAAGAGGTCCTTACCTGGGGGAAACACGGCCGACTTTGCATATTCCTGCCTCACGTACTCGGTGAGACGCTCGAACCATTCTTGTTCAAACACGTCGGCGAGCAGGCTCTTCCACGAGGCTTCGATGCGCACATCCATAACATGAGCCTATGCTACGATGTCGCCATGATTCAACTGATTGCCCTTGACCTCGACGACAACCTTCTGACCTCCCATCTTGAGATCTCACCACGCAACCAGCAGGCCATCGCCGAGGCACGCCGCAGGGGAATACCGGTGGTGCTGGCCTCCGGTCGTACCCCGCAGGCGATGGCCAGGTTTGCCCAGTGGCTCAACCTTTTCGACCGCCCGGGACACCTGATTTCCGATAACGGCTCGACCATTACCACCACTCAACCGCAGCAAACCCTTGTTTCGCACCGTCTGAATCGAGAGCTTTTTCATGAGCTGCTCGCTTTTTTCCGGGAAGCCGACCTACCGGTGCAGGTGTACACCGAAACCCACATTTTGGTGACCAAGGAAAACCCGGTCACCGAAATTGATGTCGGGCTTGGTGGTTTCACGGGTTGGACCCTCGTGACAGACATGGAAACCTCGTTGGACTTCCTGCCCTCCAAACTGGTCGTTCCAGGTGATTCCGCTCGCCTGCCCGTCGTTTTGGCTCAGGTGCGGACTCGCTTTGCCGGTAGGGTCAACGCGTTTATCTCCAAACCCATCTTCCTCGAAATCCTGCCCCCGCAAGCCGATAAGGGGGAGGCCCTCAAATGGGTCGCCACGTCGCTGGGTATTCCTGCCGCCGATATTCTCGCTATTGGGGATGCGGCCAACGACCTTGGAATGCTTCGCTATGCGGGCCACAGCGTGGCCATGGCCAACGCCATTGCGGAGGTGAAAGCGGTCGCAAAGTCGGTGACAGTTGCCGATCACGACCACGATGGGGTAGCAGAGGTTATCGAGAGCGTTTTGAAAGGCCTCTGATCAGCCTTTCCCAATCGGCCTGCTCGTGGATGTTGCAGGCGCAGCTGAGGTCGAGCCTTGCCCGGTTCAGGTAGCTCTGAACCAGGGTTTCCGTGCGTTCCCAATAGCCCAAGGGATTCCAGCGGTCGCGCAAATCGGCGGCAGTCAGACGACCATCCCTCACGTCCAGCAACTCCTTTCGGGTTGTTTCTGGGTTGTCGTTCCAAGCAAGGGTAACCGGCCAGGTGTAAACCCCCGCGCTGAGGTCTTCGAGAATGGGCTTTCCCAACTCAGACTCTTGGCCTGTCCAGTCGAGAAGGTCGTCTTGAAGCTGGAAGGCCATGCCTAGGGAATAACCTGCCCGGCGCAGAGCCCGCGCCTCGGAGTCAGGTTTTCCGGCCTCGTGGGCTCCGGTGTACATGGCCAGGGAGAACAGAAGCGCCGTTTTCCCCATTGTCTTTCTCAGGATTCGGCGGGGGCTCACCGGGAGCCGAAAGCGGTCGTTCCACTGCAGAATCTCAGAAGCGGCCATTACAGACACCAAATCGGCCAACGAGCGCGCACTGGCAGAACTAACATCGGAAGAAATCATGCGGAAGCACTGGGCAAACATCCAGTCGCCATAAAGTACGGCTTTGGAGGGCCCAAACTGGCGGTGGAGGGCTGGCTCGCCGCGTCGCAACGCCGCCTGGTCGACCACATCATCGTGGATCAGGGTGGCCAAATGCAGCAGTTCCACAGTGGCCGCGGCACTTTCGAGGGCTGTGTCGCAACCGCTGGGGGCTTCGCCTGCGGCCAGAAACAACACCCCGGCACGCAACAGTTTTCCCTCTCTCACTAAATACGGCTGGATCTCGTCGCGCAATTCGCTTGGTAACGTGCCAGCCTGTTTCTGGACCCTTTGCCGCAAGCGGCCCAGACGTTCCTCAACCCGCGGAAACTCGGACCAAAACGACTTCAACGCTTCACTTTCTCTTTCGCGCGTCGCCGAGGTACCAGTAGGTCTTCTTCGCAAGCTGGGTGCGGCTCCACCAGCGTTGCAGCCAGGGCATGATCCACGCGTCGAGGCCCAGCACCCTGCCGGCTCCACCCATGAGGCTAACAGAAGCGAAAAGCATCCAGGCCGAGTTCCAAGTCAAAGTTCCGGAAACAACGAAGTTCAGCGATAGGGCAAGGGAAGCGACGGCTGCGAGCCAAGTAAAAGTTCCGCCCAGAAGTGCCAGCCCCATCAAACCTTCCAAGGCCACTACCGGTACCTGGAGGAGCATAAAGGGAACTTGGCTGACCACGGAGTCCATGAACCCTTGCATCCACTGCACCAAAAAAAAGTCATGGGGGAGAATTGGCTGGGCCATGAAGCCTAAAAAATCGTGAACTTTCACGGCTTTGGCCGCCTCGGTGGCGGCACCCACGGTATCGGGGTCAACACCAGGTTGGACCACTCCCGGGCTGAACATCCAACTGCTTGAGGTCCCCCTCGAGGCATCGAGCCAGCCTTCCAACACCTTGGCCACCGATTCGCCGAGCCACATGAGGCCCAAGGCCAACCGGACGGGAAGCATCCAGTAGCTGGGACTTTTTGCCGCCAGTTGATTGCCCAGTTGACTGCGGCCGTCTTTAACGGTGAAAAAGTGGTGCTGAAGGTATTCCCAGCAACCATTCACTCCGACAACTCCCCAGAGGTAGTGCAAGTTGACCAGGTGTTTCATGGCCATCGCCACGAAGCCCGTGAGCTCCATTCCCAACACGTGCGCCACGGCGAACTTGCTACCAATCGACACCATATAACCGTGGTAGTTCGACCGGAAGGCCTTCTTGGTTTTTCCATGGATCTCGGCGTGAATGTTGTGGGCGGCATAGCTTGCGGTCTGCAAGGCGGTTTCCACGACCTGCGGCAACACGCGGCTGCGTTCACTGAACCACAGGACGTCTCCTACGAGGTACACGTTGTCGAACTCAACCGATTGCATGAACTCGTTGGAGCGCAGGCGGGCCTTCTTGACGATGTTGTACTTGAGGTTGGTTTCTTCCTCGGTGGCGGCAGGTTTGCCGCTGTCTTTTCCACCGGTGAAATCGAGTTTGCTCGCAAACTCGGGCCCCCGGACACCACAGGTCCAGATCAGAGTTTCGGTGTCGATGGTGGCCCCACTTTTCACGGTTATGCCATCAGCGCGTACTTCGGTGATCGGGGTGTTTAGATACATGACAGCGCCCTTACGGGCTAGGAAACGCAGAGAGTCGGTACGCAGTTTCTTGGGCAAAAGTGGCAGAATCTCGGTCATGGCCTCAACCAGGACCACCGAAACATCGTTCTCGTCGATGCCGTAACGATGGCAGAGCGGTTTTTTCCATTCCAGAAGCTCACCTAACATTTCTATGCCGGTAAAGCCCGCACCAGCCACAGTCAACGTCAGAATCTTGCGTCGTCTGAGGGTATTGGGTTCGCGGCTGGCTTTGAGGAATTGGTCTTCGATGTGCCGGCGCAAGCGAAGAGCGTCGTTGAAGCTCCAGAGCGCCAGCGAATGTTCCTTGGCGCCCTTGATGCCGAAGTACTCGGGCTCTGCTCCAGGGCCCAACACCAAGTAGTCGTACTGGTAGGTCGCTTCTTCACCTTTGAGGGTGTTCGTCGCAAAACTGATGTCTTTGATGGTGTCGATGACGACGCCCACTTTGGTACCGCCGAAAATCTTCTCAAGGGTTACCTGTACACTCTCTGGTTGGCAACGACCACCGGCCACTTCGTGCAACTCCGTCATGAGAGTATGAAAAGGATTTCGGTCGTAGAGGGTGATTTCGACTTCCGAGGGCTTCTTGAACATTTTGGACAGCTGTTTGGCGGCCTCGACACCGCCATAACCGGCACCTAGGATAGCGACTCGTTTCATGCTATCTCCTCGTGGGGTGACCGCAGTCACCGTGCATTATCGATTCTCAACATACATGACCCGCACTTGCTTGATCAGCCCTTCGCCCTCGCTTTCGGTACGAATATCGCGCAGATCGTTCAAAGCTGTGTGGATGAGGCGGCGTTCAAAGGGGTTCATGGGCTCCAGCAGCTTGGAGGTGCCGGTGCGACGAACCTGGGACGCCGTGGTATGGGCAAGCCGTACCAAGTGTTCCTCGCGGCGGCTGCGGTAGTTCTCGCTATCGAGCACAACCTTGGCCGAGGTGTTTTCTGCTTCGTAAAGGTTGCCACCGTAAACATTCACCAGCACTTGGAGCGCATCGAGGTTTTTACCATGTTTTCCAATCAGCAGGTTGGCGTCGGGACTTTGCAGGTCGAGGTGAAGCTTGCCGTCTTCCCGGCCGGTGACAACCACCCGCCCGGTAAAACCCATTTTTCGAATCACAGTTTCTATAAACGTGGTGAGCTTCTTCTCGAGTTCGGGCATCGCCACCATGGGTTCGCCCTGAGACGACCCCTCTCCGTCCTCGTCGACGTGGATGCGGATTTTCACCTTGCCCTTGCTGAAAAGGCCCTTCTTGGCTTCTTCCATGATTTCGACGTCAAACTCGTTCTCGTCGAGTCCCAGCGCCGCCATGGCCTTGGCGATCGCTTCTTGTTCCGTGCTTCCTTCAAACTCGTGAATCATATCAAGTTCCTCACTTCGACAGTTTTTTGCCGGCTTTAGGGGCCAGCTTCAGGTTGGGCTTTCCTGCGGTCACGGCCGCTTTTTTTGGCGGTTCCTTCTTGAAATGGTTGTTGATGTACCACTGCTGCACCACTGTCAGAATGTTCTGCACGCACCAATAAACCATCAGGCCGGAAGGCATTTCATACAACATAAAAAGGAAAATCACTGGTAGACCAAAAGTCATGATCTTCATCTGTTGGGTCATTCCGCCGGTAGGTTGGCTGAGCGCCGAGGTCCAGATTTGCGTACCCACCATCAACAGGGGAAGAATACGTAGGTCGGTCCAGTTCACAAATGGAAGCGCAAAACCCCAATGCCACACCGAATCTGGCAGCGAAAGGTCGGGAATCCAACCTGGGATAAACATCGCCCCGCGCAGGTCAAAATGGTTGTTGAACAGCCCATAAAGCGCAAAGAAGATGGGAATTTGCAACACCATCGGGAGGCACCCGCCGAGCGGATTCACCCCTTCCTTCTGGTAAAGGCCCATGGTCGCTTCGTTGAGCTTCTTGGGGTCGTCTTTGTACTTTTCCTGCATTTCCTTGAGTTTGGGCTGCAATTGCTGCATGGCGGCGTTAGCCCGGTAACTCTTGGCGGTCAGGGGCCAAGTGGCCAACTTGAGCAAGATGGTCAAAATGATGATCGAAACGCCCCAGTTGGGAATCATCGAGTGGAAGGCCAGCATGATCCATTTGAGCAACTCGGCCAGGTAGTCGAGAATCCACATGCTTTCCAGCGATCGTTCGAGTTTAACGTCGGCCAGACCAAACTCGTTGGTGGTTTTGTCGCTGTACTTCTTGAGAGCACTTTCTTCTTTGGGTCCAACGTAGAAATACAGGGTGTCGGAGGTGTCTGAGCTGGTCAGAGCCGGACGGGTGAACGCCAACCGAGAAATGTCTTTTTCACCGGCACCCGACTTGTTGGAGAACACCGTGGTGTAATCCGTGCCGTCTGGTATTCCAATGACCGTGAAGTACTTGCCCACCAAGCCCGACCATTGGTACTTCGCCGTGTAGGCTTTGGTCTCCAGATTCAGGCCCTCGTCGCTCCGGTTGTTGTCTTTGAAGTGCACGTATTTGCGGAACTCCGAGGTGTTGTCGAGCTTTTTGAACTTCGGACCCAACTGCGGGCCATACGAAAGTGTGTAGGCCCAGCCCCCATCGGCCACCTTGGGCAAAGCCCCGTTTGAGCCTTTGATTTTGACTTCCACCTTGATCAGGTACTCGTCGGGCTTAAGGGTGAAGACCTTTGTCAGTTCAAACGCAACGTTGTTCTTGTCGAGGAACGCCCGTGTAAACGACCAACTCAGAGGTCCTACCTGCGAAACGTTGAACGGAACCTTCACCGCGTCGGCTTCGAACCCGCCAAACGTCGTCTGAAAGGCGGCTCCTTTCCCTTCCTCTTTCAGAAGCATTTCCACCGGACTGCCATCGAGCTCCTTGTGCTTCTTCATGGTGATCGAGGTAGCTACCGCGCCCTCGTTCGAAAACGTGACCTTGATCACGTTGTTTTCAACAACCACAGTTTTGGGCTTCACCGCGTCGTCGGGCGCAATAACGACCGGAGTTCCCGGTTGCGCGGGCAGGGCGGAGGTCGCGGGGGATACCGCCACCGTGGTTGTGTTTTGTGCCTCTGTGGTGACGGTCACCGGCCTGGGCGGAAACAGATAGGTCTGCAAAATAGCGCTTCCGCCAATGACCAGAACGGAAAGCGCAACAGCGAGAATTGTACGTTTATCCATAAGGACTCCTTGAAAACGGAAAACCGGTCAGGGGACCGGGTCGAAACCCCCGGGATGGCCCGGGTGGCAACGCAAAAGTCGACGGATGGCAAGCCACCCGCCTCGGAAGGCTCCATGCTTTTGAATCGCTTCCAAGCTGTACTGGGAACAACTCGGTGAGTAGCGACAGGTAGGAACATTAACGGTGCCGGTAAACACCCGGAAGGCCACCGACACGAAGGGTATGGCGAGAGTCAGGGTCCATACGAGAAAACTAATTGGCCGACGCGGCCTGCGACCTGCGAAGGAGCGAGAGGTATTGTTTTTCCCTATCGGCATACGAGAAGTGGCCGGGAAAAATGAGGAATACCAGATCAAAGCCCGGTTTGACTCTTTGTTTGTGCAGGCGGAAAATCTCCCGGACCTGCCGCTTGGCGCGGTTACGTTCAACTGCATTACCGAATTTTTTGGATAAGCCAACACCTAGTCTTGAATTATCCAAGGAATTCGATGCCAGGGCCAGCTTCGCTCCCGCACAACTGAACTGCGTCGGGGAGCGAAACACTCGCTGGAACTCGTCTTTCTTTTTGAGCCGTTCCTTTCTAGTAAGGCTTTTTCTCATCGGAAGCGCTCAGCTTCTTCCTTCCCTTGGCACGACGACGAGCCAGTACAGCTCTACCACCGGCTGTGGCCATCCGGGCACGGAAACCAAACTTTCTGGTGCGCTTGGTCTTACTTGGTTGATAAGTACGCTTCATGATCAACCCTCCTTCACAAAAAAATAGATCGGGATGACTGGATTTGAACCAGCGACCCTCACGTCCCGAACGTGATGCGCTACCCCTGCGCTACATCCCGAGAGTTTAACAGGGAGCCATCCTAGCGGAAAACAATTTGTTTGACTAGCGGTTCGGATGGATCATCTTGTCGAGTTGATCGAGGATTTCATCGCGTTGAACAAGCTCCTGCGGGCTCAGTTCGGGTTTGACGGGTGCGGGCATCACAACATTGGGCCGCTCAACCGTTTCGCCAGCCCGCACCAAACGCAGTTGCAGGCTGCGAATACCCAGCGCAGGGAAGGCCGAACGCACGCGTTCCAAGATCTCGCCTTGATGCCACTGAAGCAGTTGCAACCACGCAGGGTGGTCAGCTTCCACCGTGAGAAGTCCGTCGGTGAGCCCTGAGAGCCTGCAATGTGTGCCCGGGTTCTGTTTCTGCAAACCCGGAACCGAACTAAGCACTTCGTTCCAGCGGCTCACAAGAGGCACCAGCGGCGCCAACGAGCCCGCACCCTTGGCCTGGAGGTAACGTTGGAGGTGCTGGCGCTTACGCTCGTCATCCATGGGCTACCTCCTGTGCCGTATATTGACCGGCTTCGACCCGCAGGTAAAGCGGGTTATGTGGTTCGCGTGGCCCTACCTGCTGATCGGGAAGAAAGGTGAAAAAGGCTTGGTCGTAGTCGGGCAAGAGGTCAAGCACTTGTTGACGCTTTCCAGCATCGAGCTCCAAGAGCACGTCATCGAGCAGAAGTACCGGCGGTTGGCCGGTGCGCTCGAGCGCTAAGCGAGCCTGCACCACCCGAAGCAGCAGTGAAAGCAAGCGAATCTGGCCGGTCGAAGCGTGCTCGGCGAAGTTGCGCCCACCGTGGATAAAACCATAGCGGTCGCGGTGCGGTCCTGTAGAGGTGAACCCGAGTTTGCGGTCGGAGTCGCGGCGCTCGGCCAGGAGCCTTGTCACCACAGTCTGGTCCGGATCTTTCCACGAAGGCTGGTAGCGTAGGGTGCAAGCGCCACCTAGACCCGTGATCTGACCAAAAAGGCGGGCAAAGTGGGGATTAAATAGCTCGACAACCTCGCCCCGGGAGGTCATCAAATCCCTGCCGGCCTCGGCGAGCTGGTGTTCGTAAACCTCGAGAACCCGTGGGTCCTCGCCTTGCAAAAGCAGCACATTGCGCGCCCGAAGCATTTTCCGGTATCGACGTAGAGTTTCGACGTACACAACATCAAACAAGGAAAGGCTTTGGTCGAAAAACAACCTTTGAAACTCGGGCGAACCGGAGACAAACTCGAAATCTTCGTGGGTGAACGCAATGCAGGGCATTCGTCTCAGGAGCTCTCTCCTGTCGGTTACGGGAGTTCCGTCTACCACGATTTGCTTTTTCCCGGCTTCGAGCTTCACCTGGATGGAAGAAGGGGAACCCTGGGCGTGGGTTTCGGCCATCAGCGAGAACTCCTGCTCGCCGTGGCGGCACAACCGGCGATCAATTTTTGTACGGAAAGACGAGCCGTAAGCCAAGAGGTAGACACCTTCGAGAAAATTGGTCTTGCCCTGGCCATTTTGGCCGGTTAAAAAAATTTCCCTCGCTACGGCGTGTGCGCTGCGGAGGGAAACCGTTTGATCGACGATGTTGCGGAACTGGAAAAACCTCAGCGACTCAAAGCCCATGCTGCGGCAGTGAACCGGCTCAGTCCATCTGCATAGGCATGACAATATGGAAGTAGTCTTTCCGTGGGTCGGTGCGCAGCGTCATGGCCTTCTTCGGATCAGTGAACTCCAGCGTGATGCGGTCGCCGGCCAACACGCGCAGCGGGTCCATCAGAAAAACGAAGTTGAGGGCCATCGTTGTCTGCGGACCTTGATATTCACAAGGTATTTCTTCCTTGGCCATGCCCATTTCACTTTCCTCGGTGTTCACCATGAGGTTTCCGTCGCTGACGGTGATGTAGATTCGCTTGGCTTTCTGTTCTGCCAGCAACGAAACACGCTTGAGCGCTTCCTGAAAGGCGTCCTTCTTCAGACCTATGCTGAAGCTCTGGCTTTCGGGAATTACACGGCTGTAGTTGGGAAATTGACCTTCGATGAGGTTGGAGCTGATTTTTTGGTTGTCGAACTGCACGAAGAGCTGTTTTTCGGTGATCGCGATGGCCATGGTTCCTTGCCCGGAGGCCAGTTTTTTAATCAAGCCAAGCGCCTTGGGAGGGATGATAATGCCGGGGAACTCGGGCAACGTCGAGGAAACCGCCTTTTCGATGTAACTGAGCCTACGCCCGTCGGTGGCTACCATGGCAATGTTGTCGCCCTTTCGTTCCAGAAACACACCGTTCATGTAGTAGCGGGTCTCATCGTCGGAAACCGAGAAGATGGTTTGGCCGATCATCTCCAAAACGTCGGCCTGCGCCAATTGGAACCAGTTCAGGTTTTCACCATCGCGAATGTCGGGGAACTTGTCGCTCGAGATGCTTTTGAGTTGGAAATCAATGGACGTGCCCACGGGCCTGATGAAAAGCTTTCCTTCGCGGACATCGAACTCAATTTCGCGGTCTGGCAAGGAGCGCAAAATACCAAGTAGCTTTTCGCAAAACACCGTGGTAACCCCAGCGGTGGTATTCGAGACGGGAATACGGGTTTCAAAGGCAACTTTGAGGTCGGTGGCTTTGATGGTGAGAAAGCCTTCGTTCACTTCCAGCAGTACGTTACTGAGGATGGACATGGCGTTTTTGACAGAGATAATTTCCTGGGCGATGGAGATCTCTTTGAGCAGCACATTCCGTTCCGAGGTGAATTTCATGAGACACTCTCCTTCTTCTCTTTAAATTCATTAAATCAGTAGCAGTAGTAGTAGGGTCCGTGGACAATGGGGACAAGGCGACAAGCTTCGGCTAGTGAACACTTTGCCCGACGCCCGACTTGTGGAAAAGAAAAGGGTTTTGCTCCACATTTCCACAACCTCTCTCCTTTTTCACGGTTTGTCCCCCGAATATACCAGATTTTCCACGACTTGTCCCGCCTAAAATGTGGCTTTCAGGAGCCTGCCCGGTCGCGAATAATGCGGATGAGGTTTTGCACCTTGATCTCAAAAACCGGCTCAGTTTTGATCTTGTCTTCGATCTTTTGCACAGCGTGCATCACGGTGGTGTGGTCACGCCCTCCGAACTCCATGCCTATTTCTGTCGTGGAGTACTCAGTGAGATCCCTAATGATATACATCGCAACCTGACGGGGTAGGGCCATGGCTTGCGTCCTCTTTTTTCCCTTGAGGTCGCTAACACTCAAACCATTGGCCTCGGCTACGACCTTTTGTACCAGATCGATGGGAACGCTTTCCTGCGCCGGGCCCGCAAAAACCCGTTTGAGCTGTTCTTGGGCCACCTCGAGCGTGATCTCGCGCTTGAGGAGCTCGCCGTAGGCGCAGATCTGCGTGAGGGCGGCTTCGAGGTCGCGGATGTTGGTGATCACTTTTTTGGCAATAAGTTCGAGCACCGCATCGGGGAGCCGTATACCTTTTTGCTCGATTTTCGACTTCAAAATCACCAAACGGATCTCCCAACTCGGTAATTGGAGGTCTGCAATCGTTCCGCGCTGCAGTCGGCTGAGAAGACGTTCGGCGAAGTTCTTCAATTCGTGGGGCGGCCGATCCGAGGTGAAGACAATCTGTTTTTTGGCCTCATAAAGCGCGTTGAAGGTGTTGAATAGTTCTTCCTGAACGGTCTTCTGGTTTTGAAAATCATGGATGTCGTCGATGAGCAGGACGTCAACGTTACGATATTTCTTTTTGAACTCGTTCTGCGCTTTATTCTGGATGGCGGTGAGAAACTCGTTCACGAAACTTTCCGCCGGCACGTAGATGATCACGGCCTTCTCGTTCAAGCTGTGCACGGCGTTTCCAAGGGCCTGGATGAGGTGAGTTTTCCCCAACCCGACGCCGCCGAACAGGAAGAACGGGTTGTAAATATTGCCCGGATCCTTGGAAATCGCCACGGTCATGCTGTAGGCGAGTTCGTTGTTCTTCGCCACAACGTAGTTGCCAAGGGTGTAGTCGCGGTTAAGTTGGTGATGCGGCCGTTTTGACCCCCGATTCGGGGTTGGGCGCGGCGTTTCTGACCTCGTTTCGGCCGGTTTTGGGGCTGGAATTTTGGCGTCACGGATCTGGAAAGCAAATGAAATCGTGGCCCCGGTCAACTCCGCCAACTTCGACTCGAGCTGAGGCAAGTAGATTCTCTCTAGCTGGGCGCGAAAAATAGGCGAAGGTACCGTTAACGTAATTTGTTCCGGAGTCGAGGAAAGAAACTCGAGGCTTGAAAAATAAAAAGCGAACTCGCCTGGATCGACCTCATTTTTGAGCTGGGAAAGGGCTTCGTTCCAGAATTCCTGCAAGTTCACACGCGGCCTCAGTTTTTGATCAACAAGTTATCCACAAGGGGGCTAGGGGTCATCTTAAAAGATGCACCGGAAATTTGCAAATATCTCCATACACGAAACAGGGAGGTTTTATAGTTGTCTTTATTTAAAACATTATATTATATGGTTTTAAATTCATTTCAAAATTGTCATTCGCAAATTCACAGGAAAAATTCAGCACTAGTTCCATAAAACCATTCCAGACCGTGTTTTTCTGGCATCTGGAAGGATTTCGTCCACAAGTTATCCACAGGGCGACTCTCCGTTCTTTACTTTTTTGGGTTCTTTACGGTATAGTGAGGCACTTATGAACGAGAACTACTCCGCAGATCAGATCACGGTCCTGAAAGGGCTTGAGGCCGTGCGTCTCCGCCCTGGGATGTACATCGGCTCCACCGGTCCCGACGGCTTGCACCATCTGGTCTACGAAATCGTCGATAATTCGATTGATGAGGCCTTGGCTGGCCATTGCAGCGAGGTGAGGGTTGTCATCGAGCAGGGCAATGTAATCCGGGTGGTCGACAACGGTCGTGGCATCCCGGTTGACATCCATCCCGAAGAGGGAGTGAGCGCCCTTGAGGTTGTTTTGACCAAGCTCCATGCAGGTGGAAAGTTCGACAAAAACTCCTACAAAGTGTCCGGTGGACTCCATGGCGTTGGGTCTTCGGTGGTCAACGCCCTCTCCACCTGGTTTGAAGCCACAATTTACCGCCAGGGTCACGTCTGGTTCCAGCGCTTTCAGGTTGGCGACCCTGTGGCTCCCGCCAAAACCATAGGCGATTCCGAGCTTCAGGGAACTACGATTCGCTTTGCTGCCGACCCCGATATTTTTACCGAGACCACGGAATACAGCTTTGACGTGCTGGCCACCCGTTTGCGTGAACTGGCCTTCCTTAACAAAGGTGTGCGCATCCTCCTTACCGACGAGCGGGTCAACCCGGTGCGCGAGCACGACTTCTTCTTTGAAGGTGGCGTGAAGTCGTTTGTCGAGTACCTGAACAAGAACAAGATGAAGCTTCACGACGAAGTCATTTACTTTGAAAAAGAAAAAGATGGCGTCGGTGTCGAAATCGCGCTGGAGTGGAACGAAACCTACATCGAGAACCTGTTCACTTACGCCAACAACATCAACACCCGCGACGGTGGCACCCACCTGATAGGGCTCAAGTCGGCGCTAACACGCACCATCAACGTCTTTTTGAGCAATTCCAAGTATGCCAAGAAGATGCCCGAGCCTCTTTCTGGCGAGGACGCCCGTGAGGGCCTCACCGGCGTGGTTTCCGTCAAGGTTCCCAACCCCCAGTTTGAGGGCCAGACGAAGGGCAAATTAGGCAACAGCGAAGTCAAGGGTATTGTGGAGCAGATTGTCAACGAGGGCCTGCAAGACTATCTGGAAAAGCATCCCAAAGAAACCGAGAAAATCCTCGAAAAGTGCGTGATGGCAGCTACCGCCCGGGTTGCGGCTCGTAAGGCCCGTGAGAACGCGCGCCGCAAGAATCCTTTTGAGAGCAATGGTTTACCAGGAAAACTGGCCGACTGCCAGGAGCGCGACCCCGAGAAGTGCGAAGTGTACATCGTGGAAGGAGATTCCGCCGGTGGCTCGGCCAAAATGGGCCGTGACCGCAGCATTCAAGCCATCCTTCCGCTTTGGGGGAAGATGCTGAATGTTGAGAAGACGAGCCCCGATAAGGTGCTCAGCAACGA
>Ga0114969_10001458_pt1 | contig 20132 bp, 18 predicted proteins | sample M_130807_MF_Meta_FD_87316 | JGI IMG/M metagenome (GOLD analysis project Ga0114969, IMG submission 87316) | Freshwater microbial communities from Lake Montjoie, Canada to study carbon cycling - M_130807_MF_MetaG | ecosystem: Environmental > Aquatic > Freshwater > Lake | place: Lake Montjoie...
ATAAATTAATTGATTTTGTTTTATTTCCATAAAGCGGTATGCTTGCCGGGGTTGATGTTTGGGTTTTAAAATGTAATGCTTTTTTACGATTTAAAAACCTAGCATAGGAATCATGTTTTACGTCAACGCCTGAACCACCCGGCGATGCTGCACCTGGACGATGACTTGTCACTGTTTGTTTCAGTGAGTTACCATGACTCGGGTGAACAAGGGTTTGGATTGCTGCTAAAACTTGGTCGCTTGATTGATTCCAATTGACATTATTTCCATTTTTTATACGATTAGATGCACTGGTCAAGGAACCCTTGTTCATTACATACATTGAGGCCGGAACACGAACTTGGTTCCATATTCTTTTTTGATTGATAACGACTTTTCCATTTCCATTCTCCACATTTTCACAAGAAACACACGGAATGCTACTAGGAACACTATAATTACAATTGCAAGACATTATATATAAAGTGAATACTATTTCATTTTAACTAGTTCCGCTAATTTTATTTACACACTCTTGTATTTATATATTTATATATTTATATAATCTGTTTTATTTTTAAGGTTTTAAATGACATTGCAACACTAGATATATCCACCGGCAATGATCTTGATACATATCCATCGCTATCTTCTAAGAATAACTGAAAATTTATTATATCGTTTTCGGAAACATCAACCGTCCCGTTGGAGACGATGGTATTTGCCGTTGTTGCCGAATTTTCGCCAAATGCATAGTGCGAAAATGTAACGGGATTCTTTGAACTATTTTTAATACGCTGACCAATCCGATTTCCTTGATAAATCGTTTGACTAAAATAGATTTCGTATTTCCCTGGATTTTTAAGGGTCACTGCTTTTTTTTCATTATCTACAGTATAGGCACTTTGGGCAAGGGTATCTAAATAAACAACACTATTAAAAGAAATATCTATAAACCCAACGGTGGCAGGAGACGTAATATCAGTGTTTGAAATAAACGCCATTTCAATACCAGATGAAAATATATAGGGTATTCCATTCACATACACCCACCCTTCCGGAAGGTCTCCGTTTTCAGGATTCCAGGTTGTAATAATATTTTGCGGAACGGTGGTGCCAAAACCGGTGGGTCCTGTCACCCCTGTATAACCCGTGTATCCCGTGTAACCGGTGTACCCTGTAAACCCGGTATACCCTGTATAACCTGTGTAACCTGTGTAACCCGTATAACCCGTATAACCCGTGTAACCTGTATAACCGGTGTAACCCGTATAGCCCGTATAGCCGGTGTAACCTGTATAACCGGTATAACCTGTATAACCGGTATAACCTGTGTATCCCGTGTACCCCGTGTAACCTGTATAACCGGTAAAACCTGTGTAACCCGTATACCCCGTGTATCCCGTGTACCCTGTGTAACCTGTGTAACCCGTGTAACCCGTATACCCAGTGTATCCCGTCACGCCCGTGTACCCTGTGTAACCCGTATAACCTGTGTAACCCGTATAACCGGTATACCCCGTCACGCCCGTGTAACCCGTATAACCCGTATAACCAGTATAACCTGTATAACCGGTGACCCCCGTTGCGCCCGTGTAACCCGTGTAACCGGTATAACCTGTATACCCCGTGTAGCCAGTCACCCCCGTTGCGCCCGTATAACCCGTATACCCCGTATACCCTGTGTAACCCGTCACACCGGTAGGACCACGTTCCCCTGCTTGCGAAGAAAAACTGGTAATGACATGACTTAACGTAGAGTTCCTCATGTATAAATTAAAAACGGTTGGCGATAGTCCAGGTAAAGTCGTTCTTGCATATAATTGAATTTGAATACGACTATCCAAAGATACTAATAAATACTGTGGAACATATACAAGATAATCATAATTATTCAAGGTGGTGCCAATAAATGTATTTGGCGTGCCGGTGGTGTCATTGACAATATTACTTATTAATGCACCTGCACTCGTTAATTCATTGATTTTAACTTGCACATATAAAATATCATCATTAATCGTTGGACTCGTTCTTTCGGCGAATAGGTTAAAGGTCCATATCCCACCTGGAATAAAATTGTTTTGAAGCACATTTGCGTTTGTTGTATAATTTACAAAATGGATTAAACCATTACTACTTAACAAAGAAGTGGTGATGCTTGTCTGATTTCCCAAATTTGGTGTGAGATTAAATGACATATCTAGTGGAATTCCGGAATAGGTGGTGGTTGGTCCATCTAAATAAAATGAAAGACCGCTTGCTACTCCATTTTGACCTTGATTACCCTGTGGACCCGTGTAGCCGGTGTAACCTGTATACCCCGTGTATCCCGTAAAACCCGTATAACCCGTAAAACCCGTATAACCCGTGTAACCCGTGTAACCCGTATACCCCGTATACCCCGTCACACCCGTGTAACCTGTGTAACCCGTATACCCTGTGTAACCCGTGTAACCCGTATACCCCGTATAACCCGTGTAACCGGTGTAACCTGTGTAACCCGTATAGCCTGTATAACCGGTGACCCCCGTTGCGCCCGTATAACCCGTATAACCGGTGTAACCCGTGTAACCTGTAAACCCCGTGTAACCCGTATAACCGGTGTAACCCGTATACCCCGTATACCCCGTCACACCCGTATAACCCGTATAACCGGTAAAACCAGTATACCCCGTGTAGCCAGTATACCCCGTCACCCCCGTATAACCCGTATAACCCGTGTAACCCGTATAACCCGTATAACCGGTGACCCCCGTTGCGCCTGTGTAACCCGTGTAACCGGTAAAACCCGTATACCCCGTGTAGCCAGTATACCCCGTCACCCCCGTGTAACCCGTGTAACCGGTCACCCCCGTGTATCCCGTGTAGCCAGTCACCCCCGTTGCGCCGGTGTAACCCGTGTAGCCCGTAGGACCTAATTGTGTATGCATCACTTGGTGAACGGTAAGTAGTGAGGAAGGCATAGAAGGATAATCCACTTCGGCGCCAGATGAATCAAGAAATATATTGTTATCCGATGAGGAAGATGCAACAATTAGTTCAAAATAATCATTTGGGTTACTTTCTTCCATATAATTCCAAGATTGAACACTATATAAATCACTTGTAATACCATATTTACGCGTCGATGAAGCAAGATCGGTTCCATTTTTTTTAATCCAAATTGTAATTTCTTCACTATACAATGTCTTTTTTGTTTGAAATGAAAATTGAAAATTATATATACCTGTGTTTTGTATAACTATTTTTGATGCAGATAAATCATCAATCACAATTCCATTATTTTTTTGGGTAACATTAAATTCAACGTGCAGTGGCGATGGTAACTGTGTTACGGTTTGAACCGTATTATTACTAAAGATTCCATAATAACCAATTGCGCCACCTGGTCCAGTTGGTCCAAGTGGACCGGTGTATCCCGTGTAACCGGTGACCCCCGTTGCGCCCGTATACCCCGTGTAACCGGTAAAACCCGTATAACCTGTATACCCCGTCACCCCCGTGTAACCGGTATACCCCGTGTAACCTGTATATCCGGTATACCCCGTGTAACCTGTATAGCCGGTAAAACCCGTATACCCTGTGTAACCTGTCTTTCCGGTGTAACCTGTATACCCGGTGTATCCCGTGTAACCAGTGTACCCTGTATACCCCGTATACCCTGTGTAACCTGTATACCCTGTGTAACCTGTCTTTCCGGTGTAACCTGTATACCCCGTGTAACCTGTATACCCTGTGTAACCTGTCTTTCCGGTGTAACCTGTATACCCTGTGTAACCTGTCTTTCCGGTGTAACCTGTATACCCGGTGTATCCCGTATAGCCGGTAAAACCCGTATACCCCGTGTAACCTGTATACCCTGTGTAACCTGTCTTTCCGGTGTAACCTGTATACCCGGTGTAACCTGTATACCCCGTGTAACCGGTCACGCCGGTCGGTCCTATCACCCCCGTGTAACCGGTGTAACCGGTGTATCCCGTGTATCCCGTATAACCTGTATAACCGGTCACCCCCGTTGCGCCTGTGTAACCCGTATAACCGGTGTAACCCGTGACACCCGTCGGTCCTCTCCCCCCCGTTGCGCCCGTGTAACCCGTGTACCCCGTGTAACCCGTGTAACCGGTAGGTCCGATGTCACCTTTATCGCCCTTTTCACCACCGGAAGGACCCGTGGGACCTGTTCCGCCGCCCGAAGGACCCGTGGGACCCGTTCCGCCCCCACCAGAACCACTAGGTGGTGTATATTGAAGAATGCTGTTTATATTAAATGGTGGACAAGTATTTTTACATATATTTTCATAATTTACCATTATTATATAATAATATACACATAAAATTATATAATTAAACAAATCTATAATTAAAATTATAAACCACATTTTGCATTAATTAAATTTCTCCCATTTGAAATACTATTCTTTATTTCATAATTATCAGCATAGGTAAGAGACCCGCCTGATATATCACACGTTATATTATAGTTAACATTATTGTATTTATAACCATTTTCTTTTACCGGAGTATGAGTATTTAAGTTGTCAATATTTTGTCTAATCTCATTAAAAATTGTTTTATCGCGGCGTCTTATTGACAAATCACTAGATGACAAATTTAAAACAGACAAATTGTCAAATGCTCTAATATATGCCATTATGTATATTAATTATATAAATACTTTTTTAAAATTACCATTATTATAATGAAACCATAAAAACAGTATTAAGCCAAACAAAACATCCGCCAGCAAAAATAAGTAGGCAGACCTATCCCTTTTTATTGCATAAAATGAAAACAATAAATAAAATAGACCATGTATTCCGCGAAATTTAGACCACCATATAGGTTCCCCTTGTGTTTCTAAACCTGTTTGCCGTTTTCCAGTAAAATATAAATAAAAAAATCCAATTGCTGGTAATAATCCAATATAACCGAGAAAAGGCAAATAGTTACTAGAAATCATCCATGCTATAAATACAAAAAATAAACGCATCGGAATGCAGGCGCCTAGAAATAATAAAAATCTTTTTTGTATAGACGTTAATGTCATTTTATAGTATATATAATAGTATATAGTAATATAAATTTATATATAGTAATATAAATTTATATATAGTAATATAAATTTATATATACCTTATTATATACATTATTATAAAATGGGTGCTGGTATATTACCAGTGACACTTCACAACGGAAACTTGTATTTTTTGGTTGGCCAAGAAAACCAGGAACATACCTGGAGTGATTTTGGCGGTGGTTCAAAAGCGGATGAATCTGCCTTACAAACTGCCTTGCGAGAAGGATATGAAGAATTAAACGGGTATTATGGTTCAATGAATGAATTTAAACACATGGTTAAAAACAATACGGTATTAAGGGTTACCATAGATAGTTATACCACACTTATCGTAAAGGTCCCGTATGATACTAATTTTCCCATTTATTTTAATAACCATCATAAATTTATGAAAACACACTTCCCTCATTTAATTGATAAAAATGGATTCTTTGAAAAACGCCAAATAAAATGGATGACACTAATGGAATTGAAACAAACGAAACATAAGTTTCGCTCTCATTATAAACCAATCCTAGAGAACATTATTCATAATGAATTTTTTTTATTGAATAAAATGAATAAAATAAAGTAGAACATATAGGTTATTTATATTTTATAAAATATAAATTATAAATTATATTTTATATGTTTTTACGTGTGTGTGTCGGTGTTATATCCATTATAAAATACATAGAGTGATAAAAAAAATAATATAAAAGCAGTTATATATTTTAACATTTTTTCATTTAATACCTTATTAAATTTTGAACCAATATATGCCCCAAACATATATGAAAAAAATAAAGCAATACCAATCAGATATTCTATTTCGTTTTGCTTTGCATACTGAATTAAAGCAAAAATAGATAGAATGGGATCAAATGTAAATATAACCGTTCCAATTGCTAATTTATAATTTTGAAATATACCAAAAAACAATAATAATGGAAGTATGATGACTGAACCAGTGATACCTAATAAGCCACTTAACCCTCCGGCGATAATTCCGGATAGAATTGCATAAAAAAAACGTATGTATTGGTTTATCTTCATATTATATATAACTATATAAGTATGTAACGATGTATCTAACGATGTAACTATCTAACGATGTAACTATCTAACGATGTAACTATCTAACGATGTAACTATTTAAAATGGAAAAATAGAGTCAGTTCGTTCTTTTTTTGTATCTATTATAAATAGCAATAATAGGCATGTCTATTTATAATACTAAACTATCTGATATTAAACAACGGTTTGATGTAAGTAAGGAAGATAAATTGTATTATGGAGAGATTTACACTCCTTTTTCTCTCATTCATTCTATGTTGAATTTATTTGATAGCAATGTATTTGAGGACCCCACAAAAAAATGGTTGGATATTGGTGCTGGGTTAGGTTATTTTTCTATCCTTTTATTTTACAAATTAAATCACGGTTTATCCGAAAAAATCCCCAATGAAACAGAACGTAAAACACATATTATTGAACAAATGATTTACCTGGTTGAAATTAAAGAAGAGAATATAAATGAATTAAAAAAAACATTCGGAGAGAAGGCAAACATAATTCATGCAGATTTTATAAATGAGACAAATCAGACAGTTGATATAGAAAATCATACCTTTGACTACATTATTGGAAACCCGCCTTACAATTCAAAAGGCATTAAAAAGGTGCCAACCAATACGACTTCAAGTAAAAAAAACGAAGGTCAAACAGTATGGACCAAATTTATTGTAAAATCTCTCTCTTTACTAACGCCGACTGTAGGTAAACTGTGCCTCATTATTCCATCTCTTTGGTTAAAAAAAGACAAGGAAGGAATGCACCAAGTCTTAACCCACTATAAAATAGATAAATTACATTGTTTAACCAGCACGCAAACAAACCTACTATTTCATGGGAATGCCCAAACGCCCACCTGTTATTTTCTTCTCACAAAGAAGCCAAGCGATGGCCTAATTCAACTCTTTGATAAAAAACGAAAAACCTATGTCTGGTTTCCACATACAATCGGACATTCCATACCGCTCTTTGGTGCGCATATTGTGTGCAAACTGCAAAAATGGATCACCGGTGTAAAAGGCGTCGGCGGTTTAAAGGTCATTAAAACAAATATGCCGTCGGTTCAGAGTAAATTTACCGAACAACTCTATGATTCCCATTACCCTTATACAAATATTAAAACGTGTTTATTAGAGGGATTACAACCCGTTCTTACGATGAATTACAGTAACCTGCCTCAACCCTTTCATAATGTAAAAAAACTAATATTGGCGCATAAAATGTATGGGTTCCCTTATTTTGATAGTAAAGGGCAGTATGGAATCTCCAATAGAGATAATTATGTTATTGTGGGAAAAACGGATGAACAATTTAAACAATTACATACATTTCTCTCTAGTAAATTTGCATTATACTTGTTTGAAACAACGCGTTATCGGATGAAATATTTGGAAAAATATGCATTTGAATTTATACCAGATATAACACAACTGCCGGATTTTCCATCGGCCGCCGCCATGAACGAAGAAACGATTGCAGACTATTTTGAGTTAGATAAAGAAGATAGAATACATATTCAAGAATTACACCGAAAGGAATACAAAATGTTTATTTAACGCTAAAATTGATGAACGCTAAAATATATAATGTGGTTATATACTATAAAATGTATATATTTATGAATTTTTGCACACCTGCGAAATTTTATACACTAGTCACCTTTTTAACCTTATTATATTTGGTAATCAAAAACGCAACTATGTTTTGGTTTATTATACAGGCAATTATTTTTACGACTTGGATTTTTATATTGAATAAACTATGTAAAGAAGGTTACAAATTAATTTCGTGGATATTAGCAATTATACCACATATCATATTTTTATTAATCACGATAAAAGCCCACGAACAATAAACAATAAACCACCCTAAATAAAATTGATATTAAAATCTCTCTTTACTATCAAATTACAATCCAACAAAAACATACATGATAACACTGACGACCACTAGGTTCAATACAAAGACATGGAATGAACGCCAACAATGGATGGAACGTAATAATTGGACGTTGGCTTCGGGGTGTATTTATGGGACGCCTGTCTGTGTGAAAGAGCATATCTATGGCACTATGATTGTTTTGGAAATGCATAATGATGAAAATAAAGTAAAAGCAATTGGACTATTAAAAAAGCGTTTTATTCTCTCTGATAAAAAATGTCAACTCTACCAGGATCGGAATTACAACCGGTATATTTACAAAGGCGGGTATCGGATAGAACTTCGGTATAATACAAAGACAAATGCAGTTGAGAATGCGTCCTTCACCGAGTTAGAAAAAAAAATAATTGCGATTTTTAATCGGTTACTTTTCAAGGGTTCGCGTCATTTAAAACGGTCCCAAGGCATTACGGCAGTGCCCGATTGGATCATGAGCAATAAACGTGTGAATTTTTTGAAACATTTTAAGGAGATGTTTGTAAGGCATTTTAAGAATAAAAATACCCTAGATAACGTCGTCACACCTTTGTAAAATACGCAATTTTAATAAACGTATTCGTAATACATTTTTTCATTTAAGGGTATGTGATTTCCTTGTGCAACTTCGCAATTGTATAAATGAATCCACGGGGCATCTTCCGGTTTCACTGCTTCATTGTTTCTGTTTCGGATGTCATTATACTTAAGAATAATATGTTCGTGAAAGTCTTGCAATAAGTTGAACTTGCGTGACCGAATATAATTCACCCAACTGTAATCCACCATAGCGTTTTCCGAAATTAACCACCACTCGCTCCCTACAGATATATCAAACCCTGGTTTATACTCAATAAATTTCAAATTGCAACTGCAATCACAGAGGTACTTGTTCGGGTCTACTGCATTTGCTTCTACTGCGTTTGCATCTACTGCATTTGCTTCTACTGCATTTGCTTCTACTGCATTTGCTTCTACTGCATTTGCATCATTGAACTCATCATCATCATACCATTGAGTCATTTTATTATTATGTTTTTTCCTGAGGTTACTTACTTCTTTCTGAAAGAGTTAAACTATAAATCAATTTTATAATAGATATATAGATATGTAAATATGTAAATATGTAAATATGTAAATATGTAAAAAAAAACCCTCTCACTCCCTCCCTCCCCAACAGTTTATTTAATTTTACTCAATCAAATCAATCAATGACAATTGATGCCGCCGCCTCATTTTTTGCGGTTTCGGCCCGGGTTTTCATCATTTCAGCGTAAGCCTTGGCCATCGTTGCTTTTTCCTTTGCATCGGCAATTGCTTTTACTGCAGTTTCGTCGGCTTCTTTTATTGCTGCATCGGCGAGTTCAGCGGCCTTGGTCGCTTCTGCAATCACTTTGGCGAGGTCTTTTTCTCGGAGCTCCTTTACATACATACCCGCCGAGTGCGTAATGAGTTCAACCCACTCGGGTCTTACAACGCCCATAATCGTATGGTCTGGTTTTTCGTCTAGCAGTGCTTTTAACTCTTTTCCGTTGTATTTTTTTTTGCAGATGACCCATGTATTAGGCAAATAGGGGACTGAACGGTTATAGTTCTGGCCGATTTGCGCAAACAAGCCGTTGCAATGACTACGCAACGCGTTAAACTGAATCATTTTTTCCAAAACCAGATTGACAAACGCCATACCAGTCAATTCAGTGTCGTAAATCTCGTTAAACACGTCAATGCCAACGGCACTAAACAGTTCATAAATATGGAGAAGTTGCGTTGCTTTTGCCCGGTCCGTATGTTTGTCAAAGACATGGGTGGCAAAATTTTCCTTGGACAACTTGTTCCAAATATAGCGGCATCGCTCATATTCAAAGTTCAAGTCGTGCTGTAAGGTTTCACGGAGTCTGCGAACTTTATTTCGGCTAACCTCGTCAACCAATTTATACATCTGTGGCAAGAAGGAAGTTATGATTGTACAAGAAACGGCGTCCGGGATTTGGTCGTTTGAATACGAAGCCACGATATCGGAGAGTAGTCCTTTTTTAACCAGCTCAACTCTATCGGAAATCACGCGTAGTTCGGGGTTCCCAATAAGACCACCGCACGGCACATCACCTGGCGCACGCATCGGCGCATTGCCCTTATTTTTTGCGCGTTGGTATTCCATCCAGTGAGGGTTATGCAGGCGTTCCGACTGCACAACACGCCCCGTGTTCCAGTCAAACGCCGTATGGCACCCCGTGCACCACATTTGCGAGCACCCTTCAATCCGATAGATGCGATTGGGGCAACCCGGGCATTGCTTTGTCTCCATTTTAATGGCTTGAGCACTGGCCACATTATTGGGGTCGCATGTATGCTCGGCGGTTTTAGTGTTGCCAATCAGCTCGTGGCACTCCGGGCAGACAAACAACTCACAGATGCCGCACTTGTATTGCGTAGAGAGCAGACCCTTGCAGTCATTTGCAGGGCAAGGCATCATAAAGACCCGTTTTTCTTTCTCTTTAGCAGAACCATCCGCCGCCGCCTGAGGGTTCCGCAAAGCGTCAATCCGCCTAAGACACTGGTCGTATTTTATGTCAATCGGTTGTCTTTCGTCCAACATTAGGGCTAAAATATCGGATTCCTCCCCTTTTTTTAGCCTTCTCTGATTACGAATATCAATGACAAGCGTTTCAAACCTAGATGTGATTTCCTTACGCTCCTTGCCCAGTTGGAGGAGTAAGTCCTGTTCATGCCAAATTTCCTTCTGACGCGCGGCAGCTTCCATCGTCTCTGGCAGCTTACTGATTTCAATATCAATCAGCAACTTTTTCCGGTGTTCACGATAGACGCTATTAATCCAGCTCGGTTTCAGGGCTTTCACTTGAAAATCCTGCGACCATGCTTTGTTACAGTCCATACAATGCGCCTCCTTGCTGCTAGTCAGCAAATACGCACGGACACACTCAATACAAACCTTATACTTACAATTGGCATACTCGCATTCCACGGGGGTATGCATTCTCTTGTTGTATGGTTCGCAGCAAACCATGCATTCTTCAACGGCACTGGCAGCACTGGCAGCACTAGCGGCAGCAGCACGAGCAGCACTAGCGGCACTGGCAGCACTAGCAGTAGCAGCGGAAACGTGAATACTCATTTCGTTTTGATTTCGTAGGTCGTGTGGGGGGTTACCTAGTAAAAAACTCAAATAAAAGTAATTCAATTTTATAGCACTACCACTTGTAACATTCGTTTTTTTCGAATTTTCGTTCCTCCTTGCTGACTTAAAAAAAGGAACCGAGAAAAAGGAACTAGGTGGAAAAATAAATAATCAAGCAACAAACTTAAAATAATAACAGCTATAGTATAATACAATGGCATCATCCACGACGGATACAGAAACCATAGATATGGATATAACGAATTATTCGGTGATGGATATTTTTGAAATTTTAAATTTACCTGACCCAACGATATTTAATGTTAAAGATAAAGCGAATGATATTATTGCCAGAATGAGAGAAGATGGAAATACCGAATTAGTGGATTTCTTTGTGGCCGCAAGAGATAAAGCAGTGGCAGCATTAGAAAATACAACTACCTACCTACAAAACCAAGCACAGGACTCCATTACTGATATTTGGCAAAAGAATACTAGAAAAGAGGTGAAGGAAGCAACGGTTGATTATTATACGAATATATCACAGAACGTGATTGAACGACCGTTACCAACCTTAGGACAGCAGATGAATGCACCGCCGCTTATTGCAATGCATATGGTTAATATTGATAGTCAATACCGAACAACTATATTACCGTATGTAGACAACCCGCAAGCCGCTTCATTTAATACTAATTTTACATTTAGTTTATCAAATCCAATAACAAAGGCCATCTCACTTACGCTTTATTCATATCAACTACCTACCACGTGGTATGCATTTAATGCTAGATCAGGAAATACTTTTTTTTTATACAATGGTGTCATTATTAATATACCTGATGGAAATTATACACCGGAAAAAATGGTCACCACTATAAATGAGATTGCTTTACAAAATGTTGCTACGAGTGGGTTAGTGGTTACTTATAATTCGGGAACAAATAAAATAACATTCAAAAACAATGATACTTTATCCGAGTATGTTACTGTTACTTTTTATATACAAGATAATGTTATTAATTTTAATAATTGTGGTAATTTTATTTTATCTAATTTTCAAACCTTGGGTGTCAATACAACCTTGGGCTGGTATTTAGGATTTCACGATGAGCCCGATTCAGTCGGAAATGTTAGTTTTAGGATTGATTCAGGTCAAACGAAACAAGCGGGAACGCAAATTAATGTATTTGGACCCAAATATTTTATTTTATCGCTGGAAGATTATAACGCACGTTTATCTGGCGGCTTATACAATATTAAAAATACAAAAAAGAGTGCATCCGTAAGTATTCCCGATTTTTATGATACAATTCATGTTGATTGTGAAACCAGAGAAGGTTCTTTAACCAGAGCACAACAATACGCAATCACTGCAGTAAAAGAATCAAGCACGGTAAATAATAATGTGTATGGGTTTAGTAACCAATTATCGGGACCTACCTCCGGTTCTGCTTTTGCAATTATTCCCTTGGCTGGTATTTCGCCATCAGGTTTTGGACCCTATACAAAATTAGGTGTTGATTTGGCACTATTTAAACGAAAGTATGGTTCTCCTACAATTCTAGATAGATTCACCGTTCGTTTGACGGATGATAAAGGGAACTTGGTTAATTTAAATGATAATGATTGGTCTTTTCAATTAATTGTAGAGGAACAATTAAATTAAACTTCATTTGAAATCAGACGAATTCTATCTTTTCTTTTTCTGTAACATACACCGGCAATACATCCGTGTTCGTTTTTAATGCCGCTGGTTTTTCTATTTTCCATTCCAGTGTAAGTGGCACGGTCGTTGCTAAGGGGGATTTGCTGGTCCAATTTAATTTGTTTAAAACACAGTATAATTTTTTTAAACGGTGTTGTAGTCCACCTGCATTTCGCGGAGGCACGTGTTTTACGGCCCATTCAAATTGGAGGGATTGTGTTTTTGTTTGGAATCCGCTCACCAGGCATACGTGTGTCCATCCGGGTCCTTTCCCGGTGGTGTATTTTGCTCCCCCGCTTATCTCGCCGTTATGTTTTCTCAGTCGTTTTATAGGGTCGGGTGATACACCTGCATAGGTAAATCCTTTGTTTTGAATGATATAAAAATGCCACGGTTCTTCTATATCATTTATATCATTTACTTCCGTCATTTCATTTACTTCCGTCATTTCATTTACCCCAGAAAAAAATAACAAATGCAAAACACAAATACCATATCCCACAACCAAAATATTTGGTATATTGAATTGTATTTCTTGGATTTTTATCAATAGACACAATCCGGCATATAACATTTAAAAAAGGCGATTCAAGACTTTTATTATAGATGCTTTCTTGGTAACCCATATGAATACATTGTAGTATACCTAAAAATAATAATAGATTAAAAAACACTACTTTTGTTATTGTTACATTTTTGGATGTTTTAACTAATGCATACAGAATTATTACTATTTTTAAAAAATCTCCAGTATGATCGTATAAATCACCAAAGGTTGTTACCATATTGTATTGACGTGCTAATTTTCCATCAACACAATCTAGGTAATAAGAGAGTAATAATGCAAGGGTAGCATAACCAAAATTATGTTGGGTTATTTGATATGCTGTCATTAGACCAAACAAAATACTTAGGGTAGTAACCATATTAGGTGTCATGCCCAATTCATAATAAATAGGTAGATGCGTATTAATAAATTTATATAAATATATATCAACGGGACATTCATATTCATCTGAAAGTTTATTTACCATTCTCTTGGTTATATAGTATAGTATAATTACTATATTATAAATTTATTAAATTTATTAAATGAAAATGAACTATGTGAAAAAACGTAAAAAAAACAAGTTTCTGGGTTTGGCGAAAGTTTTTTGAAAAAGGACAAAAATAAATGTCCATTTTGCAAAAGTGCCGATTAATATAGCGAAAAAAACTGAAAAAGTGAGTTGTGACCATAATGCTCTCATTTCCATTTTCGGATGAAAAAGTGTGTGATGCTAATTTTTTTACAAAAATAGTATTTTTTATAAAAAGGATTTAGGCATTTTTTATTATATCATTTTAGATATAATATGGATACAATAAAAATGCCAAAAATGCCAAAATATTTTATATGTGAACCATGTGACTTTAAATGCTGTAAAAAAAGCAATTATGATAAACACTATTCCACTCGCAAACATATAATGAGTGTAAATGGATACAAAAATGATATGAAAATGGAACAAAAAATGCCTCAAGTATGTGAATGTGGAAAAGAATATAATTATCATTCAGGGTTATGGAGACATAAAAAAAAATGTAATTATTTTGAAAATCAAAATGATAAAAGTATTAAAAATGAAACAATAAATTTATTAATAAAAGAAAATATGGATTTTAAAAGCATTATTTTGGATTTAATAAAAAACAATGGTGATTTACAAAAACAAATGCTAGACGTATGTAAAACCAGCGGGATTAATAACTCGTATAACAATAATAAAACCTTTAACATGCAAGTGTTTCTCAATGAAAAATGTAAAGATGCAATGAATCTGATGGACTTTGTGAAATCTATGACGCTAGATTTCTCGGATTTGGAAGAACTGGGCGAACTCGGTTATGTAGAAGGCATTTCGCGACAAATGGTGAGGAAACTCAGCGAGATGGATATCTATAAACGCCCGATTCATTGCAGCGATTTAAAACGCGAAACCATGTACGTCCGTGATAACGATGTCTGGGAAAAGGAAACCGAGACGTATGACAATCTCCGGAAGGCCATTAAATACATTACGAAAAAGAATGGCGATTTGATGATTCCTTGGCGCAATGCACATCCGCAATGCATGAACTTACAACATCCGTTAAACGATACTTACCTAGGGATTATGAACCAAGCGATGGGTGGCAAAGGCGAATTTGCCGTAAGCGAAAGCAAAATCATTCGGAAAATATCCAAATGCGTGACGATTGATAAGAGCGACTTTAACTAAAGGTCATTAAAAGTAAAATTGATTTATATATAAAGATAATTCAGTATACATAAACAAGCGAACAAAGATGGAAGCAACCAACCAACCCGAAACTAAAAAACTACAAAATATTATGAATAAATTGGAAAAGGAAGGAATGGAAAATGTCAAAAACCTTCAAAAAAAGGAAGGAATTATTCCAACCGAACAAAGTTTGACGAATTTATTGCAAAAGGGCGCCGATGAATTTGAAAAGGAAATGGGACGAAAAATGACGTATTGCGAGATGCGCGAAATGTATGGTTAAGCAGTTTAATTAAATTATGAAAAAATTGAAATGCTTTATAAGTTAAAACCAAGAATTAACTTATAAAGAAAAAGACACCAAACGAGAATGGCCTCTGGCATACTTGTAATGAAATCTAACGTTCACTATCGTGAATCATATGAATCCGCCATTCAAATATCTATGCTGACCAATCAGTTGAGAGATTTGCCCTACCTCTATGCAGAAAAAATGATAAATACTATAACGAGTCGCAACAGTTCGTATTATGCTTATGTGGTGGTTCCGGATATAATTTCCGACAAGAAAGTATATAATTTACTGCAATACAAGAACGACACGGATAAACAATACGCCAGATTACTAAAAAAGTTTGATTTAGATTTTGCCTGGTTTGATCCACAAGGCCGGCATATTATGGTATGGGGCAACTCAATGGAAAAGGTAGAGAATGCAATTAAAACAATTAAAGAGTGGCTCTGTTTGCTTAATTCACAAATCGCCATGTGCCTTGGTTTATAAACCGAGCAAATTGCCGCCGCCGAGACCTGATGTGAAAATAAACGGATGGCACTAGACGTAAATGACGATGTTTCTATGTATGTGTCTATTCTATGTGTATGTATATTAAGCGATACTATATGATGCTGTATATACTTTTTTTTTATAAAAGTTAAATATATACAAGAACCATTAATGGCGCAACCACAACCAGTTAAAACAACTTTAAATAGTAGTCTTATCCTGGGTGTAACAAATTGTGAAAAAAACGTTATTTTAAATCCAAAGGAAACACACTGTGATTTAAATGTAGTAGATATATTTAAAGATGCAGGAATAGATCCTGACGCAACAAAAACGGATTTATTAAAAAATGCAATGGAGACTATTTTTCCAATTCCATGTTATACGAAGCAAGGAGTCAACTATGGTCTTACCAGATTACATGATGTGGAAAATTTTTTTATGAATAACCCCAATATAACTGGCGCTGAACTTAGAATAGCGGCTCTTTCAAAAAGTGCATTAAATACGTCTAATCTAAATGATGAAATTGATCACTATATAGCTACTACCAAACGTGATCGTATACCTGACTTTATATCAGGTAGTATACCAGAGAAAAAGTGGGGATTAAATGACGCTGCAATTACTCCAAGTGATTTTAGTCCTGGTATAGAGGAAATAGAAACGCCCGGTTCGTATATTGACCCCGGCGGAAGAAACCCAGCACTGAACAAGTGGCCTGCAAATGAGGAAATATTAACAATTGATTTAACTAATTTTGGGTTTGAAAATATAGAATTTTCTTCACAATTTATTGACGAATATAAACACTGTCATATAAAGTTGAAAGAAAAAGGACAAAATGGAGTGGTTTTAATGAATGTTACAGTTGACCGAAAGGGCGCCATATACCCTCCGGGCGCCCAACTAGAATATTTTTTGGGGAATGCAATAAAAAATGATTTCCTACAAAACCCATTAAACCAAACTAATATAAAGCATGCAATAAATTTTGTATTGGGAAAAGAATTAGGTGATACCTTACAGGTGATTATAGGTTATATTATGATGAAAGCGAACTCGGAGGAATATAACGAAAACACCCTAGCAGCATTTACGGGAGATATACCCTTTGCATGTCGTTGTATGATGTTAAATTTGCCAGTATTATTAAGAAGGGTAAAATACAATAGTAAAGATTCGGTTTTAAGACATTATTCCTTTTTTACACCATTAACTTTATCACCGGAAGAACAAATGCATATGATTCATAAAGCAAAAATAGATGATATATTAAAACATAATAATGGTGTGATATTTAGAATCAAAAAATTTTTGGCTACTTCACCAATATTAACTATTGGAGAATACACAGTAAACGCAAAGGGAAATGAAGATGAAGATATAATAAAAAAAATAAAAGAATTATTAGGCAACATTGTTGCCTATATAAATGATATAAATGCTTTATTGGAAAGAGAGAGACAAATAACACCTTTTGATTTAAATTTTGATTTAAAATTTGAGAATTATAGAGCATTTGATGTTTGTAGTGTAATTAATAAAACAAAAATAAAGTTAAATCCATTGTTAACTAGGTTAATGAGTGGCGATGTTATGCCAGATGATCCAATAACTCTAACATTACAAGAAAATAATTGTAAAACCACTGGTCAGTATTATAAAAAAATTAACAGTATTATTCGTAAGGAACACACAGAGACACAACGTACAGCACGAGAATTACGTGCTGCTGGATTTACGAAAGGAGGATCTGTACCTCCTCATGGCGGCACGCGTTCTATGAGTAGTATAAGTAATAGTATAAGGAATATTATAAGAAGAGAAGCAGAAGCAGAAGCAGAAGATTATTCATACTATATGGTTGATATTTTATTTAATTATTATAAATATGTTGGAGGAACGATAATTGATAACAATTTTTTTGATGTGGCTACACGATATATATTAAATAATGGATTACCGAACTTACTTCATTTCCACATGAGTTATAACGCATTTAAAGCAAGTGTGTTTGACCGTTTGCAAAATTTAGATAAGGATTATTTAATAGATAAGAATTATATAGATATAGTTGATATAGATAAGGATTATATAAATGCTGCTGGTATAGATGGTAGTAATATTTTTAAAACAAATACACTTTATCTCAGATTCCAAATGTATAATTTTTTATTAAAATCCGAATTTTTTAAAAATTTTTTGAAAAATATGAAAGTCATACCGACCGGTTTAGACAAAGGTTTAAATAACACAAGACGTACAAGAGGTAATGCCGGTAAAACACCAGGTAAAACACCAGGTAAAACACCAGGTAAAACACCAGGTAAAACACCAGGTAAAACAGGTAACACCGGTAAAACAATAGGTTCATTATCACGACGTTACATTACAGCATATTTACAGAGTTTACCAAAAAAAAATAAGTTTTTAACTCGTCAAGAAGATTTATTAATTGGCGGTAAGATGCCGGAAGGTGGAAGAAAACACCGAAAAAATAAAACGAGAAAACACCGAAAACATAAAACGAGAAAACATAAAACCCACCGAAAACACAGAAAAACATAAATCGTGTTCGCAATAGCCAATTCCACAAGGTTTACATTTATATTTTCCGTGTTCGCATTTATATGACGACATTTATACTTATTATAAAATATAAATGTTGTAAAAATACAATCAATTTTAATATTTAGTAGAGAACATTAATTTCGGCTTCGCCAACTTTACTTCCTTTATGAATTTTCTTATGGGCCGCCAAACTGCGTTTATTTTGAAAAGGGAGATTGCATACTTCGCATGCAAATTGTTGATTTTGTATCGAGGCATATTTATCATTCAAGAAGAGAGATAAATCTGGCATTTTTATATCCTCAATTTGGGATAATAATTTTTTATTTGTGTCTTTGACTGTAGTTATTATCATCTCTTTTTGAGTAAGAAAAAGTTGAAATTGGTCATTTATTCGGTCTAAAACATCTTTTTTAATCACATATCCATCATTATCATCCACATTAGAGATTTCTTCTAATCTCTCGGAGAGATTGTCAATAACATCAATAGACATTTTAATTCTCTCTTGTGAATAATCCACGTTATGTAAATATATAATAACCTTGCCATCATTGATTTCAATAAAGCCATTCGGTTTGGAAACGATGCCAGAAAATTGTGACATCATTATTGCATGTGTTTTTTGTTCATTCACATCTCTCAAAAACTTTTTAATTTCGTCCAAATTAACATTGGCTTCATAGTTTTTATTTTCCAAAAGAATAGTTTGCTTTCCTGGACGTTTTAAAATAAAATCGCCGGAGGCTTTTAAAGCGGTTGTATTAATGACTTCGGCAGTAGGGTACATTTTATTCAGTATATTCCCAAGCATATTTTCCGAGCATTGTCCTTTAAATTGCGAAGAAGTTTTGTATTTGGTTAAAAAGTCATTTAAATCACTCATTACTTTCTCATTTGCAGATTTATTCACAACCGATTCATCTCTCAATGAATTTAATTTTGTATTCAGTTGTTCTTGATTGGAACTAATAAATGTATAAATCGGTTGTTGCATTCCCAATATTTTTGAATCCAAAGAGGAAACAAACTCTTTTAAAGAGGTTTCAGAATGAGTTGAAGAGAGATAGTTTTTAATATCTTCGTTTATTGTTTTTTGAAAACTTAATAAACTCTCTTGAATTTTTTTATTTGATTCTTCTTGCGTTTTTGGAATACTGGAATTAATTCTCTCTATAAAAGAATCCGTGTTTCTATTTAAGAGTTGCGCAACCTTCTCATTATTTTCGCTAGAAGCCATACCAATAACCAACTTGGTTGTTTCAATAAATGAATTATTATGTTCTTGAATCTTTAAAGAAATCTGATGGTTGAGAGAATTAACTTGTTGTTTTATTTCTTTCACATTACTAAGAATGTCTCCAAATACAGAATTCGAAAGAACCCTTGTCATATCATTACCAAGCTGTTCCATAAAATCCAAGAGAATAAGGTTCATTGATTCTATATTAACATTCTTGTTTGCATTATAATAATCATAAATGCGTTTGTTATTGATTGTCATTAGGTGTTTTTCCATCCCTCGTATATATAATCATACTGCGTCCGCTTTAAGTTATTTTGCTAATTAGAATTGTAAAGCATTTGCTAATTAGAACAATATTGCTAATTAGAATTGTAAAGCATTTGCTAATTAG
>Ga0114969_10001462_pt1 | contig 20080 bp, 20 predicted proteins | sample M_130807_MF_Meta_FD_87316 | JGI IMG/M metagenome (GOLD analysis project Ga0114969, IMG submission 87316) | Freshwater microbial communities from Lake Montjoie, Canada to study carbon cycling - M_130807_MF_MetaG | ecosystem: Environmental > Aquatic > Freshwater > Lake | place: Lake Montjoie...
CGAGGCCGTGGGACGCCTGGGACCCGACCGCCTCGCCTTCTACGCCTACGCCCACGTGCCCTGGATCAAGCCCTGGCAACGCACGTTCACCGAGGACGACCTGCCCGTCGGCGAGGCCAAGCGCCACCTGTACGAAACCGGGCGCGATCTGCTGGCGGATTCCGGCTTCCACGAGGTGGGCATGGACCACTTCGCCAAGGAATCGGACTCGCTCTGGAAGGCGGCGAACGACGGCACGCTCCACCGGAATTTCATGGGCTACACCGCGCGTCCGGTCTTCCCGTTGATCGGCCTCGGCGTGTCGTCGATCGGCGATTCCTGGCGCTCGTTCGCCCAGAACGAAAAGGCCGTCGAACCCTACAGCCAACGCGTCCTTGCCGGCGAATTGCCCATCCTCCGCGGCCACGTGCTCGACCGGGAAGACCTCGTCCTGCGCCGACACATCCTCAATGTCATGACCCAATTCGCCACCCGATGGGCCGAGCCGGAACTCCGGACGCCCTTCCTCGAGGAGTCCCTTCCCCGGCTCGCCGCCCTGGCCGACGACGGCATTCTCGAACTCCACGGCGACGGCTGCACCGTGACCCCGATCGGCCGCGCCTTCCTTCGCAACGTGTGCATGGCGCTCGACGCGCGCCTTGCCCGCAAGGACCCCGGCGACCGCCTCTTCAGCCGTGCCGTATAGCCCGGGCAATGCCCACCGCCTCCCCGACACCGCCCGCGACCCGGAAACCATGACTCCCGATCCCGATTCCACCGGGCCCGTCGCCATCGTGGGCGCCGGGGTCACGGGTCTCGCGGCCGCCTTTCGCCTCGGCCAACTCGGGATCGACGCCGTCGTGTACGAGGCGGGCACCCGGGCGGGCGGACCCGTCCACTCGGTCTGCCGGGACGGTTACCTCGCCGAGGATGGGCCCAATACCCTCCTTGAAACGTCTCCGAAGATCCGCGCGTTGATCCGCGACATCGGCCTCGCCGACCAATGCCTTGGGGCCGATTCCAGGGCCTCGAAACGGTTCATCGTCCGCAACGGCGTCCCCAAGCCCATCCCCGGCTCCATTGCCGGCTGGCTGTTCACCGACCTCTTCAGCCTGCACGCCAAGCTCCGGGTTCTGGGCGACCTCTTCCTGCCCCGGCAGCCGACCGATGCCCCCGAGGAAAGCGTCGCGGGTTTCGTCCGGCGCCGCCTTGGCGGCGAGTTCCTCGATTACGCCATCAACCCGCTCGTCGCGGGCATCTACGCCGGCGAACCGGAACGTCTATCGGTGGCCCAGGCCTTCCCGCGGCTCGCCGCCGTCGAACGCCGCCACCGGTCGCTCTTCCTCGGCCAACTCCTCGGCGCGCGGGAACGGCGGCGCTCGGGCGAGACCCCGCGTGCCAACGCGCCCAAACTTTCGTTTGTCGGCGGGCTCGGCACGCTCGTCTCCGGCCTGCTCCGTGCCGTCGGGAACCGCGTGGAGTACGAATCGTCCGTCACCGCCTTGGCGCGGCACGAGGACGGCTGGGAAGTGGAAAGTCGGAGGGGACACCAAGTCCACCGGCGACGCCACCGCGCGGTCCTGCTGGCCGCCCCCGCCCACAAACTCGCCCGGATATCGCTCGAAGGCCGCGAGGGCAACTCCCTCGCCTGGCTCGCCGGGATCGTCCACGCACCCGTGACCTCGCTCGTGCTGGGCTTCCGCCGAGGGGACGTGGCGCATCCGCTCGACGGGTTCGGCCTCCTCGTACCCGCCCTCGAACCGTTTCCGATCCTCGGGGCGATCTTCAATTCCTCGCTGTTTCCCGGACGCGCGCCGGAGGGGCACGTGACGATCACCTGTTACCTCGGGGGTTCGCGAGATCCCGGTCTGGCATTGGCGCCCCTGGAACATCAACTCGGCCGGGTCCGCGAATCCCTGGCACGATTGATCGGCGTCCGGGGCGAACCGACCTTCGTCCATCGCTGCGTCCACGCCCAGGGCATCCCCCAATACAACCTTGGCTACGGGGATTTCCGGGAGCGCATGCGCCGCCTCGAGGAATCCGAACCCGGCCTGCGTTTCGCCGGGCATTTCCGCGACGGGATCTCCCTGTCCGATTGCCTGGTGGCCGGTCTCCGCGTCGCCGAGGAGATTGCCGGATCCAACCCGAAGGCGCCGGCACCCGCGCCCCGCGCCAATCCATAGTCCTTCGCCGCACCCCATCGATCTCCCACCATGTCTCCGGAACCCAACCCCGACCGACCGGGAATCCTGCTGATCAACCTCGGGTCCCCCGACTCGCCGAGCGTGCCCGACGTCCGCAAGTACCTCGGGGAATTCCTCATGGACGGACGGGTCATCGACGCCCCGTTGCCCATCCGGTTCCTGATCGTCCACGGGTTCATATTGCCGACGCGTCCCAAGGAATCCGCGAAGGCCTACGCCACGATCTGGACCGAGGCGGGCTCGCCGCTGGTGGCCATGGCCCGGCGCGTGCGCGACCTGCTGCAGCAACGCATGGCATGGCCCGTCGAGGTGTGCATGCGGTACCAGAACCCGACGCCGCGCGAGGCCCTGCTGGCGCTGCAACGCCGTGGCGCGACGCGCGTGGCCCTCGTGCCGCTCTTCCCGCATTACGCGATGTCCAGCTACGAGTCCGCCGTCGAAAAAGTGCGCGCGGACCTGCTCGGGATCGCGCCGGCCATGCCCCTTTCGGTCACGCCGCCCTTCTACGGCCACCCGTCGTATCTCCAGGCCCTGGCCGAGACGGCGCGACCCTTCGTCCGCGATGAATTCGACCACCTGCTGGTCACGTTCCACGGTTTGCCCGAACGCCACCTGCGGAAAAGCGACCCCACCCATGCGCATTGCCTCGCGTCCCCCGGTTGCTGCGAGGGCAGCCACCCCGCGCATGCCACCTGTTACCGGCACCAATGCCTGGTCACGGCGGCCGGCATCGCCGAGCGCCTCGGGATTCCCGCTTCCAAGTATTCCGTCTCGTTCCAATCCCGACTCGGCCGGGACCCGTGGCTGAAACCCTTCACCGACCACGAGGTGGTCCGGTTGCCCAAGGCGGGGAAAAAGCGGTTGGTGGTCATGTCCCCCGCCTTCGTGGCGGACTGCCTCGAGACGATCGAGGAGATCGGCGACCGTGCCCGACACGATTTTCTCGCGAATGGCGGCACGGATTTCCGGTTGGTGCCCTGCCTCAACGACCACCCGGCATGGATCGACACGCTGGAGACACTGGTGCGCGGGACTGTGTCCGACCGACTGCCGGCATGAGGTCACGGCCCCCGGGACCCCGCCACCGGGGTGGAAACCACCGTTGGGATCGACCTTGTTCGGGGCGCCACACCGCCACACCGCCGCCCGCGCCGGATCGCGGAGTCCGCATCGGGCGGTCCCCATCCTGCTTTCATCCCTTCCCCCCAAGCGGTCGGAGCCCGAAGCCAACGGTCTCCGGGGCATTGCCCACGGAGACGCGAACACGGCACGCCCGCGGACTCCGTGGAGCGGTGTCGTCGCGCCGAATGCCTTCCTTCCCCGGTGGAGACGCATCGGCGACTGACAACCCGCGCGACGCCCTGCATGCTCCGGGCGATGCTGAACCGCATTTGGCTGGGCCTGCTGCTGGTCGGCGTGGTCCTGGCCGGGATCAACAACCGTTTCGGGCCCGCCACGGAAATGGCCCTCGGCAATGCCGGGGCCGCCGTGAACCTTTCCATCGGGCTCGTCGGCGTCATGACGCTTTGGCTCGGCCTCATGCGGCTCGCCGAGAAATCCGGCCTCGTCTCGACCCTCGCCCGCGGGCTCCGCCCCCTGCTGGTCCGCCTGTTCCCGGACGTGCCCGCCGACCATCCGGCCATGGGATCGATGCTGCTGAACCTCGCCGCGAACCTGCTCGGCCTGAACAACGCCGCGACACCCCTCGGCCTTCGCGCCATGCGCGACCTCGAATCCCTCAACCGCCGCCCCGGTACCGCGACCGACGCGATGTGCACGCTGCTGGCCCTGAACACGGGCGGCATCCAACTCGTCCCCGTCGGCGCCATCGCCCTGCTGGCCGCGCAGGGATCCCACAACCCGACGGCGATCATCGGCACCACCCTACTCACCACGGCCACCTCGGCGACGATCGGCTTGGTCACCGTCAAATTGCTCGCGCGCCTCCCGTGGTTCCGGCTCGGTCCCGTGCCGGCCGCCGCAAATGGGCAGGCGACCCCGACGGATCCCGCTTCCAGCGCCGAACCCCCGGCCGCGGCCCCCGAAACGACCACGCACCGCCCGTGGGGCACCCCGGCCGTGATCGCCCTCGCCCTCTTCTTCGCTTTCGTCGCCGTTCGGTTCGTGGCGCAACCGGACGCCGCGGAGGCACTGCGACCGGTCTGGCTGCGGACGATCGACGCACTGTCGCTGCTGGCGGTGCCGTTCCTCCTGTCGTTTTTCCCGCTGCACGCGGCGGCCCGTGGCATCGCCGTCTACTCCGAGTTCATCGAGGGAGCCAAAGAAGGTTTCCAGACCTCGGTCCGGATCATCCCGTACCTGGTGGGGATGCTGGTCGCGATCGGTTTCCTCCGGGGCAGCGGAGGGATCGACCTGCTGGGCCGGGTGGCGGCGCCGTTGCTCGGGGCGATCGGCTATCCGCCGGAATTGCTGCCGATGACGCTGCTGCGCCCGTTGACCGGGAGTGGCGCCCTGGCCGCGCTGGGCGAACTGGCCAAGACCCACGGCCCGGACAGCCTGCTGGCCCGAACCGGGGCGACGCTCTACGGCGGCACCGAGACGACGTTCTACGTGATCGCGGTCTACTTCGGGTCGGTGGGGATCCGCCGCACGAGGCACGCGGTGTGGGCCGGGCTCGCGGCGGACGCGGGCGGGGCGCTGGCGGCGGTGATCGCCTGCCGTTGGGTGTTCGGAAAGTGACGCCGCGGGCGACGATTTTCCGGGAGCCCCATGCCGTCGCCGGTCCGCCGTCCGACGACGGCCGCCGCGGCGCGGTGCTGCCGTCCACGGAATCCGGAGACGCCCGCGGTTCGGGCCGCAAATTTCCTGTTTCACGTCCCCGGCCGCTGGCGTAGCGTCCCGCGCTTGTCGGGCCATGCGGCCCGGCGAAACGGAACCATTTTATGCCACTGACACACACGCGCGACCTGTTCGCGAAGGCCCTCAAAGGCAAGTACGCCCTCGGCGCCTTCAACGTGAACAACATGGAGCTTCTCCAGGCCATCATCGAGGCCTGCGAGGAGGAGAAGGCCCCGGTCATGCTCCAGATTTCCAAGGGTGCCCGGGACTACGCCAACCCGGTCTACCTCAAAAAGCTGATCGAGGCCGCGGTCAGCACCAGCACCATCCCCATCGCGGTGCATCTGGACCACGGTGATTCCTTCGAGCTCTGCAAGCAGTGCATCGACGAGGGATTCACTTCGGTGATGATCGACGCCTCGCACGAACCGTTCGAGAAGAACGTGGAAATCACCAAGCGCGTGGTCGATTACGCCCACAAGCACAACTGCGTCGTCGAATCCGAGCTCGGCCATCTGGTGGGCGCGCAATTCGACGAAGGCGAGGAAGGCGGCGCCTTCTCCGCCGGCGGCCACTACACCCACCCCGAGGAGGCCGTCGAGTTCGTCCGCCAGTCCGGCTGCGATTCCCTGGCCATCGCCATCGGCAACAGCCATGGCGCCTACAAGTTCAAGGGCGAGCAACACCTCGATCTCGACCGCCTCAAGGCGATCAAGAAGGCCCTCAGCGACGCCGGTCTCGGCGACTACCCGCTGGTGCTGCACGGTGCTTCTTCCGTGCCCAAGGATCTCATCCTCGAGATCAACAAGTACGGTGGCCAACTCGGCGAGGACACCGCCGGCGTACCCGAAGGCGACATCGAGATCGCCCGTCGCGTGGGTTGCACCAAGGTCAACATCGATACCGACCTGCGCCTCGCCATGACGGCCGCCATCCGCAAGGTCTTCGCCGAAAAGCCGAAGGAATTCGATCCCCGCAAGTTCCTCGGGCCCGCCCGCAAAGCCACCAAGGAACTGGTCCGGCACAAGGTCCGCGACGTCCTTTGCTGCTCCGGCCACGCCTTCGACTGATCGGGGACTCCCGGTTTCGGACGGTCTCGACGGGCGGGAGATGCAATCTCCCGCCCGTTTTTCGTGGGCCCCTCAACCCGCTCCCGAACGCAGGCGATCCAAGGCCGCCTCGAATTGCCCCAGATCCCGCACCATCGTCGCCCCGCACGACGCCAAGGCCGTCGCATACGCCGCACACCCCGCCCCACCCACGATCAGGTGGACCTTCGCGGGCAACAGGCGGCGCAACCGCTGCAGCTCCGCGGGCAAATCGGGATCATCCGCCGGATGCAGGATCGACAGGGCCACCGCCAAGGCACGCTGGGCGAGGACGGCCGACGCAATTTCCTCCGCGGGCAGGCTCGCCCCCGCATACACGACCCGCCATCCCAGCGACCGCGCCGCCGCCGCCGCCAAAGCCGCCCCCAGTTCGTGCATCTGCCCCGCCGGCGTCGTCGCCACCAGGGTCGGGGCGGCCGGATGCAATGCCATCGGACGCCCGGTTTGCCCGAGAAACGTCCGGATGGTCGCGGTGGCGATGTGTTCCTGCGCCACCTTCAGGTGGCCATCGCGCCATTCCGTGCCGATTCGCTCGACCAAGGGAACAATCACGGCGGTCAGCAACTTCATTTGCCCGAGCGCAACGGAACAACGCTCCAGCAGCGCGGCCAACCCGTCGGCGTTCATCGCGACCACCGCCTCGTGGGCCGCGGCCACCCACTCCGCGGCGTCGCCCGTGGACGACGCCGGCAGGTCCACCTTGCGGCCGGCGGAAAAATCCTCGGCGAGAAGCCGGGCCACCCGTTCGGTGGGCAGCCGCGCGATGTCCCCGATGCTGTGGCCGGCGTCCGTCGCCAATTTGAGCACGCGTAGCCGCTCGATGTCCTCCGAGCGGTAAAGCCGGCGATTGCCCTCGGTCCGTCCCGGCGTGACGGTGCCATACCGCTTTTCCCACACGCGGATCACATGCGCGCTCAACCCCGTGCGCATGGCCACGACCTTGATGGAATGACGAACGTCCGGCATGACTACCCGGCACTTATCATAGACAACTCCTAAACACGCAAGGGGGCTTTTCGGGCGAATTGCGGCGCCATGACCGTGCCTGCCCGCCGCGTTCCTCAACATTTCCCGACTAGAACATTGACATTACTTCGTCATTTCGTCATTCATCTACATCTCGTAGACATCTTCTCTACACAGCATGAAGCCGATCATGAAGATCGGTGGCATCGACGGAGAAACCACATGACTCGTACCCCTCGCTCAACCCGGAAGCGTTCGACCGCCAACAACCGATCGAACCGGCGTCCCCTCGTCCGGCGCGTGGCGCCGAAACGCAGTGCCTCCCGCCCGACCCCGAGCGCGGCGGTTTCCCACTCCCGCGCGGAGGGACTGCCCCACGGCTTGATCCCCCCGATCGTTCTCCGACGCGAGGCCGTCGATGCCGCGCCGTCCACCTCCTACAGCGAGGTTCGCAGCCCGCTCACGGCCTATCTGCGCGATGCCGCCGAGGTTCCACTGCTCACCGTCCAGGAGGAGATCGATCTCGCCGCCCGCATCAAACGGGGCGACATGGCGGCGCGCGAGCACATGATCCGCGCCAACCTGCGCCTCGTGGTGAAGATCGCCCGCGACTACGAAAGCCTGGGCATGCCGCTGCTGGACCTCATCAACGAGGGCAACATCGGGCTCATGAAGGGGGTCGAACGATTCGATCCCGCGAAGGGCGGCAAGCTCTCGACCTACGCGGCGTGGTGGATCAAGCAGTCCATCAAGCGCTCGTTGGCCAACCAGTCGAAGACGATCCGGTTGCCCGTCCATCTGGTCGACAAAATCACCCGGATGCGCCGGGTGTCCCTGCAGTTGCACGAACTCCTCGGCCACGAACCCTCGGACGAGGAACTGGCCGAGGAACTCGGCGTGTCCCTCCGCAAGGTGAAGCTCTGGCAGCGCGCCTCCATGCGGACCGCCTCCCTGGACCAACCGTTGTCGGACGACGATTCGAGCCGTCTGGGCGAGGTGGTCGCGGACGAAGCCCAACCCGATCCGGCCCGGGTGCTCGAGGAACGCACCACCCACGAGATGGTCCGGGGATTCCTGGGAATCCTCGAGGCCCGGGAATTGACGATCCTGCAGGAACGTTTCGGGCTGAACGGCGGACCGGAGCGGACGCTGGACGAGATCGGCCGGAAGTTCGGCGTGACGCGCGAACGCATCCGCCAGTTGCAGAATCTGGCGCTCTCGAAACTGCGCAAGCGGATCGAACGCCACGAATCCGTCCGCCTTCCTGGCGACGCGGCCACGCACCCCGCGGCACCTCAGCTTTCCAGCACGGCCACGGCCGCCGCATAGGCCGCGGCGTGGGACAGACTGAGATGGATGCGTTGGGCCCCGCGTTCCGCCAGCAAGGCCTCGCCCTTGCCCACGAGCCGGACCTGCGGCTGGCCCGACGCCAGGCGGACGACCTCGATGTCGTGCCAGCCCAGTTTTTCGCCGATGCCGGTTCCGAACGCCTTGCTCACCGCCTCCTTGGCGGCGAACCGCGCTGCCAAGGAGGGGGCGGGATCGGACTGCGCCGCGCAGTACGCCAATTCGCCGGCGACCAGGATGCGTTCCATGAACCGATTCCCGTGGCGTTCCCACGCCCCGCGGATGCGGTCCACCTCGACGATGTCGATGCCGATCCCGAGAACCATGGGGCCAGTGTGGGGGAAGGCGCGGGGCGACGCGAGCGTTGGGTGGGTCAACCCGAATAGCCGGCCATCGCGGCGAGCATTTCCCGGACGGCTTGCGGAAGTCCGACGAACACGGCGCGGCTGACCAGCGTGTGCCCGATGTTGAGTTCGACGAGGTGGGGAACAACGTGGAGCAGCGGGACGTTGGCAACGGTCAACCCGTGGCCGGCGTTCACGCGGAGGCCGAGCCCGTGTGCTTGTTTCGCGGCGGCGACCAACCGTTCGATCTCCACGTTTCGCTCGCGCTTCCGGCCAAACTGCCCCGCATAGGCGCCGGTGTGGAGTTCCACGAACCGCGCGCCGGTCCGCGCCGACGCCTCGATCTGGACCGGATCGGGATCGACGAAAAGACTGACCTCGATCCCGGCATCGGCAAACCGCCGGCAAACCACCGCCAGTGCCGCCGGGTTGCCCGCGACGTCCAGCCCGCCTTCGGTGGTCACTTCCTGCCGGTGTTCGGGAACCAGGCACACGATGTCGGGACGGACCTCGAGCGCGAACCCGATGATCTCGGGCGCCACGGCCATCTCGAAATTGAGCCGGGTGCGGATGGATTCCCGCAACCGCCGCACGTCGCGGTCGACGATGTGCCGGCGGTCCTCGCGCAGGTGGGCGGTGATGCCGTGGGCCCCGGCATCCTCGGCCGCCAGCGCGGCCGCCACGGGATCGGGTTCGCCCGCATCCAGCCCCCGGTACCGCGCCTGCCGCAACGTGGCGACGTGGTCGATGTTGACGCCGAGCTTGAGCATGGCGATCAGCGGCGGACCGGAACCCCGAAGCCGGGGGGCAATGCCATTCCCCGGAGTTCGACGATCGGGCCATCGAGGAACCGGGTCAGCATGATCCACTCGAGGGAAGTCAGCCCGGCGCTGGAACTCCGGTCCAAAGCGAACTCGGTCGGCGACACGCGCCGGACGGTCGTCACGGCATTGCCGAATTTCGGGGCGGCCGCGAGCATCCACGTGTGCGAGCGCGGCAGCAGCGCGTTCGCACGCAGCCCGCGCACGAGCTTGTTGTATTGGACCAGCACGTTCCACTGGAGGTACGCCTCCCCGGTCAACTCCCAGTCGTAGTACACCAAGTCGGGCTTGTTCAGTTCGCCCAGCAACTCGGCCGGCACCGGGTTGGTGCTCCGTGCCGGACGAAGGACGCTGGCCATCAGGAAGTCCTGGTCCTTCAACCGCGCCACCCCGATCGTCGGCATGATGCCCCGCGGCCCGGTGGGGTTGTACACCGCGATGCTGGACTTGTTGGAACTCAGCAGGGTCACGCCCACATATTGTCCCACCGGCGCATTCGTGCTGACCCGCGCGTCGAGCGCCGTCTGGATCCTCGGGATGCGTGCCAACCCGTCGTCCGCCGGGGCCGCTATCCAGGTGCGGAACAGCGCGCCGGGCTGCGACCACATGCACAACTGGTCGGGAACCTTGCCGCCCGACAGGACCTCGAACCACGGATTTCCCGCCAACAACGACCCGATTCCCCGGGCGGCGCCGAAGTGGATGATCGGATCGTGGATGAGCGTGTCGGGAATCTTCCAGGCCGGAAGGTCGCCCGCCGGCGCCGAGGCGAACGACAACCGACCCGTGGTCCGCACCGTGCCGTTGGTGGCGAAGAATTCCAAATGCACGCGCGGCCACTTCTTGGGATCGACCTTGCCGATCACCGCGAGATCGAAATCGCCCGTCAGCAGGCCGTTGGCGCCAAGCGCCGGCAGACTCGCGGCACGTCCGAGCCGCGCGGCGGCGGAACCCGCGAGCAGCCAGCCATTCGTGTACCGGACTTGCGGCTGGACCGCCGCCTGCCCTGCCATCGGCGGCAAGGCCATCACCGAGCTTTGCACCGCGGCGGATTCCGCCGGGGGAACCTGCACGGCCAGGGACCAACCCTCCGCCGTGATCTCGCCCGCGGATTCGTATTGCGCGACCGCCTGCACCAACGGACGCAATTGCGCGGCCAGCACTCCGTTCGTGGCGCCGGTCAACCGGATGACGAGTTGGTCGGCAAGGTTGGTCGCCGCGCGCGGTTTGACCGGGGCCGCCTCGGGAATCCCCAGCGTGGCCTTGAACGCGGGCACCCTGTCGCCTTTCCCCAGTTCCTCGACGCCCCGGAACCGCCAACGGGCCACGACCGCCGCGTCGGCATCGGCCTCACGATGACGGCAGCCCGTGACGAAAAGCGCGGCGACCGCCAGCGCGAGCAACAACGAACGCATAGAAGTTCCGCCCTTCCTGCCAAACCCGCGCCAACGAAGCAATCCCGCAACCGTCCCAAGCTCACCCATCGCCCCACGCCGCTTCCCAGTCCAAACCCTCCGCCGCGACCGCCGCGACGTATCCGGGCGGCACCGCCCAATCCCGGACCGACCATTTTTCCAATACCCGCGGCCCCGGAACCGTGTCCACCGCGGCCAGATCGTCCACGAGCCCCACGCCCCATGCCTTGAGCACCGCTTCCTTCCGGGTCCAGACGCGGAAAAACATTTCCGTCCGGCCCGCCGCATCCGCCGCCCGCCATCGCCGCATCTCGGCCGCGGAAAAGTGACTCGCCGACAGCCCGTCCATTTCCCCCGCCGGGATGGCGTCGATGCGCTCCACGTCGATGCCCACGGCGAGCGAACGAGCAATGGCAACCAACGCGAGGGTTCCGGAGTGCGAGACGTTGAAGTGCCAACCCGCCGCGTCCCACGGGGCCGCCAGCGTGGGTTTGCCGTGATCGCCCAAACCGAAGCGAATCGCCTCCGGCGCGCCGCCCAGACGGCGGCCGAGTTGGATCCTCAGGGTTGCCCGGGCCGCCACGAACAGGTCGCGCGCCGCCTCGCTCCGGAAGGCGTCGGCCCGACGACGCTCGGCCGCGTCCAACCACCCCAACCCCCGGGCGGTGGCGTCCGCCGATGCACGGGCCAGGTAGACCTCGACCGCGACGGCGGCGGATGCAAGGGAACGGGGTTCCATCAGGCCAACAGCTTCGCGAGGGTCAACCGATTGCAGCCATCCCGGCGTTCGTACCGGACCCGATCCATCATCTTTCGCACCATCAGCACGCCGAGCCCGCCCACGGGACGCAGGTCGGGCGACCGGTCGGTCGCCGGCAATTCCATGGCCAGCGGGTCGAAGGGAATTCCATCGTCGGCCAATTCCAACCGCAGTTCGCCCCCTTCCACCGCCGCCCGGAACCTCACTTCGCGCGCGCCGCTGTGATCGAGAACGTTCTGGAGCAATTCCTCCAGCGCCGTGTCCGCCGCGAACACGACCTTCCGCGGAAGCCGCGCCGCCTCGGCGAATGCTTCCAACCGCGCGTGCACGTCCCGGGTCAAAGCCGGCGTCACCGCCAGCGTGACGTCCAACGGCACCGCCTCCCCGTTCATGCAGACTCCACGATCAGGTCGCGCATCCCGGTGAGTTCCAGAATCTCGTCCACCTCGGGCGAGGTCCGCGAAACCACGAACTTCTTGCCCTTGGCCTTCCATTGCCGGCGATGCTGGAGCAACACGCGGATCGCGGCCGAACACAGGAAATTCGCCCCGGCCAGATTCACATAGACGGTCGTCGCGTCGGTCTTGGCCAAGGCCAGGACCTCGATTTCCAACTCGTGCGCCGCGGGCCCATCGACACGCCCGTCGACCACCAGTTCGCATTCCGTTCCAGCAAGGTTTTTTCGAATCGCCATGGCAGTGGATTTTGTCGCCCGAGAAAACCCCGTCCGCCCCCTGCCCGCCAGCCCTATCTTGAAGCAGCCAACGGCCGGGTCGCCCATCGCGCCGCCCTTGCCGGCCCGGTCGAGACCATGGCGACGGCCCGCCGGCGCCGAAGGAGGTCCGTCGGGTCCGGGCACTCCTCGTTTCATCGTGGGCAGCACCCCGCCCCTCGGCTCCCGTCGAGACGCGGCGGACCCACGGGTTGCAGCGGCGCCCGCACGGCTCGCTTCTTGACCCGGGCCCCGCCATCCCCAGAGTCCCTCCGCTTCCAGCGCACACCATGGCGGACTCGCACGATCCCATCCTTCCCGGCGGCACCCTGGGCATCCTTGGCGGCGGCCAACTCGGCCGCATGCTCGCCCTCGCGGCCCGTTCCCTCGGCTACCGTGTCCACGTCTATTCCCCCGAGGCGGACAGTCCCGCCGGGCAGGTCGCCGACGTCGAGGTGGTCGCTTCCTACGACGATCTCGACCGCGTGCGCGGGTTCGCGCGGGCCGTCGACGTGGTCACCTTCGAGTTCGAGAACGTTCCCAGCGCCACCAGCCATGCCGCCGCGGAGGTCGCCCGGGTCCGGCCCGACGGCGACGTGCTCCACGTCACCCAGAACCGACTCCGCGAAAAAGCGTTCCTGCGCGACCACGGTTTCCCCGTGACGCCCTTCCGCCGCGTCGCGTCGCGCGCCGATCTTGCCGCGGCAGTGAACGAACTCGGGGTGGCCGCGGTGCTGAAAACCGCCGCGTTCGGTTACGACGGCAAGGGCCAGCAGATACTCGCGCCCGGATCGGATCTCGACGCCGCGTTCGACGGCCTGCACGGGGCCGAGGGCATCCACGAATCGTTCGTGGACTTCGAGAAGGAGATCAGCGTGGTGGCCGCCCGCGGCGTCCACGGCGAATTCGCGGCGTTCCCGGTCTTCGAGAACGCCCATGCCCACCACATCCTCGACGTCACCTTCGCGCCCGCGGCCATTCCCGCCGACCTGGCCGCCGAGGCCGCCTCGCTCGCGCACGGCATCCTCGACGCGCTCGACGTCGTCGGACTGCTCACCGTCGAGATGTTCGTCACGCGCTACGACCGGCTGGTCGTCAACGAACTCGCGCCGCGCACCCACAACTCCGGCCACCTCACCCTCGACGCCTGCGTGACCAGCCAGTTCGAACAGCAGGTCCGTGCCGTGTGCGGCCTGCCCCTGGGTTCGACCGCCCTCCGCCAACCCGCCGCCATGGCCAATATCCTCGGCGACGTTTGGATCGCCGCCGGCGGCACGCCGCACTGGACCCAAGCCCTCGCGGATCCCGGCCTCAAATTGCACCTCTACGGCAAGGCCGAGGCCCGGGCCGGCCGGAAAATGGGACATCTCAGCGCCACCGACCGCACCGTCGAGGAAGCCGTCGCCCGCGTCCGCCAAGGCCGCGCCCGCCTCGTGCGGCACTGAACCGCGGGACCGAATCCCGACCGGCTTCGGGCCGGTTCCCCCGGCCCGCTGCCTTTTCCCGCGCGCCGCTACGGCTGCACGCGGACCAGTTTCAAGCCCGACACGCTCCAGCTTCCCCGCGCCCCGCGCGGACGCACCGTCACGTCCCGGTTGCCGGGATCCGTCACTTCGATCTCGCCCAGCACGCGCGCCGAATCCAATCCCGGCCGGAGCGGCGCCCGCAGCGTCTGCCCCAGCGCGCGCACCTCGAGGTCGCCGGAGGCATCCGTCCCCGCCCGCACCGACAACTCGACCCGGTAGTGCCCCGGCGCGATGTCCCGGCAAGTCCACTCCAGTTGCGCCGCTTCCTCCGTCCATCCCGTCACTTCCGCCGTATCGCCCCAACCCAGTACCGTCAGCGACGCGCCCGCCAACGCGGCGTCGGCCACCCGCAACGCGTGGACCCCGGAACCGTCCGGTCGCGGCACGACTCCTTCCGGTGCCGGGCGCAGGACGATCGCCGTCAGCATGCCCTGGACGTTGCGGTTCGATTCCCCCACCTGCACCCGGAGTCGCTGCCGGCCCGGCCCCGGAATCCGCATCCGCCCGATGGCCTTCGAGGAACTCCGGTTCCGGCCACCCGTGAAATCCAACTGGCCCGGCCTCACTTGCCCGCACAACTCCACTTCCACCGCTTCCGTGCGTTCGTCCCAGGCCCCGCCGGTGATCTCCACCGTGTAGTTGCCCGGACGCATCGCCTCGAAGGTCCACTCGTGGATCCGTGCCGCGTTCGGTCCCGCGTTCGTCGTCGTCGCGTCCGCCGTGCGAAACGACCAGCGCCCGTCCGGCGTTTGCCCGGTCGCGGGAATCGACTCGATCGTCAATACCGCCGGCGGCTCCCCGCCCCGCACCCAATCCATCGCCACCCGGACGCTCTTCCCGTCGTCCGAGGGCTTCCACCACTTCACGTAGCGACGCGGCCCTCCGTCCAGGGACACCGACGCGATCTCCCCGTCGCTCCAGGGCACGTCGAATCGTTTCGACGCCGACTTGTCCGCGATCCTTCCCGTGTAACGGCACAGGGACGCCGGAATGGTCCTGGAAATCCGGACGGTGTCGGCGGCCGACACGACGAAAGTCGCGGCAATGGCCAGGAGGGAAGCCAATTGCCCGCAACATCTGCGGGGGTTCATTGGCGTTCTGGTAGCGGATGGCGAGCCCCGATCCAAGCGACAAAAGAGCCGCCGCTCGTCACAGACGCTCCAAAACCGTGCGCGCCACCCGGGGAATCGCCCCTTCGTCGTTCGCATGGTTCTCGGTGAACACCACCAGCACCACCCGTCGGCCACCCGGCAACTCCACCAACGCGGCATCGTGCCGCGTCTGGCTGGTCCACCCCGCCTTCGACCACAGCTTCATTCCCGGCCGCAGCGCCGATCCCACGAAACCATGCACCTGGTCCTCCGGCGTGGCGGGCGCCGAGATGTCCCGCGACAACAACCCCCGCATCCGCGCGCACCGGGCGGGCGTCACCGCGCGATCGAGCGCGATCTCCGCCATCAACCGCGCCGTCGCGTCAGTCGTCAGCAAATTCCGCTTCGGCTCGAACGCCCGGATGGCCTGCACTTCCCGCCCGTACGGCCCCTCGCACCACGGCTTCTTGTTGCAGTTGATCCCCGCGTACCCGAGCGACCCGAAATACCGGTTCACCGCGTTGCGCCGCGCGTGCCACGCGGCCAACGCATCCGGCGCCAACTCCGGCCCGCTCGTCGTGTCCGTCAACAAATCCACCACGTGGTGCGTCGCGTCGTTCGACGAATCCACGATCATGTCGCGCAGCGCCCGTGTCGCCTCGTCGGTCTCCGCCAAACGCCCGTCCTCCATCCATCGGTGCGCCGCCACCAGATAGAACAGCTTCACCACCGACGCCGGGTAGATCGCTTCCCCGCCCCGGTGCGCCGCCCATTTCGGCGCCGCCGGTTCCGCGAGATCCACCAGCGTCACCGCGATCTGGTCCGCGCCGATCCGGTTCGTGCCCGCCCGCGAACCGGCCTCGGCGACCGCCGCGTCGACCAACCCCTGCAAGCGCGCGTCGGCCCTGCTCCCGGCCAGTCCCGCGAGCGTCGCCGCCGTCCCGCGCCAAGGGGTGGCCAACACGCACGCGAAGGCCAACCACCGCGCCCAACTCTCAAATGTTCGCATCGGGAATCTCCGCTTCCGCCGCCGGCACCGCGGCTTCGGGAAGGTCGAGGAACCGGACCACGGTGTCCCCATGGGTGAGTTGTTTGGCATCGTGCCACGCCGGCGGTATCTCCAGCACGTCGCGCCGCGCGTGCCCGATGATCGCCCGTCCCCCCGGCGCCAACAGCGAGGGAAGGTCGGGATCGTCGACAAGGCGCTGGGCGATCGAGGTGGAACGCCGCCCGACGTTTTTCTCGCCGTAGGGCGGATCGGCGATGATCAGGTCGAATTGCCGGCCGTGGGCGCGCAGGGCACCGAGCACCCGGAAGACGTCCTGCACGCGGAGTTCGACCGCGGCGGCGTCGAGACCGGACGCCTGCAGGTTGCGTCGATAGCACCGGGCATGGCGTTCGGTGAGCTCGACCGAGAAGAGTTGGCGGGCGCCGCGGCTGAGCATCTCCAGGCCGAGGGCGCCGGTGCCGGCGAAGAGATCGAGGACGCGGGCGTCGACGGGTCGCGCTCCGAGACTGTTGAAGACCGCGAGTTTGACCTTGTCGGGCATGGGCCGGACATCGAAGCCCTTGGGCACCTCGAGCAGTCGACCGGCCGCGTAACCGCCGATGATGCGCATGGGAGGGAGCGTGGTCGGGAGGCCCCGCGGGGTGAAGCGCGAAAAGGGACGGGGAGAAAGATGGAAATAGACCTTGCTGGGTCGGGGGTCGCTCCGTAGGTTCCACGGACTTGATCGCGGGGTGGAGCAGCCCGGTAGCTCGTCAGGCTCATAACCTGAAGGTCACAGGTTCAAATCCTGTCCCCGCAACCAATTTCGGTTGATTAGCAACCACTTAAGCCGCTGGATTCCAGCGGCTTATTTGCTTTTCTGGCACGATTCCTGAGGGGTGCCCGATTTTGGGTTCACTCTGGTGCATTGGGGCGCACTCGGGCGCAAAACCAAATAATCGCCAAATATTTGGCGCGGAAACCCCAGTAAAACCGATGTTCAGAATCAGGGGAGGCCTGAAGGGCGGAGGTTCACACTTGTTCAAGAAGCCGTCTGGACGCCGACTTGAAGCTTGCGCATATTCCCTACGAGAATATTTTGGCCGCCTCGATGTGGCAGCTTGAACCAACAGATCAGTACGAGCGGGATCTGAAGTGGTATCTCAAGAAGCGCCCCGGGGAATTGGCAGCCGTTTTGAACAATCTCCAGCGGTATCTGAATCAACTCAATGCCGCGCCCAATTCGAAAGCCATCATGGCCGGTTACCTTCACCCCGAACAAAGCGGGGTGATTGCGGTCGACCAAAAGGGCGGTGGCGGGAATTTACAAGAAACACGCCTCTACACGTTCGCCGACGACGAAAACAAGGTGCTGCACCTCATTACCATCGGGAATAAGGACACCCAGCACGATGACGTCCAGCAGAGCAGCGGTTTCGTGAAGGCGTTGAAAAGCGGAAACGCTTGAAAACCAATGAACCAAAACCCTGAAAAGCTTAAGCAGATCAAACCCAGCGGGAAGCGGTACACCTCGGTCGGAGACATGCTCAACGGACTGTCGGCGGAATCGAATCTCGTCGAGCAGTTCCAGGCCGCTCAGGCCGAATCTCGCCTGGTGGACATGCTGGTGGACCTGCGCCGGGCCGCAGGTCTCACGCAGGAGGCAATCGCCGAGAAGATGGGCGTGACTCAAAGCGCCGTGTCAAAGTGGGAGAGCGGCAAAGACGAGGACCTGAGCGTCAAAATCGTCGGGGAATACGCCAAAGCGGCGGACCAGCGCGTGGCCCTCTTCTTCGGGAAGCGGGTAAATCACGTTGAGGCCGTCAAATGCCACGCGATGGAGATCAAGCGCCACCTTTCTGCGCTAGCTTCCCTCGCTCACAAGGACAACGAAATCGAGGCCTCCATCCAGGAGTTCTTCGGCGAGGCGTTCTTCAACATCCTGACCATTTTGGCGAAGTGCCAAGAACAGATGCCCAACGGCTCCGAATTCGAGGTGCGCCTGCAGGTGGTTGGGACAAAGCCGATACGCAAACTGCCGAAAGGACCGTCAGCGCGGATGGTCGAGGCGTGAGCAAACGAGCCACGACGTAGAGTCGGGAAACACATCGGGGCTTGAGCCAACTGAATATTGCGCCCGCGGATCTGGCGCGCTCCGTAAAGCAGGCATGGCATGCAGATTTCCCCCAGAATTCCGCATGCCGTAGTGCTCGACGTTTCGACGTTCCCTTTGAGCCAGGATTTTTGGAGTCGCTCCGACCGCGAGTCTCGACGCCCGTTTGCCCCGAGGTTCATCGCCGCCTGCACCTACAACACTCGGTCCCGACGGTATTCCGAATTCCGTGGCGACGACATGAACGACCTTTTGGAGACCATCAAAGCCGCCGATAAGATCGTCACCTTCAACGGGTTGAATTTCGACTTTCTCGTGCTGGAGCAGCACCACGGACTTGACCGTGGAGTCGGGTCACGCCCGTCGAACGTCGACCTCAGCCGCGTCGTCGAGGAAAGGATCGGAAGGGTTACGACTTTGGACGAGCTCGTGCAGCTGAACCTCAATGAACGCAAAGTCCACGCAGGCGAGTTCGAGCACGACCCCGTGGACCGAACCGACGCAATTGCCGCGTGCCGATCAGATGTTCGGCAGATATATCGTCTGTGGATGCTCTTCCTCGCCGACCGTCTCAAGTTCCCAAGCAATTGATCGGTGCGTAAAGTAGGTCCCCTACGCCCCACCCTTGATCAGCCCCTTCTCGACCAAGGCCGCCCGAAGTTCGTTGGCAAGCACGATCACGCTGGCAAGATCGGTGGCCACGGCCTGATCGGTGTTGGCCCGCTGGCCGACCGGGGTTGCCCCGTGGAAGCCGACCTTGGCCGCTGTGCCGGCCCCAACCTGGATCTCCCACGACAACGACCCGGCGTGGCGCTTCAGGCCGCCGTCCGTGACGTTCACGATGAGGTAGCCGGTCGGAAAGGTCCCGCTGGCCGGATCGGCGGTCACGGTCGCGGGCGTGATCTGGCGCCAGGTGCCGGGCGTCCCCGCCCCGGTGCAGACGAACTCCGCGCCCTTCTGGTCGCGCCAGAAGTCCCCGACGCTCCAGGTGCCGGTGGTCGGCGGGCCGTTCAGGGTGTTCGACGTCCCGTTCTGGTAGGTCGCGAGACGGCGGAAGAGTTCTTCGCTGGCGATGACCCAGTTCTGCTGGGACAGCGCGACGAAGCTGGCGGCGTCGGTGACGTTGAAGAGGCGGCCGGGGGCGATGGTGCTCATGTGCGTCTCACGGTGATCTCGTCGTAGTTGAGGCTCCGCAGGCCCGCCAACGAGTAGAAGGCCCGCAGCTTGAAGTCGGTCTCGGAGCCCAGCAGGGACACGAGTTGGGCGTTGGTGATCGTCACCGGGCCGGCGTTGCCGGCGAAGGCGAGCTCGCCCTTCAGCACGCCCGCCGTGGTCAGGACCTGGAGGACCAGCCCATCGGCCCGGCAGTCGAGGTTCTGGGTGACGTTGAAGCCGAAGCGCAGCTCACTGGTCTGGGTCCAGTTGACGGGGATGTTCTGGCCGCTCGTGTAGGTCGGGTGGGCGCCGTCCTCGAACACGCGGAGGTTGGTCGGCGCGGCCGACCGTTGCGCCCGCTTCTGGATAGTCACGGCGATCTCCGGGCAGGTCGCCAGATCGAGTTCCTGCGCCAGCAGGCGGGGCTGCTCCTTGAAGACCGCGGCACCCTCCGGAAGGTCGGCCGCCCACGTCACGGCCGGTTCGAGGCCAAGCTGGAGGACGTAGGCGGTGGCCCCGGTGGCGTGTGTCTCGGCCCGGGTGCCGAACCATTCCCGGAGCACCTTGAGCGTGTACCGCTTCGGCCCGGTGAGCGTGGCGTCGTAGCCGGACAGGATCTCACCCCCGAGGAACACCTGCAGGGGCTGGGTGGTGGTCGCCTCTTCGAGGGTGGTTTCCTCCAAGGTCCAGTCGTCGCCCGTGAAGGTGATGTCGAGGGTGGCGTCGGCCAAGGTACCGGCATCGAGCA
>Ga0114969_10001467_pt1 | contig 20024 bp, 17 predicted proteins | sample M_130807_MF_Meta_FD_87316 | JGI IMG/M metagenome (GOLD analysis project Ga0114969, IMG submission 87316) | Freshwater microbial communities from Lake Montjoie, Canada to study carbon cycling - M_130807_MF_MetaG | ecosystem: Environmental > Aquatic > Freshwater > Lake | place: Lake Montjoie...
CACAGCATCCTCGCCACCTTCGACGGCGAAATCATCCCCTTTGAAATCGTTCTTTCCTCCCCCTTCGTTACGGGGGAGGTGGCGCGCAGCGCCGGAGGGGGCGCAGGGCGCGCCGTCCGCAGCGGCAACACCACGCGCGGTCACCGTTTCCTCTCGCAAGGCGAAATTACCGTTCGCCGCTTCGAGGATTACGAAGAAAGCTTGCGTAACGCCCATGTCATTTTGGAGGGGCAGGAGCGGCGCGAAACCATCCTGCACGATGCCAAGCAGAAGGCGTTCGCGCTCGGGCTGGAGTTGATCGACGACGAAGGCCTCGCCAATGAAGTGATGGGCTTGGCGGAATGGCCGGTGGTGCTGATCGGCCAGATCGATCCGGCCTTTATGGACGTGCCGGCGGAAATTCTTCAGACCTCCATGCGCACGCATCAGAAATATTTCGCGCTGCGCGATCCAGCGCGGGGCAAACTGGCCAATCGTTTCGCTGTCGTTTCCAACATGCTTGCCGACGATGGCGGTTACGAGATCGTCGCCGGCAATGAGCGCGTGCTGCGCGCGCGCCTGTCCGACGCAAAGTTTTTCTGGGACCAGGACCGCAAGGTCAAACTGTCCGACCGTGTCGATACTCTGAAAGACATCGTCTTCCACGCCAAACTCGGCACGCAGATGGAGCGGGTTAGCCGTATCGAAGCCTTGGCAGGTGAAATCGCGCAGGCACTGAATCTTTCCCCGGTGGAGGTAGAGCAGGCCAAACGCGCCGCGCATCTGTGCAAGGCGGATCTGACGACCGGCGTCGTGGGCGAGTTCCCCGAACTGCAAGGCGTCATGGGCCGCTATTATGCGCTGCATGACGGCGAACCGCAGGAAGTCGCCGACGCCATCCGCGACCACTACAAGCCGGTGGGGCCATCCGATGCCGTGCCGACATCGCCGGTGTCCATCGCTGTCGCGTTGGCCGACAAACTCGACACGCTCACTGGCTTCTTCGCCATCGACGAAAAGCCGACTGGCTCCGGCGATCCCTACGCGCTCCGTCGTGCCGCGCTCGGCGTTATTCGCATCGTTCTGGAAAAGAATGTCCGGCTGGGGCTCAAAACGGTCCGCAAATTCGGCGATGATTTGCTGGCCTTCTTCGCCGATCGTCTAAAGGTAGCGTTGCGCGACAAGGGTACCCGCCACGATTTGGTCGAAGCCGTGTTCGCTCTTGGTAACGAAGACGATCTGGTGCGGTTGGTGCGCCGTGTAGAGGCTTTGCAGGCCTTCCTGAAGACCGACGACGGCGCCAATTTGCTCACCGGCTATCGCCGCGCCGCCAATATCCTTCGCATCGAAGAGAAGAAGGACAAGACCGAATATCGCGGTGTGCCGGACGGGCTAAAGCAGGATGAGGAAATCGTGCTGCAACGCGCGCTCACTCACACAAAGGTTGAAGCTGCCAAGGCGCTGCACGCGGAAGATTTCGAAGCCGCCATGAAGGCGCTGGCCTCCTTGCGCGTTCCGGTGGACCGTTTCTTCGACAAAGTAACGGTCAACACCGACGACAAGCTTCTGCGCGAGAACCGCCTAAAGCTTCTGTCGCAAATCGTCGAAACCGCGCACCAGGTCGCCGATTTTTCGAAGATCGAGGGATAGCCGCAAGCCCTTTACCTCCCACTTGTGGGGAGGTCGAAATTGCGAAGCAATTTCGGGTGGGGGGAGCCTGTCCGGAAGCAGCCCCCCACCCGAAATGCCTCGCGGCCTTGCAGCTCAGCATTTCGACCTCCCCGCATGGGGGAGGTGATGATTGGGCTGTCATCTTCCGCACTTCCCGCCGCAGCCCGATCGGGTAGAATGGTTTCGCGTCGTACGGGCTGGCCGTTTCGGGGGCATCTGCGTTGTTGCAGGGGGCTTCCGGGATCAGACCGTTAACTACTCGCGCGGTAGCTATGCCCGCTAAAGCATTCGTGACGTGAACGACATTCGAGGAAACGTCCCCGGGCGGGCCAAACCATTAAAGAAGGAACCGGGGTTATGACGACAAACACAGGCCCAAAATGGGTCTACAATTTCGGCGCGGGTCAAGCTGACGGCCGCGCCGAGATGCGCGCGTTGCTGGGCGGCAAGGGCGCCAACCTGGCGGAGATGAGCAATCTCGGCCTTCCGGTTCCCCCTGGCTTCACCATCACCACCGAGGTCTGCACCTATTTCTACAAAAACGGCGAGACCTATCCGCCTGATTTGAAGGCCGCCGTGGAAGCCGCGTTGAAGCATGTCGGCGAACTCGCGGACGGCGGCTTTGGCGATGCGAAACGGCCGCTGCTGGTTTCCGTGCGGTCCGGTGCGCGCGCCTCGATGCCGGGCATGATGGACACCGTTCTCAATCTTGGCCTGAACCCCGAAACGGTCGCTGGGCTGGCGGCGCAAACCGGCGATGAACGCTTCGCCTACGATTCCTATCGCCGCTTTATCCAGATGTATTCCGGCGTGGTGCTCGAAGTCGATCACGCCCATTTCGAAGAAATTCTGGAAGACGAGAAGGAACAGAAGGGTGTCGAACTCGACACCGATCTGGACGCGTCCGATTGGAAGCGCATTGCCGAACGGTACAAGGCGAAAGTGCAAAAGGTTCTCGGCCGCCCCTTTCCCGACGACGTGTACGAACAATTGTGGGGCGCTATCGGCGCAGTGTTCGGCTCGTGGATGGGCGCGCGCGCAAAGACCTATCGGCGCCTGAATAACATTCCCGAAGATTGGGGCACGGCCGTCAATGTGCAGGCGATGGTGTTCGGCAATCGCGGGACGACATCGGCGACGGGCGTTGCCTTCACCCGCGATCCCTCAACCGGCGAGCGCATTCTGTACGGCGAGTTTCTGATCAACGCCCAGGGCGAGGACGTTGTCGCCGGCATCCGCACGCCGCAATCCATCACCAAGAGCGCGCGGGAAGCCTCGCGCTCTAAGCGGCTGTCGATGGAAGAAGCGATGCCCGATGCGTTCGCGGAACTGTCGCGCATCGCATCCCGGCTGGAAGCGCATTACCGCGATATGCAGGACGTCGAATTCACGGTGCAGGAAGGTACGCTGTTTATGCTCCAGACCCGTTCGGGCAAGCGTACCGCGCGCGCCGCCCTGCGGGTCGCCACCGAAATGGTGAACGAGGGGCTGATTACCGAAGACGAGGCGGTGATGCGCGTCGATCCCTCCGCCTTGGATCAATTGCTGCACCCCACACTCGATCCTGACGCGCCGAAAGAACTGATCACCACAGGTCTTGCCGCATCGCCGGGCGCCGCCTCGGGTGAGGCGGTGTTCACCGCCGAAGAAGCGGAACATGCCGCGAGCGACGGCCGGGACGTCATTCTGGTGCGCCTGGAAACAAGTCCCGAAGACATTCACGGCATGCACGCCGCCAAAGGCATTCTCACCGTGCGCGGTGGCATGACGAGCCATGCGGCGGTTGTGGCGCGTGGCATGGGCCGCCCTTGTGTGACCGGCGCGGGCACGCTGAAGGTCGATGTCGAACGCGGTACGATGACGGCGGGAAGCTTTACCGTTTCGCGCGGCGACATCATCACCATCGATGGCGCGGCCGGAAAGGTTTATCGCGGCCGCGTGCCGATGCTGCTGCCGGAAATGTCCGGCGATTTCGCAACGCTGATGCAATGGGCCGATGCGCGGCGCCGGCTTGGCATCCGCACCAATGCCGACACGCCCGCCGATTGCGAAACGGCCCGCCGCTATGGCGCGGAGGGCGTCGGGCTTTGCCGCACGGAACATATGTTCTTCGATGCCGAGCGGATTCTCGCCGTGCGGCAGATGATCCTCGCCGACGATCTGGCCGGGCGCAAAGCGGCGCTGGCGAAATTGCTGCCGATGCAGCGCAGCGATTTCCACGCCATCTTCCGCATCATGCAGGGATTGCCCGTCACCATCCGCTTGCTCGATCCGCCCTTGCACGAATTCATTCCGCACTCGGACGAAGAGATTGCTGAAGTGGCAAAGGCCGCGGGGTCTGAGCCCGCGAAATTACGCGCCCGCGCGATCGCGCTGGCCGAAGCCAATCCGATGCTTGGGCATCGCGGTTGCCGCCTGGGGATCAGTTATCCCGAAATTTACGAGATGCAGGCGCGTGCAATCTTCGAAGCGCAATTGGACGCCGAAGCGGAAACCGGCACGCCGGTCCATCTGGAAATCATGATTCCCTTGGTGGGGTTCAAGAGCGAGCTGGACTTCCTGCGTGACCGAATCGCGGCGGTTGCCGAGGCCGTGGAAACAGAACGCGGCAAAAAGTCCGTCTATATGATCGGCACCATGATCGAGCTGCCGCGCGCGGCATTGATGGCGAAAGAGATAGCCGAGACGGCTGAATTCTTCAGCTTCGGCACCAACGATTTGACGCAGACGACGCTTGGCGTTTCGCGCGACGACGCCGGCAGTTTCTTAAGCGAATATCTGACGCGCGGCCTGATCGAACGGGACCCTTTCGTCACTATTGACCGCAAGGGCGTCGGCGAACTCATTGAAATCGCTGTCAAACGCGGGCGCGTGGGGCGGCCTAAGCTGAAACTCGGAATCTGCGGCGAGCATGGCGGCGATCCCGATTCCATACGCTTCTGTCATGAAGCGGGACTGGATTATGTTTCATGTTCACCATTCCGTGTTCCTGTGGCGCGGCTTGCCGCGGCCCAGGCTGCGCTTGCAAATACGCGCGAAAAAGACTGACCGCACACGGATAATCCGTAGAAAGACTTTTTTCATATCGTGACGCGGCGTCACGATATGTGACATTTTTATTTGACAGCCCTTGCGCAACACTGTTAGCAAAACCCCAAGGGGGCGCGGTTGCGTGCTCAAAAGGGAAATATTCTTGCATGAACTATTCCGTAAGGAAGGCCCATCGGCGCGCAGACTGTGCGGTAGTAGGCGCGATAGCGCTGGCCGCGGTCACTGGCGTCTCGGCGCAAGAATTTAATCACTACACGTATGAATCTTATCTTCTGAAACAGCTTCCCGCATCGGTGGAAGTGACGGCGTCGCCGGTTGCACTGGCCCGGGCGCATCGCGCCGCCGAATCCGAATGCCTTGCCGAGGTCATGTATTACGAGGCGCGCGGCGAAGGGATCGACGGCGAAAAGGCCGTCGCCGAAGTCGTCCTGCAGCGCACGAAAAATTCCGACTATCCGGAAACCGTCTGCGGCGTCGTGTATGACGGCGCGGAGAGCGACCGCCACGATTGCCAGTTTTCCTTCGCCTGCGATGGATCGGTCCGGCGGCCGCGTGATGCCGAAACGTGGACGCGCGTGCGCGTGCTTGCGGAAAGGATCATGACCGGCGCGGTGAAGCTTTCCGGAATTACGCATAACGCCACGGCCTATCACAGCGTGGACGTCGCCCCCTCATGGGCCGGCGACATGATCCAGACGGCGCAGATCGGCAACCACGTCTTCTACAAGCCCGATCCTTTGGCGGACGCCAAACTGGCGCAGGCCACCGCAAAGCCGATCGATTCTCTATCGGGTTTCTTGTTTCAGGCGACGGCGCCGCTCGAGACGGCAATCCCGTCAGAGGAAATCCAGACCCAGATCCAAATTCCGGGCGCTGTGGGTGATGGCGCCTGAGGATATGTAGTCCACGCCGGATTCGGCGATGGCGCGTACCCGGTCCAGCGTAACGCCGCCCGAGGCTTCCAGTTTCGCGCGGCCCTTTGTGATCGCCACCGCGCGCGCCATGGTTTCGGGCGGCATGTTGTCGAGCAGAATCGCGTCGATGCCGAACGACAGCGCGGTTTCCAACTGTTCCAGCGTGTCGACCTCGATTTCTATTTTCACCATGGGACCGAGCCGTCCGCGCAGCGCGTTCACCACGGCTTCAATGCCGCCTGCCGCCGCGATGTGGTTGTCCTTGACCAAAACGGCATCGTCCAGCCCGAAGCGGTGATTGAGCCCGCCGCCGCAACGCACGGCGTATTTTTCCAGCACACGCAGGCCCGGCGTTGTCTTCCGTGTACAGATGATGCGGGCGTTGGTTCCAGCCACGCGCGAGACAAGCTGATGGGTGGCAGTGGCCACGCCGGACAGATGCCCCATGAAATTCAGCGCCACGCGCTCGGCGGTCAGAATGGCGCGGGCAGGGCCGTTTAAATCGGCAATGACATCGCCCTTGGCGACGACCATTCCATCGGCTGCGCGCGGAACAAGGCGAACATCCGGGTCGATCAGGCGAAACGCAAGCTCCGCCGCGATCAGCCCGGCGACGACGCCTGGCTCTCGTGCGGCGATGACAGCCCGCACCATCGCGTCTTCGGAGATAATCGCATCCGTGGTGATGTCGCCGGCGCGGCCCAAATCTTCCGTCAGCGCCTGTCGCACCAGCGGCTCGATCAGAATGGTGTGCGGCGGATTGGTATGGGGCAGGGCGAGCCGGCTTTGCGGCTTTGGCTCGTTAGCGCCCATCAGGCCGCCTCGCGCTGCAAGCGCCGGGTGTTGGGCTTAACCCGCAGCATCGCTTCCACGGCGGCGCGGGCGCGAACCGCGATGAGTTCGTCCACGAAGACTTCCGTCGTCAGCGTTTCCAACGAATGCAGGATCTTCGGCAGCGTAATCCGCTTCATGTGCGGGCACAGATTGCACGGCCGCACGAAAGACACGTCCGGAAATTCCACCGCGACGTTGTCGCTCATGGAGCATTCCGTCACCAGCACAACGCGGTTGGGGCGCTTCTGTCCGACATAGGAAATCATGCCCGAGGTCGAGCCGGCGAAATCAGCTTCCGCGACGACTTCGGGCGAACATTCTGGATGCGCCAGCACCACCAGTCCTGGATTGGCCGCGCGCATGCCGCGGATGTCCTCGGCGGTGAAGCGCTCATGCACCTCGCAATGGCCCTTCCAGGTGATGATCCGCACGGACGTCTGCTTGGCGACGTTCAGCGCCAGAAATTCGTCGGGGATCATGACGACGGTATCGACGCCCCATTCGGCGGCAATCGATTCCACCACATCCACCGCATTGGAGGACGTGCAACAAATGTCGGATTCGGCTTTCACGTCGGCCGATGTGTTCACATAGGTGATGACGGGAAGACCGGGATATTTCTGTTTCAGCAGCCGCACATCCGCGCCGGTGATGGAGGCGGCAAGAGAACAGCCGGCCTGCATATCGGGGATCAGCACGGTTTTCTGCGGCGAGAGAATCTTCGCCGTCTCTGCCATGAAATGCACGCCTGCCTGCACGATGATCTTGGCATCGGTCTTGGCGGCTTCGCGCGCGAGCTGCAGCGAATCGCCGACGAAATCGGCGACGCAGTGGAAGATTTCCGGCGTCATGTAATTGTGCGCCAGAACGACCGCGTGTTTCTCCCGCTTCACGCGGTTGATCGCGTCCACATAGGGGGCGAACACCGGCCATTCCATTTCCGGCACGACGTGTTTCACCCGCTGGTAGAGCGGGGCGGTGTTGGCGGCGACTTCGGCTGTGTAAGGCAGCTGTTTCATGACACTCTCGTTATGCTCTATCTGAGCATATATAGGGGGTCAAAAAAGGCCGACAACGATCGGCAGTGCCCTTATGCTATATTTGAGTATTAGCCGTCAAGGGCCACGCAACCTTATCGCAGCCGGGCCGGGGGAAGGCGCACGCCGGGGGCTGGGCGTTCGCGCAGTACCTCCCGCCGGAAGCGGAATTGCTCGGCGGGGCGCCCGCCGCTCTTGCGGGACAGACGCCCAGTGCCTTCCACGAGGCCTTGAGCCTCCACCAGCCGGCGGAAGTTCTGTTTGTGCAGGCGTATGCCGGACAGCGCCTCGACCGTCCGCTGCAGCTCCAGCAGGGTGAACTCGGGCGGCATCAGCTCGAACACGACCGGGCGGTATTTCATCTTTGCGCGCAGCCGCCCCATGGCGGTGGCCAGGATACGCCGGTGGTCGAACACCATGTCGGCCCCAAGCGGCGGGATGGGCCCCCCCGCAGGCGCCGCATGGCGGTCGCGCTGGGCTTCCCGCACCAGACCCGCTTCATAGAGCAGCTCGTACCGCTCCAGCACCTTTTCCTCATCCCAGGCGATGGCGTCTGTTCCGAAGCACAGCCGCACCCGGCTGGCACGGCGGTCACGCACCTCTGCCTTGGGGGCGGCGCCCACAAATTGCTCCAACCGGGGCACGATAAGTGCGCCGATGATTGCCGGCTCCTGCTCGCGCCAGTCTTCCCAGGGAAAATAGGAATACCAGTCCCGCCACATCGTATCGGGGGCGCCACGCCCGTCCTGAGGCCGCGTCAGGGCGAGATAGCCGACGGACAGCACGCGCGGCCCTTCACCTGCGAGGGTCAGATGCCGCCCGCGGTCACCGAAGGTATAGAGCTGCTCGACATAACCCAATTGGAGCCGGGTCTGTTCTTCCACCCAATTGCGCAAACCCGATTCCAGGGTGCGATGGGCGAGCGGGTCGAAGGTGCCGAAGGGCAGAGCGTCAGCGCCATCGCGATGCACCACCAGCACACGCGGGCGTTCTTCGGCGACCGAGACGATGGCCGCCGACAGGCCCAGAAGCACCGCATGGGGATCGCCGGCGATCTCCTCATCCCGCACCGGGCTTTCCGTTTTGCGGCCCGCAGCCATCAGAGCTCTTCCAAGGTGAGCGGCAATTCCACCAGTTCACCCTCCCAGGCGGGACGCGCCGGGCCCAGCGCGTCGACCGCGGCAATCATCCGTCCTTCACGGCTCAAAAGCGCGTCGGCGTAACGAATCATCAGCCGGTTCGGACGGGCATGGGGCGCGCGCAGGCGCAATGCCCGGGCGATGGCAGCCTCGTGTCCAGGGCCATGAAGGTCGCACAACACAATATAGGCCCCGGCGGTCGAGCGGCTGATTCCCGCCCAGCAATGCACCAGAAACGGTGCTGTGCGATCCCAGCTTTGGGCGAAGCCAAGCAATGCGGCGATGTGGTTTTGATCGGGGACGACGCTGCCTTCCTCCGCTTCTGTGATGTCATGCACCGAAAGCCGCAAATGCCGGCCGGGAAGGATCGGCTCCGGCGTCTCCACATGCGGCTCGACCATCAGGGTGAGCACATGCGACGGGCGATGCCGGCGCACGGTATCGTTGAGCAGGGAATAGGGCGAAATCAGGATCTGGGACATTGTGGCAGTGTAACAGGAAAACGGCGTTTGCCCGCCATGAACGGGCTTTGTGCTTCGCCGCAAAGGGCCGGTGAGGGCATACCAAGCCGGTACCGTTTATTGGGAAGGATCGAACACGAAGAGCTGCGTATCGGGTGGAATTTGCTCCTGCGCGATCAACTCGTAACCCACACCGGCGGCCAGTTCCACGATGCCCTCACTGACGAAATCGTTGACCCAGCCCATGCCGCGCCGCGCGGGCGGAGGAAATGCCGGATCGTACGTCACATAGGAGAAAATAATGCGCGCCTTGGATGCCGCGAGCCAGCGCCAGAAGGCTTGCGGATCGGTGAGATATTCCATGACGCCCAGAACGGTAATATGGGTCACGCCCTCCTGCGGCGGATACTCTCCGCTATTGAGGTCGCAGACGATGGTGCGTTCGTCGCGGGACACCAGATCGGAAGGAATATAGCGGCAATTTTCCGGCAACATTTTCTCGATCATCATCTTGCCGCAGCCGACATCGAGAACGGTTGCCCCGCCAGGCACATAGCTCGCGGCGCGTTCGCTGCGGTAACTCCATGCGTCGTGCAAATTGTTAGGGTTGGCCCAGTGTACGGCGTCGCTGGGTTGCGGCCCCGTCTTGGGAGCCACGGCTTGCGGCCGGGCGCCGGATTGAGCCAGCAGAACATGCGCCTTCTCCCAGGCGTCCGCCGCGGAACTGGCCAGAAGGCAGATGTCGAGCGGCCGGGACCATGATTCGTAGAAGGAAAAATTCTTGCCGTAATTGTTGTTGAGCAGAACATGGGGAATGCCCATGAGCGTGCAGAGAATGTGCGCATGCAGGCGGTCGGTCACCACCACCCGCCCAGCGGAAAGAAGCCGCATCGCACGGCTGACCCAAAATCGCGAGCGCTGATCGAAATCCAATGCCTGGAATTTCCTCGCGCTCTCGCCGCCGGCGATTTTCAAACAATACCAATCCGAGACCAGGAGGTTTGCCCCAGACACGGCGACCACGCCGTTGGTTTCGATACCGTCATCGAAGACGCCGAGATTGGCCTCGCTGTCGCGCAGATCGCGCAAGCCCGTCGCCTCAGCGATAACAGAACTATAGACGCCTTCCCTGTCGGTCCGGTTGAGCCACATGACGTCGAAATTCGCGGAGCCTTGGCGGGGCTGCACGCCCAGCATGAAGGCGGCATCGCTCGCGTACACGATACGGGCAGCGTTGCCGAAATGTCTGGTAAGCACATGGAACGACAAAGCATCGCGGGCGGCTATGGTGACTTTCCCGTGCGCGGCGAATGCCTCCACCGATTGCGCGAGTTTCGTATCCGAGAAGAACATCGCGGTTTGCGGAAAAATGACGACGTCATTGTGGGGGAAATCGCGCAGCACCTGCAGGCGGAACTCGTGGTAGAGGCCATAGATGTCGCCGAAATTGCCGCCGCCATGTAAGAGGATCGTACCTTGTCCCAGCGCTGCGGCCATGGTGGCAGGAGCGTAGGTCTGCACAGAACATTGATAGACCGGGACGATGCCCAGGGCCGCGAGCAACGCCTTTTCGCCGAGCCAGATCGCGTGATCGCCGGAATTGAACGAATCGGGATAGTCGATCAAGGCATATCGTTTGCCTACGTCGAGTAGCGGAGCAAACGTCGAGAAGAAATTCTGCCTGAGCCGCTCGACCAATTGGCCGTGCTGCATGTGTTACCTCTTGGGCTGGATTGACCTACAGCGATGAACTCGCATACCTGGAATGTGGCGGGATTCATAGGGCTGCGGGCGCGGCTCCGGTATCGCAATCCGTGCGTTGCGGCCGGCACGTTTGATGCGCAAGTTCTTCCACGATGTTCCGGCGCCCTTAGCGGCGGCGAATCCCCCAAACATCGGGTTGGCCGCCACCGGTGCGCGCGACATTCACCGTTTTTTAGGCGCGGGGCCTGTACGCCCAAGTTCAAGAAATTTTGGCGGAGGCTCCATCTGTCCCGCTTTAGCTCACGATTCCATAAAGAGGACCGACATGTTCCTTCGCCGTGACAATGGTACCCAAGCCGTATTGGACGCACTCGACAATTCTCTGGCCATCATCGAATTCACGCCGGAAGGAACGGTCCTACGTGCCAATGCCAACTTCTGCACGGCTTTGGGATATGCGTCCGCGGAAATTGTGGGGCAACACCACAGCATGTTCGTCGATCTAGCCTACGCCCAAGGTGCGGAGTACCGTGCATTCTGGGACAAGCTGCGCCGCGGTGAGTTCGACGTCCAACAATATCCTCGGCTCGGTAAAGGCGGACGGACGGTTTGGATTCATGCAACCTATAACCCGGTTCGAGGAGCGGACGGGCGCGTTAACAAGGTTGTGAAAATTGCGACCGATATCACCGACCGCGTGAATGCGGTGGCTGCCCTGGGGAACGCTTTGGCGGATTTGGCGGCAGGCAAGCTTGATCGGCGCCTTGACGAGAAATTCCCAGCCCACTTGGAAAAGATCCGGGAATACTTCAACCAGGCGGGCGAAGCGCTGCAAAATGCGATGGCTAAGGTCGATACGTGCACGCATACGATTGCAGAGGCCGCCGGAGAGATCGGTCAGGCGTCCGACGATCTCTCGCGCCGCACCGAGCAGCAGGCGGCCTCTCTTGAGGAAACGGCGGCAGCTCTCGAAGAGATTACTGCCACTGTGAAGAAGACCGCGGCAAACGCGCGCGAGGCGACCAATACCGTTGTAAGTGCGAAGCAAGCCGCGGAGACCGGCGGGCAGGTCATGGGAACGGCGGTCAATGCGATGGATGCGATTGCGCAATCTTCCAGACAGATCACCGACATTATCGGTGTGATCGACGAGATCGCGTTCCAGACCAACCTGCTCGCCCTCAATGCCGGCGTTGAAGCTGCGCGTGCCGGCGATGCGGGCAGGGGCTTTGCGGTGGTGGCCTCGGAAGTGCGGGCCTTGGCGCAACGCTCGTCGGAAGCGGCAAAGCAGATCAAGTCTCTGATCAAGGAATCCGGTGAACACGTGAATCTGGGAGTCAAATATGTGGGCGAAACCGGCGTCGCGCTGAAGCGGATCGTCGATCAAGTCCTGCAGGTCCACTCGCTGGTTTCCGAAATGGCCCAGGCCGCCGGACAGCAGTCTTCCGGCATTGAGCAGGTTAATGTCGCTGTCACCCAGATGGATCAGGTCACCCAGAAGAACGCGGCCATGGTTGAACAATCCACCGCAGCCACGCGCAATCTGGTGGACGAGACAAAAGCACTCAATGAACTGTTGAGCTTTTTCTCGGTCGGGAATACCCCCAGCGCGGTGACGGCAAGCAAAGCGCGGCCCCGCGCAAATTCACGCCCGGCCGTTTCGCCGCCAAAGCAGGACCACGCCAAACCCGTCGCAAGGCTGGCCGCCGCAGGCGGAAGAGGTGCGCCGGTTAGCTCGGGCGATGAATGGACGGAATTCTGAGAGTGGGAGACACGGCGTCGCGGCGGGCTACGACCGTGGGCGCCGGCTAATCGCTCAGCCGCCGGAAGCGGTCGAGGAATTGCTCCTGTGCGTCGGTTGACGGCAGCGGTGTCAGCCGCGGCGGGGTTACGCCGCGCGGGGCGCCGAAGAATTTGCGCCCTTCCTCAATACCGAACCCGGCCAGTTGGGTGGCTTCGAAATAGGCGGAGATGTGGTCGGCGCGTTTGATGAGCGCGACGTCTTCCGCAGTGTTTTCGGGGGGCAGGCCGAAGCGGATGTGGATGGCGCGGGCCAATCTGTTCTCGAACGCTTTATAGTCAAGTCCGACCGCAGTTTTGAACGGGCTGATCAAGTCACCGATCACATATTCGGCCGCGTCGTGCAGCAGAGCCGCCAACCGCAGTGATCGCGCCGCTTTGGGCCGCAGCTCATGGACGAAGCGTTCGACCAGCAAACAGTGCTGTGCCACGGAAAACGCGTGCGCACCGTTGGTCTGCCCGTTCCAGCGGGCGACGCGTGCCAAGCCATGCGCGATATCCTCGATCTCGATATCCAGGGGTGACGGGTCCAGCAGGTCGAGCCGCCGCCCGCTCAGCATGCGCTGCCAGGCGCGTGGCGGGTTCGCTGGGGACTTTCTGGGCGGCATGGCCGTTGTTTGCCTCTCTTCGTTCGCCGTCGGATAATAGGCACGCCGCCAAGCGGAAGGACACCATGCCCATAGCGAAGATACTTGCCCCGGTCACCGGCGGCGCCCGCGACGCGGCCGTGCTCGCCAATGCGGTTCAGGCCGCGAAGCCGTTCAACGCGCATGTGGTGGCGTTCTTCGTCCGCCCCGATTTGAGCGAGGCGCTCGCCTTCTTCACCGATGGCGTATCGGGCGTTGTCGTCGAGGAAGTCGTCAAGGCGACGAAGGACGCCGGCGACGATGCGGCGAAACGAATCGAAGATTCGATCGATGCCATCTGTGCGACGGCAGGTGTAACGCGGGTGAAACAGCCGAGGCGCAGCACCGGCGTAACGCTGTCCGTCAAAGAGGTGCGGGGAAATTTCGGCGACCAATTGACGGCCGCCGCCCGCCTTTCCGATCTGGTGGTCTTCGGGCCCATCCGTGAGAACGATCAGGCCGGGCTGGCCGAGGCTTTCGTTCAAGTGCTGGTTGAAACCGACCGGCCGGTTCTGCGCGCCACCGATGAGGCGCCGGGAACCTTTGCCCGCCGTGTCGCTATCGGTTGGGACGGCAAGACGGCGGCCGCCCAGGCGGTGAGTGCCGCGATGCCGTACCTCGCCAAGGCCGATTCGGTCGAGATTCTCAGCATCCAGCGTCCCCCGATGAAGGCGGAGGCCACCGAGAGCCTTAAGGAATATCTGGCGCTGCATGGCGTTTCCTGCACCGAAAGGCTGATCGACCCGGGCAACCGCCGAATCGGCGAGGCGCTGCTCGGTGCGGCAGCGGCGGGGAATGCGGACCTTTTGGTCGTCGGCGGTTATGGCCGGGGGCGCCTCAGGGAAAGCCTTATCGGCGGGGTAACCCGCCATGTCATTGCCCATGCCGGTCTTGCGGTTTTCATGGTTCGTTAGCTCTCGGAAGAGGAAAATGTGCCTACAAATCAGGCACATGGAGATTTCGAAACCTCTTGTTTACGAACTCACGATATGAGGGAACGGCAGACAAAACGGATCAGTCTGGATGCCGTCTTTAGTGGCCGCCCAAAGCGAGGGAGAGACGGTGCGCTCCTGTCCTCTCTGCGCCCCCGTCCTCGACACCTGGGCGAGCGTCTCCGGCCGTTGGAGTTTCGCGCTTTCGATTGGCATCGGCTTTTTGATTGGTGTGACGCTTCCCACTGCCGCGGGAAGCCCTTTGGCGGGTGCTCTGATCAGCCTTGGAGCGCTCGGCATTGCAGCAATGGCCGCTTATCAAGGTTTGGCGCGGCGCAACGAGATCGAACAGCTTCAGCAGAGATTGCAGGACGAAGCGAGCTATCACGCCTTTGTCGATGCCGCGCTTGAAGGCTTTTTCCGTACCACCCGCGATGGCCGCTATTTGATCGTCAATCCGGCGCTGGCGCGCATTTACGGCTACGATTCGCCGGAGCAGTTGCGTGCGGAGCTGACCAATATCGGCGATAGCCTTTATGTCGATCCCGCGCGCCGAACCGAATTCGAACGTCAGATGAACGAAATCGGCTTTGTGAACAATTTCGTGTCGCAAATCCGGCGCCGGGACGGCAGCGTGATTTGGATTTCGGAAAACGCCCGCACGGTAAAGGACGCGGACGATCAGTTCCTGTTCTACGAAGGCACCTGCGAGGACATCAGCCTGGAGCGTGCCTCCGAAGAGGCGATGCGGCACGCGCTTCTTGAAACGCAGGACGCGTCCCGCGCAAAGGCGGCATTTCTCGCGGCCATGAGCCACGAACTGAAAACGCCGCTGAACGCGGTGATCGGGTTTTCCGATGTTATGCGGCAGGAATTGTTCGGCAAAATCGAACAGGAACGCTATCGCGGCTATGTCGTGGACATTCACGATAACGGCCGCAAGTTGCTGCGGATGATTAACGACATCCTCGATCTCTCGCGTGTCGAGGGCAAACTTCTCGATCTCGACGACGATTCTGTCAATGTGGAGGATGCCGTTACGGCCGCCTGCAATGCGGTGACCGGGGACAAGCCCGATGCACCGCCAGTCCATATCGAGATTCCTTCCGATCTACCGTTGCTTCGTGTGGACCCGCGCCGCCTGCGTCAGGTACTGACCCATTTGATGGCGAACGCGATCAAATTCACCCCTGCCGACGGACATGTCACGGTGCGCGCCGGGGTTATGGACGATGGCGCATTCGGCATTGCGATTGCCGATACGGGCATTGGAATTCACCCCGATCGCATCGGCCATGCGCTGGAGCCGTTCAAACAGCTCGACGGGCGTCTGGCGCGGCGGTTCGACGGCGTGGGGCTGGGGCTTCCCTTGGCGAACGCGCTCGTCAGAGCCCATGACGGGGCGTTATCGATCCAAAGTGCTCCGGGCGCTGGGACCACGGTGACGGTGCGTTTCCCGCCGGAGCGTATTGTCGAGGTCGCCCGCGCCGCCTGCGCCTAACGCCTCGCGCGCAAGGTTTGCTTGCGCTACATCTTTCCCATGCGTGAAAAAGACGACGCCGCTTTGGTGCTGTTTTCGGGCGGTCAGGATTCGACGACGTGCCTGGCCTGGGCATTGGAGCGGTTCACGCACGTTGAAACCGTCGGCTTCGTTTATGGCCAGCGGCATGTGGCCGAAATCGACGCGCGTGTGCGGGTGCTGGGCCAGCTGCGCCGGGAATTCGCGCCATGGCGCGCGTCCTTGGGTGAGGACCATCTGCTTTCCTTGGATGTATTGGCGCAAATCGGCGGCTCGGCGTTGACCGATAATGTCGCCATCGCGATGCGCGCGGACGGTCTGCCGACAACTTTTGTGCCGGGGCGCAATCTGATGTTTCTGACCGCCGCTGCTGCGTTGGGCACGCGGCGCGGCATTCGCGATCTCGTCGGGGGCATGTGCGAGACGGACTATTCCGGCTATCCCGATTGCCGCCAGGACACGATGGCCGCGATTCAGCTGGCGCTGAAGCTGGGATTCGCGGAAGATTTCACCATCCACACGCCGCTGATGCATATCGACAAGGCAGAGACCTGGCGTATGGCCCAGCATCTGGGCGGCGAAGCGTTGGTCGCGCTGATCGTTGAGGAAACGGTGACCTGCTACGAAGGCGACCGCGTTCATCGACACGACTGGGGTTATGGCTGCGGCGTGTGTCCCGCTTGCGCGTTGCGGGCGGCCGGATACGGCCGATACCGCGGTGAGGCGGCATGACCTATCAGGTCAAGGAAATCTTCTACACGCTGCAGGGCGAAGGCGCGCGCGCCGGGCGGCCGGCTGTGTTCTTGCGCTTCGCGGGCTGCAATCTTTGGAGCGGACGCGAGGAAGATCGTGCGTCCGCCATCTGCAAATTCTGCGACACGGATTTTGTGGGCACCAACGGTCCGGGTGGGGGCAAGTTCACAACGCCAGACGCGCTGGCCAGCGCCGTGGCTGCTACGTGGCCAAAGGCCGGGCAGGGCGAGCCCTACGTTGTTTGCACCGGCGGCGAGCCCTTGTTGCAACTGGATGAGCCGTTGATTCGGGCGTTGCACGGTAAGGGATTTGAGATCGCCATTGAGAGCAACGGTACCATTGCACCGCCCCCCGGCATCGATTGGATCTGCATCAGCCCAAAGGCGGAAAGCAACGTCATAGTTTCCCAGGGCCACGAGCTGAAGCTGGTGTTTCCGCAGAAGAACGGCGCGCCGGAGCGGTATGCCGCGTTGGACTTCGAGAACTTCTACCTTCAGCCCATGGACGGGCCGGATCGTCTGCGCCACACTGCGGCGGCCGTCCGGTATTGTCTGGAGCATCCGCAGTGGCGGTTGAGCTTGCAGACCCACAAGCTCATCGGAATACCTTAACGCGTACCGGCCCGTGGCCGGACGCTTGACGCGGGCTTTAGGGCCTGCCAAACGGCCCTCCATGAAACGAGCCTTGACCGAGATTACGCAGCAATTCGGCTTCGACGCCGCGCATTTTCTTGAGCAATCGCCATTGGGCTCCAACCGGCGGATGCACGGCCATAGCTTTTACGCCGAGGTTACGCTGCGCGGGGAGCCGGACGCGGACAAGGGCTGGGTGCGCGATTTTACGGACGTAAATACGGCGCTTTCCGAGGTTCGTGGCGAACTCGACCATCAGCTCCTGAACGAGATTGCCGGGCTCGGCGCGCCGACGCTGGAGAACCTCGCGCGCTATATCTACCGCGAGGCGAAGAACCGCATGCCGGAAGTCTGCCGCGTGCGCCTGTCGCGCCCGTCGTCGGGCCAGTCCTGCGTTTATGAGGAAAGCTGACCATGGCGCGGGACAAAAAGCCGTTGCAGCTCGGGCGGACCGTTCCGGTCCCCGTATCGTCTAAGGATGCGGTGCTGGACACCGTTCCCAACCCGCATGCGGATACGGATTATTTTGTGCGCTTCACGGCGCCGGAATTCACCACGCTTTGCCCGATCACCGGTCAGCCGGATTTCGCGCATTTCGTCATCGACTACTGCCCCGGCAAGAGCCTGATGGAATCCAAATCGTTCAAGCTGTTTCTCTCCAGCTTTCGCAACGAAGCCTCGTTCCACGAAGATTGCACGCTGACGATCGGCAAGCGCATCGTCGCGGCGATCAAGCCGAAATATCTGCGCATCGCGGGCTTCTGGTATCCGCGCGGCGGTATTCCCATCGATGTGTTCTGGCAAACGGGGCGTCCGCCCAAGGACGTCTGGCCACCGGACTTGGACGTGGAGCCTTATCGCGGCCGCGGCTGACGGGCGAGCTGCGCACACGGCTTGTAGCGGTGGCAGCCCACAATGTGGTCGTTGACCATGCCGACGGCTTGCGCAAAGGCGTAAACGATCACCGGCCCGCAGAATTTGAAGCCACGGCTTTTCAGCTCTTTCGCCAGCTTCTCGCTCATTTCCGTTTTGGCGGGAATGTCCTGCATGGTTTTGAAGCGGTTCATGCGCGCAGGCGCGTCCGCGAACTTCCAGATCAGGCCGGAAAAGCCGCCCGGTTCCTTGTCCATGATGTCGAGCCATTGACGTGCGCCGCCGATGGCGGCTTCGATTTTGGCGCGGCTGCGGATGATCGTTTCATCACCCAGAAGCCGTGCGACGTCCTTATCGCCATAGCGCGCGATTTTTCCCGGGGCAAAGCCGCTGAACGCTCTGCGGAAATTCTCGCGCTTGCGCAGGATCGTGATCCAGGACAACCCCGCCTGGAATCCGTCCAGCACCAGTTTTTCGTACAGCGCGCGGTCGTCATATTCGGGAACGCCCCATTCCTCGTCGTGATAGGCGCGATAGAGCGGGTCTTCACCCGGCCACGAACAGCGAACGACGTCAGACATGGCGCCACGGAGCCTTGCGTAAAGTCAGCGGGCGACCGGCAGCGGTGATGGGCGCCTTCGCCGTTTGGGCTTCATCCAAGCGGTCCAAGCGCACCAGCGCCAGCGCCTGGTTTGTTTGGCCGCTTGCAAGTATCCCGATCTCGCGGCCCTCCGATTCGATCGATGTGCCGGCAGCCGGCAAAGCGTCCGTGCTTTCCACGATCACAAAGCGGCGGCGTGCGGTCGCGCGATGCTTCATGCGGGATGTGACCTCCTGGCCCACGTAACAGCCCTTTTTGAAGTTCACCCCGTTGAGCTCCTCAAAGCCCGCATCGAGCGCGAAGACGGAGTCGGACGGCAGGTCGGCGCTATCGGGCACGCCCAGCCCAACGCGGTGCGCCGCGTAATCGCCGCCCGGCAATCCGGCCAGCGCGCGTGCCAGCACGTCACGCGTGCCTATCATGCGTGAACCAAGGTCCGGAAGCCTCGGATCGCCATAGGTAATCGCTCCCACGGGCAAGGGGGGAAGCACGTCATCGTCTGCCCAGACGGCAGCCACTGCGAGCTCGGGTTGTACGGCGATGTCGATCTTTGCCCGCAAGCGATACATCGAAAGCCGCTTGACCAAATCCGCGGTGCGCGCAGTAGCGCAATCGAGGAGAAAGCGGTTCTCCGTCTCATGGACAATGAAGAACTCGAACAGGATTTTGCCCTGGGGCGTCAGCAGCGCGGCGTAAAGGGCGCGGCCTTCCGCGCAGCTCGCCATGTCGTTGGTGATGAGGCCTTGCAGGAAATCGCGCGTCTGCGGTCCGCAGAGCGCGATCACGGCGCGGTCGTCGAGAAGGGACGCATGAGCCATGGCCATCAGGTAGAGCGCCCGCCAGCCCGAGACAAGGCCCCAGAGACAATGCCAGAGACAATGCCAGAGACAATGCCAGAGACAATAGTTGCCAAGTTCAAAGGCGCTGTCGTACTTGTGCTGACCCTTGCAGAGGTTCCATGGCGCTGAAAATCCTGACCATGCTCGCCGGAGCATCCGTAGGCGGCGCCGAAACCTTCTTCGTTTCTTTGACGCTGGCGCTCGCCCGGGCGGGTCTCGGCGTGCGGCCGGTCTTGAAACCCAACCCGGCCCGGCAGCAGACCTTTTCGCGCGCCGGGCTTTCTTACGCGACGGCGCCATTTCGCTCGGTTCTGGATTTCTCAACCGCGAGTGTGCTTCGCCATACGGTGAAGGATTTTGCGCCCGACATCGTGCTGGCATTTGCGGGCAGGGCGGCATCGTTCGCCCCAAAGGGCCGGCATACGGTGATTGGCCGGCTTGGAGGCTATTACAATCTCAGGAATTTCCGGTCGTGCGATTATCTGGTGTGTAACGCGCCCGACCTTGTCCGCTACGTCCGGGAAGGCGGCTGGCCCGCGGAGAAGGTATTCCTGATTCCGAACTTTCCCTTTGTCCCGGATGCGCCCGCGCTAGACCGTGCGCTATTCCATACGCCGCAGGATGCGCCGCTGGCCGTGGCGCTGGGCCGCCTGCATCCC